>Ga0209631_10005215_pt1 | contig 13862 bp, 12 predicted proteins | sample COG_08_FD_184752 | JGI IMG/M metagenome (GOLD analysis project Ga0209631, IMG submission 184752) | Pelagic Microbial community sample from North Sea - COGITO 998_met_08 (SPAdes) (version 2) | ecosystem: Environmental > Aquatic > Marine > Neritic zone/Coastal water | place: Helgoland, sampling... | reverse complement strand
TGAACATCAACTGAACCGGTATCAGAAGGGTCTTTTTGGTATTCCTTAATAATAGTTTGTGTATCAATTGACATATCTGTAGTTTGTGTATCAAAAAATTAAGTGATGAATTATACGCTATTTTTTAGAATTGTTGTATTTCTGATTAAATAATATTAATTATATTTGTAAAAGTTTTTTTCATCATTGGGTCTAGTTTTAAAGCGACGATGAATCCACAAATATTGTTCCGGTGATTTCTTGATTTGCTTTTCAAGGATTTTATTTATTAGTGTTGCATCCTCCACAGGATCTGAAGATGGATAATTTGAAAGCGGTTTTTCAAATGTCATTGAATAGCCCTTCTTGGTTCGTATAAAGGTATATGGTATAACCCTAGTATTATTATTTTTGGCTAGTCTAGCTGTTGCGGCTGCTGTTGCTGTTTGTATCCCAAAAAATGGTGCGAAAACACTATTATTTTTTCCTAGGTCCTGATCTGGAGCATACCAAATTGGAAGGCTGTTATTGATTGCTTTGATAATCGATCTCGTATCAGTGCTCTTGATCATAATAGCACCATGCTTTTGATAACCTTTAACCATGATCTTATCGAATAATTTATTATTCTGAGGTCTATAAACGTTCGCAATAGTATGATTTATGAGTAAAGCTCGACTGCCAAGCATAAGGGGCATAAAATGTGAGCAAAGAAGAATAACGCCGCCTTCTTCTTTTAAGGAATCTTTAAGTATTTTCTCATTCGTAATAGTGAGTAACTTTTTTACTTTATTGTCGCTACCAAAGTAAGCATTGGCTGTTTCAAAGAAACTGACACCAATTGCCTCAAAGTGTCTTTTGACAAGTAAATTTACCTGGCTCTGTTTTTTATCAGGAAAGCAATGTGAGATATTTGAGTAGGCAGTGGACCTGAGTCTGTGCATAAATGGATATATCACTTTACCAATTAATTTTCCAATCATAACCTGCCCGTTGAAAGGTATAAAAACCCCAATTCGCATAAACAATATTGCTATCCAGGTTGGTATAAATTTAGGGCGAATGAATTCGGTGTTTAACATTAAAATAAAAAGAAAACAATTCTAAAGACGAAGCTATAAATTATGCCATTTATTGACAGAGATTTTATCAATGATTTACCCAATAGAGTAGATATTGTTGGTTTAATAAATAAGCGTGTAGCTTTAAAGAAAGCAGGAAAAGATTATAAGGCCTGCTGTCCATTTCATGAAGAGAAAACTCCTTCCTTTACTGTTGTCCCAACTAAAGAAATTTATCACTGTTTTGGATGTGGTGAAAGTGGTGGGATTATTGATTTTGTTATGAAGTATGATCACTTATCTTTTGTTGAGGCGATTGAAACTGTTGCCGGAGAATCTGGCATCTCAGTAATCTATGATCAAACTGCCAAACCAGTTGATAAGCGCTTTGAGAGATACAACCAAATTATGACAGAACTTAATAATTTTTATCAAAAGCAACTTAAGAGCTCATCTACAAAGAATAAAGTAATTAGTTATGCAAAGAAAAGAGGAATAAGTGGGGCAATAGCCAAAAGATTTGAGTTAGGATTTGCACCAGCTGGATGGACTAATCTTTTTGATCAATATACTGATAAAAAAGATTCTATTAAAGACCTTCTGTCAATGGGGATGATTGTTCAAAAAAAAGATAAAAAAGATGATTACTACGATCGTTTCAGGAATCGACTTATGTTCCCTATTCATAATGCAAAAGGTTCGGTGATAGGATTTGGTGGGCGGGTTTTATCTCCTGAAGACAACCCTAAATATCTGAATTCACCCGAAACACCTCTGTTCTCAAAATCAAAAGAATTATATGGCCTTTATCATTGCCGCAAATATAGTCGGAGGATTGATTCAATTCTTGTTGTTGAGGGTTATATGGACGTGATTGCCCTTCATCAACAAGGGATTACCAACGTTGTTGCAACTCTTGGAACGGCGACAACCCCAGCACACCTTCAAGTTTTATCTCGTTCTGCTGATACAATTGTTTTTTGTTTTGATGGAGATAAGGCTGGGAAAGATGCAGCATGGAAGGCTTTAAAAACCTCCTTGCCTTCAATAACATCAGGGCTGATTATCAAGTTTCTAATTTTGCCTGAGGGCGAAGATCCTGATACGATTATCAAGCAAGAGTCTGCAAAAGCATTTAGTAAAAGAATTGAAACAGCTCAAACCCTTTCAAGTTTCTTAATCGACCATATTAAAGCAGAGGTTCCATTTGACACGATTGAAGGCAAAACCTTGTTTTTAGAGAAGTCAGCATCGTTGATCAATATGGTGAACTATCCAATCTATCGCCAACAATTGATAGAGGGTATTGCTAATACCGTTGGGCAAAATATTATCCAAGTTGAAAAGGCTGTTGAGCAAAACAAAACTCAAAACGCCCAGTTTTCAAAAAATATTCATTCAGGGATCAATCAAAATAGTCCAAAGCCAATGACCCAAAAACCAAGCATTAATAGTAATCTTAGTATGAAGAGCTTGATGTCAAGAATGATATCTTGTGTGCTGACTTACCCCTCAATTGTGAATGACCCTGAGACGTCTAGTGTTATTGAAGAAAGGGCAAGAAAACTTCCTCAGTCTGATGTTTTATTGGAGTTAATTAGGCATGCACAGGTCGAGTCAGATCTTTCAAAAGAGGCTTTAATTCTGCCTTATAAAGCTAAGGAGAGAGTATATTTGCGTTTGCAGCAGTTGAGCACTATGGAACCTTTCCTTAGTGAATTTGAGGCTAAAGAAGAGTTTAGTTATGCATTAACTGCAGCAGAAAAATACTACGAAAGAAAGTCAACAAAAGCCTCAATACTCTCTGCAAAGACTCATGACGAAGAAAAAGCAGTCATGAAAAGTATTATGAAAAGTAAAATGAAAACTGAAGGTCAGAAAAAAACCCCTTAGCCCTCCACTTGAGCATTCATCTCTGAATCATTAATGAGTATTCTCTTCATTGCCTTTTGGAATGCCATTGCAGCAGAGTTTGAGCCTTCACAACGATTTCTTAATGTCGGATCCCAAGAAACAAAACACTTTTTTGGATAGTCGAGCCGAACTGCCATAATATATTTAGGTTTCTCAGCAGGCGAATAGCCTACAAAATATGTCCGCTTAGCGCCATCCTTACTATACTGACCATCTATAACCATTTCTGCTGTGCCCGTTTTCCCAGCAATCGAATAGCCATCAATTACTGCACGATATCCAGAGCCATTATCTGAAGCAACAGAATCGAGTATTTCAGAAATTCTCTTTGTAGATTCTGCTGAGAAAACCTGCTCTAAAGACTCATTATTATTTTCTGACTTTATTAATTTAAGTGAAGGTATGGCGCCCTCATTAGCAAAGACAAGGTAAGCTCTTGCAAGTTGCGCAAGGTTTGTTGTCATTGGGCCATGACCAAATGAGAGCGATCTTCTATCACTGTCTCTCCAGCTACTGTAATGTTTTAATTCTCCTTGATTTTCAGTCCCAGGCATGACACCTAAAGATCTGCCAAAACCCAGTTTTTCCCAAGCATTATAAAAGTCTTCATTTTCAATATTTTCTGCAACCATGACTGTTCCAAGATTGTGTGATTTTTCCAGAATTCTTTGTATTGTCATTTGGAAAAACTTATCATCCGGTTTAATATTAGCCACCCTTTTAGTGACATCAATCAATTCATCATCTGTTGCTGTAATGATTCCTTTATCTAAAGCCAATAGCATAGTGAAAGGCTTCATAGTTGAACCTGGTTCAGTTTTATCTGAAAAAACCCGATTTCTGTAATCATCAGGATTATAGCTCTCTATGTTATTAGGATTTGTCGAGGGATAGTTTGCAAGAGCCAGTATTTCACCATTTGGAGAGAGCACTATTGCAGCAGCAGAGTCCGCTTCATGAAACTCAGCCTGCTCTTTTATAGCATTAAAAACTTGAAATTGAATATCAGAATCGATGGTAAGGGAGAGGTTTTCACCTTCTTCAAATTTTTTGATAATTTCAGCATCATAATAAATATTTGAGTTATTCTTATTATCAGCAATCCTTTTAATGCCATCAACCCCTGCAAGATATCGATCATATTCAGCTTCAATTCCAAAGACACCAATATTTTCAGAATTTATTTTTCCAATCAATGGCGCAATAGAATCCTTTTTAGGATAATAACGGAAACCACTCGATTCAATTGCAACGCCAGCAATTGTCTGCCGAGAGCATTTTTCAACTTCAAAACTCTCTTTAATTGTTAGCTTCATGCCTATCACTTTTTTTGCTTTGTCAATCAGGGAAAGAGATGGGGTCTTAACTTCTTTGAAACAAACTTTAGATCTGATTTTTTTAAGTTCGGAGATATTTTCTAAAATAGGGTCATTCACCTTTAGTTTGTCTTTTACTATGAAGTATTTCCTATTATTTGCTCTCTTCTCTAAAATCTCATTTCTGAAATCTTGATAGGGCAACTCTAATGCTTCTGCCAATAAATCGATATATTCATCTTGTATGATCATCGGGTCAAGATTAATCTTCTTATGAATCAGATTAATCGCCAATAAATTGTCATTTCTATCTAGGATATTTCCTCTCATGGATTTTTCAACTAGAGAAAAATCTGAATTTTTTGATGCTTTTACTTTTAAAGAAATATCATTAGCCCTAATTTCACTAACAGTCAAAGCACGATACGTAAATACTAATACTATCACTGTAAAGCAAATTTTGACCAGAGCCTGCCTATTTCTATATCCTTGAACACGAGCGATTCTCATATATTGACATCCTCCCATTCAGATTCCAATGGAGCAAACATCAATAAATCTTCCTTGGACTTTTGGAAAACATTGACCCCACTTTGAATTTCAGAGTACTCCATTAAGAGCTGCCTGTTCAAAGCATTTATCTTTTCATTTTCAGATTTAAGGGTTTTTTCTTCTCTATGAAGCAAGTACATTTCGTGATGCCAGTGGATGCTCAGTATCGATAAAATTATTATTGCAAGAACTAAAATCAAATCAGCCACTAGTTTTTTTTGGAAAATTACTAGCATTTTTCGACTATTCTTAATATTGCGCTTCTTGATCTTCTATTTATCCTCACCTCATCACTTGAAGGTTTGACTTTTCCGAGATCTTTAAAATTAAGATGATCAATATTATTTGAAATGACAGGCAAGCCCCTTGGAAGTTGTTTTGGGCGCGAGTGTTTGTGAATAAATTGTTTTACAATTCTATCTTCAATCGAGTGAAAGGTAATGATTGCAAGTCTTCCATTCTTTTTCAGAATACTAATTGTCTGATCAAGGGCCTCAGAAAGCATTTTGAGTTCATCATTAATCGCTATTCTTATTGCTTGGAAGGAGCGAGTGGCAGGATGTTTATTTTTACCTGGCTTAACCACAGTTTTAATAATTTCAGCAAGTTCTAGAGTCGAATCAATGTCTTTATTTTTTTGATATTCTTTAATTGTTGATGCAATAATTCGACTTCTTTTTTCCTCGCCAAATTGATAGAGTGCGTCCGCAATTTCCTTTTCGCTGCTCTCCCTAAGCCAAATCGCAGCAGTCATTCTTTGAGATTGATCCATCCTCATGTCCAGTGCTCCATCTTTATTAAAGCTGAACCCCCTATCGGCATTATCTATTTGGGGAGAGGAGATGCCAAGGTCCATTAAGATTCCATCAACTTCACCAATTAATTTTAATTTCTCAAGTTTTTCATGCAATTGAGAAAAGTTACTATGAACTAAACTCAATCGAGAGTCTTTGAGATTTTTTTCTGTATATTTAATGGCATCAATATCTTGATCAAAACCTATGACCCTTCCAGATTTTCCGAGATGATCGAGTATCCCTTGCGTGTGGCCACCCCGCCCCAATGTGGCGTCAACATAGACACCATTTGTATCAATATTTAAAGCGTAAATGGCTTCGTTAAAAAGCACTGATTCATGATGATCTGATTTGATTTTGTCATGCATTCTTCGAACACAATTTCATTAAACTAAAGCGAAAGTGATGAAACTTGGTGAGGGATTTCTTCTTCACTACTGAGCCTATCAAGCTTTTCAATTTGATCAATCCAAGTCCTTTCATTCCAAATTTCAAAGCTCTTACCTTGGCCACTAAGAATAGCTTTATTCGAAAGATTTGCATACTTAATATGAGAACTTGGTATTAGAATTCTTCCAAACTTATCTAAATCACATTCACATGCATGACCAATCAGTTTTCTTGCTAACTTTTTAGTATGAATATTCAGAGAGGGGAGTTCTCCAATTTTCAGTTCAAGCTTTTCCCAGTCTTTTAAAGAATATAGAACTAGGCACGAGTCGTCTGGATGAACACTTAAAACCATCTTTCCAGATGATTTTTTTTGAACTTGCTCAAGATGACGAACAGGGATTTTTAATCTTCCTTTTGAGTCTATAGATAGGAGATGAATTCCACGATACATAAACCCATTTTATACCATTATTTACCAATATTTTCCACTTTATAGTTTGTTCTTCTTTTTTTAAAAAAATTAGTCAATTTTTAATTTAATTTAATTAGAATGAGAGTAGATGCTAATATAAAATTTTTTATATTAACCTTATTTCATGGTTATTTACTGAGATTATTAAAAGGAGAAATAATGAATCAGAGGGTTGCAATTATTGGAGCTGGACCTAGTGGTCTAGCTCAATTACGGGCGTTTAAGTCAGCGGAAGAAAAAGGGGAAAGCATTCCTGAAATTATTTGCTTTGAAAAACAAGATAACTGGGGCGGTTTATGGAACTACAGCTGGAGAACTGGTCTGGATGAGCATGGTGAAATTGCGCATAGCAGCATGTACAGGTATTTATGGTCCAATGGACCAAAGGAATGCTTGGAGTTTGCTGACTATTATTTTGAAGAACACTTTGGCCATCCGATTGCATCTTTTCCGCCTAGAGAAGTTTTATTTGACTACATACAGGGTAGGGTAGAAAAAGCAAATGTTCGAGATATGATTCGTTTTAATACTGCAGTTAGAAATGTTGAATATGATGAAATGAGTAAGCAGTTTAGTGTTACTGTTTGTAATCTAGTTAATGATGAATCATACTCTGAGGAATTTGATTACGTCATTGTTGCAAGTGGACATTTTTCTACTCCTAATGTCCCAGATTATGAGGGATTTAGTCACTTTAATGGTAGGATTTTGCATGCTCACGATTTCAGAGATGCTCTAGAGTTTAAGGGGCAAGATATCTTAGTGATTGGCAGCAGTTACTCTGCTGAAGATATTGGATCTCAGTGTTATAAGTATGGTGCAAAATCAATTACAAGTAGCTATAGGTCGGCGCCAATGGGTTTTGATTGGCCTGAGAATTGGGAAGAAAAGCCAGCACTAGAGAAAGTTGATGGCAATAAGGCTTTCTTTGCTGATGGCACTTCAAAAGAGGTGGACTCTATTATTCTTTGCACCGGCTATCTTCATCACTTCCCTTTCCTGCCTGATAGCTTAAGATTGCAAACTAACAATATTCTTTATCCACTAGGCCTATATAAAGGCGTTGTATGGGAAAAAAATCCTAAACTAATGTATCTTGGTATGCAAGATCAATGGTATACCTTCAATATGTTTGACGCTCAGGCTTGGTATGCGAGAGATGTCATCTTAAATAAAATTACTTTACCCTCTTTTAACGAAATGCAGGCTCATACGCTTGAGTGGCACAAGAGGGAGACTGCTCAAGATGATGCTGCGTATGCAATTGACTTTCAGGGCGCCTATACCCAGATGCTCATTGATGAAACTGACTATCCAAATTTTGACATTGAGGGCGTCAATAAAACTTTTATTGACTGGAAGCACAATAAGAAAGATGGGATTATGACTTTTAGAGATAAGTCACATGCCTCTCTGATGACGGGAACGCAGTCTCCACCTCACCATACGCCATGGTTAGATGCTTTGGATGATTCCTTAGAGTCTTATTTGGATATCTAGTTTTTTACAATATAAAAAACTACATTTCCTCATCAAAAAAACATCAAACTTTGGGCTAATAAGGTCTAAAATTCTCCCCTTTAAAGTCCTTTGCTTAATTTTGAGTGGCTAAGCGCTATTTGATCATTTGATAGATTCAGCTCTAGAATTATGGTTAAAGTTTGTTCGGAATAAGATTAAAATTGTAAATAGAATCAATAACTAACGTCATTTGAAATAATACTTCATGAAATTGAGAAACATTCAACCAAGATAAAATTCAATGAACTTTACTAAAAATCGCACTGTAAGTCTAAAAAAATTGATGGCTGTTGCTGGCTTAATCTGGTTTGTCTATTTAATCTTTCATTTATTTAGCGTATTAACCTTTCACTCAGGTGAGGCAGTCTTTACTGGATTCAATGTGTGGTTACAAAGCTCAATTCTTTATCCAATTCTATTAGGAGTGTTGTTATTGACATTGTCTTTTCATGTTGTTACAGCAGTTTCAAGACAGCTCTCGAATAATGTAAGCTCAGGGGATCGTTACAAAAAACCCTATCCAAAAGCAGTTCCCAGAATTATTGCATGGTCAGGCGCAACAATAATCCTTCTTTTTATTGTAATCCATAGTTTTCAAATGTTAACGGTTGATGCAGTTGATTTGTATGGTGAGATTGAGCGAATATTCAGGAGCCCGCATTATTGGGCTATGTATGGTTTAGGAATGATAGCAATTTCAACTCATTTACATCATGGCTTAACTAATGCTCTTCAGACTCTGGGCATTTCCAGTAAGCAGAGGAAAGGTCTTGCGCTCAGTATCGTAGTCTTAATCATGGCTGGTTTTATTTCAATTCCGATAGGGGTATTGTATGCATAAGCTCAACTCAAATGTTCCAACTGGGCCTCTAGAAAATCGATGGGAGAAGCATAAGTTTGATCTTGCTCTTATCGCGCCTCAAAATAGAAAAAAGTACAACATCATTGTCATAGGTACGGGTTTAGCTGGAGCTTCTTTGTGTGCAACCCTGGGAGAGGCTGGATACAACGTTCAATCTTTTTGTTATAATGACAGTCCAAGAAGAGCCCACTCTATTGCTGCTCAAGGCGGTGTCAATGCCAGTAAGAATTATCAAAACGACGGCGACAGCACTTGGAGACTTTTCTATGACACTATAAAGGGTGGTGATTTTCGTGCAAGAGAGTCAAACATCTATCGTTTAGCTCAGCTGAGTTGCAATATTATTGATCAAGCGGTTTCACAGGGTGTGCCGTTTGCTAGAGAGTATAGTGGCTATTTAGCTAACAGATCTTTTGGAGGAACTCAGGTTTCTCGTACCTTTTATGCAAGAGGACAAACTGGACAGCAGCTGCTCTTAGGTGCATACAGTTCAATGAGTAAGGAAATTGCCTCTGGAAGAGTTTCGCACAAGTCTCGATGTGAAATGCTCGAGTTAATTATTATTGAAGGAAGGGCGAGAGGGATTGTTGTTAGAGATCTAGTTACCGGAGAAATATCATCCCATCTTGCTGATTGTGTTGTGATGTGTACTGGGGGCTATAGTAACGCCTACTATCTATCAACCAATGCCAAGGGATGTAATACTTCAGCAACGTGGAGAGCTCATAAAAATGGCGCCTACTTTGCCAACCCAAGTTTTACACAGATACATCCAACATGCGTTCCCCCAACAGGAGATAGTCAGTCAAAATTAACTTTAATGAGCGAATCTCTCCGAAATGATGGGCGTATATGGGCCCCTAAAAAAATTGAAGATTGTGATAAAAATCCTAATGACATTGCGGATGAAGATAGAGATTATTTCCTTGAGCGAATGTATCCTGCTTTTGCAAATCTAGTGCCCAGAGATATAGCCTCTAGAGCTTTAAAGGGTATATGTGATGAGGGCCGAGGTGTTGGCTCGGTTGTAAACAATCAGCGACTTGGAGTTTATCTTGACTTTTCTTCTGTTATTCAAAAAATGGGAAGTGATAAAGTTAAAGAAAAATATGGAAATCTTTTTGATATGTACCAGAGTATTACAGGTGAAAACCCTTATGAGGTACCCATGAAAATTTATCCTGCGCCGCACTATACTATGGGCGGACTATGGGTTGATTACAACTTAATGACAACAATTGATGGATTATTTGCCTGTGGTGAGGCAAACTTTTCTGATCACGGTGCAAATAGACTTGGAGCCTCGGCATTAATGCAAGGTTTAGCAGATGGATATTTTGTTGCCCCTCAAACAGTTGCCAATTATCTAGCAAAAGGAAAATTTGAAGAAATTACTCATGACCATCCAGAAGTTGTTTCTACCCTAGAGTCAGTAAAAAATCGTATTGAGAGCCTTATGAATGCTCCTGATCCAAAACATTCTCCAGATTATTTTCATAGAAAAATAGGAAGTATTTTGTGGACTTCATGCGGAATGGCAAGAGACAAGGAGTCTCTTAAAGAGGCAATCAAATCAATTGAGCAGATAAAGACTGACTTTTGGAATAATATTAAGGTGACAGGAACTGATAAAGACTTTAACCAAACTCTCGAAAAGGCTGGGCGAGTGGCTGACTTTATTGAGTTGGGTCATTTAATGTGTGTTGATGCATTAGACAGGGAAGAATCTTGTGGGGCGCATGCAAGGCTTGAATATCTCGCAGAGAGTGGCGATGCAATGAGAGACGATGAAAATTTTGGTTATGTTGCAGCTTGGGAGTTTAATGAAAATAATCCCACACTTCACAAAGAGGATCTTAATTTTGAGTTTATTAAACCCACTTACAGGGACTATAAATGAATTTTACATTACACATCTGGCGTCAAAAAAATACCAATTCTACTGGTGAGTTTGTCACATACAGTGTTAATGACATTGACAGTGACACCTCTTTTCTCGAAATGCTCGACCAGTTAAATGAAGATCTTATTGATAAGGGTGAAGACTGTGTTGTATTCGATTATGATTGTCGAGAAGGCATTTGTGGGACATGTTCGTTAGTTATTAACGGTCATCCGCATGGCGAGAAGAAAGCTACAACAACCTGCCAGCTCTACATGAGAGATTATGCTGAACAACCTGAGCTATGGATTGAGCCATGGCGTGCTAAGAGCTTTCCAATTGTTAAAGATTTAGCGGTAAAGAGAGACGCTTTTGATCGTATCATTCAGTCTGGGGGCTTTATTTCTACCTCAGTAGGCTCTGCACCTGAAGCTAATTCACAATTAGTCAACAAAGATGATGCTGACTGTGCTTTTGATTCAGCAATTTGTATAGGTTGTGGTGCATGCGTTGCCGTTTGTCCAAATGCTTCAGCTTCATTATTTGTTGCCGCAAAAATCAATCATTTTGAGCGACTTCCGCAAGGAAAAATTGAGAGTGGCAAGCGCGCAGAAAGAATGATTAATCAAATGGAACAAGAAGGTTTTGGAAGTTGTTCTAATCACCGTCATTGTGAAACTGTTTGTCCAAAAGAAATTTCAGTAAGTAATATTGCTGCGATGAATAAAATCTTATAAGCAAGTTTTAATTATTTAAAGGGAGAGTAAATGAAAGTAGTTGTATTGGGAGCAGCAGGTGGAATTGGCCAGGCACTTGGCCTTTTGCTAAAGACAGATTTACCAGCGGGTACAGAATTGTCTTTATATGATATTGCACCCGTAACTCCTGGAGTGGCTGCAGATTTAAGTCACATTCCTACACCAGTTAAGGTTGAAGGTTTTTCAGGGGAAGATCCCTCCCCCGCTCTTGTGAATGCTGACATAGTTTTGATTTCAGCTGGAATGGCTCGCAAACCTGGAATGGATCGTTCCGACCTCTTTAATATTAATGCTGGTATTGTCGAAAACTTAGTTACTTCTTGTGCAGATAATTGTCCAAAAGCTATGATAGGCATTATTACTAATCCTGTGAATACAACTGTTGCAATTGCAGCAGAAGTACTAAAGAAAAAAGGTGTCTATGACCCTTCAAGATTATTTGGAGTAACTACTCTTGATGTTATCCGTTCAAGCACTTTTGTTGCTGAAAAAAATGATAGAGATCCTCGAGATGTCAGTGTTCCAGTTATAGGCGGGCATTCAGGAATAACTATTCTTCCACTTTTGTCACAGTCTGGGTTTGATTTTAGCGATCAAGATGCAGCTGCTATGACAAAACGTATTCAGAATGCGGGTACTGAAGTTGTTGAGGCGAAAGCTGGCGGTGGTTCAGCCACTTTATCTATGGGACAAGCAGCTGCTAAGTTTGGACTTTCTTTAGTTCGAGCATTAAATGGTGAAAAAGATGTCATAGAGTGTACTTATGTTGAGGGTTCTGGAGAGTATGCTAGATTTTTTGCCCAGCCTGTTCTGTTGGGAAAGAATGGCGTTGAAAAAATACTCAGTTTTGGTTCTCTTTCAGAGTTTGAGCAAAACACTTTAAATGATGCACTAGAAACACTCAGGTCTGATATTAAAATCGGTGAAGAGTTCATAAGCTAACCCTATACAAAAAAACTCAATGTCAAAAAATATCAATGATATGGCTCTTGCCTATCATAATGAGGGTGTTCCTGGAAAGATTGATGTTTCCTCACACAAAAAACTTGATAATGATAAAGATCTTAGTTTAGCCTATAGCCCCGGGGTTGCCGCTCCTGTTCGAGAAATTGCTAAAGATCCTAGTAAAGTTAATCAATACACAATTAAGGGTAATCTAGTAGCAGTGATCACTGATGGGTCAGCTGTTTTGGGGCTTGGTAATGTTGGTCCTCTTGCTGCAAAGCCTGTAATGGAAGGAAAGGCAGTACTCTTCAAATATTTTGCAGATATAAATGCTTTTAATATTGAGCTTGGCACTCAAGATGTTGATGAAATTGTTAATACGATTAAGAATATTGCCCCAACATTTGGTGGTATCAATTTGGAAGATATATCTGCTCCACGCTGTTTTGAAATTGAAGAGCGACTCATTAAAGAATTGGATATTCCTGTGTTTCATGATGACCAACATGGCACTGCCATTATAGTAGCAGCTGGACTTTTAAATGCTCTTGAAATTCAAGGAAAATCAATGACATATGCAAAGATTGTTCTTGCAGGGGGCGGCTCTGCTGGTATAGCAACTTTAGATTTATTAGTCAAACTTGGATTTAAAAAAGAAAATATGATTTTGGTTGACAGAAGGGGTGTTGTTTCTTTAGAACAAATGAATATTGTTAATAGATACAAGGCAGCTTTTGCAATCGATACAGATAAAAAAACTTTGGGCGATGCAATTGAGGGAGCAGATGTCTTTATTGGTGTTGCTAGAGGTAATCTTGTTACTCAAGAAATGATTAAATCTATGGCAAAAAAACCAATCATCTTTGCTTTATCTAATCCTGATCCTGAAATCTCAGTTGAGGATGTTTTTGCTTGTAGAGATGATGCGCTGATGGCAACTGGGAGGAGTGATTTTCCCAATCAAGTCAATAATGTGATTGGTTTTCCCTACATTTTTAGGGGAGCTTTAGATGCTAATTCCAAGATTATCAATACTGAGATGAAAGTTGCAGCTGTTCATGCGATTAGGGATCTCGCAAAACTTCCAGTTCCTAAATCCTTATTAGAGATGTATAAAGTTGATGAGCTCAGATTTGGTGCAGATTATTTCATTCCAAAACCTTTTGATCCAAGACTCATTGAACTCATTCCAAAGGCGATTTATGATGCCGCAATAAAAAGCGGTGTATCCCGCTTAAAATAAACATTTTTAAACATCATTTTTAGCTTATTTAATCCTTGCTATGAGCAAATAGTTATGGGATAATGTCCGATTGTTTTTTTGGAGGGGTGGCCGAGTGGTTAAAGGCGACGGACTGTAAATCCGTTCTCTCTGAGTACGTTGGTTCGAATCCAACTCCCTCCACCAGA
>Ga0209631_10005213_pt1 | contig 13865 bp, 13 predicted proteins | sample COG_08_FD_184752 | JGI IMG/M metagenome (GOLD analysis project Ga0209631, IMG submission 184752) | Pelagic Microbial community sample from North Sea - COGITO 998_met_08 (SPAdes) (version 2) | ecosystem: Environmental > Aquatic > Marine > Neritic zone/Coastal water | place: Helgoland, sampling... | reverse complement strand
TGTGACAACCATAACCTACCAACTGCAGAAAATGAATTATTTGGTCCAATTTTATCAGTAATGAAGTTTGCTGATGAAGATGAGGTAATAAATAAAATGAATGATAATAAATATGGATTATCTTCAGGGGTATATACTTCAAACTTTGCTAGAGGACATAGAATGTCTAAGGCTATAAGAGCTGGAATAGTGTTTATTAATACCTATAGATTAATCTCTCCAATGGCTCCTTTTGGTGGAATTAAAGATAGTGGTTATGGGAAAGAAGCAGGAATTGAGTCTATAAAGGATTATACCAGAATTAAAACTATTTGGTCTAATACGTCTGATAAGCCTATGTCAGACCCATTTACAATGGGTTAAACTAATGACAACAAAACATTATTTTTTAGTATTACTGATCATGGCAATCTTTGGGAGTGCTTATCCGGTAGGTAAACTTATTCTTAACACTTCTCTTCCTCCAATGCTAATGGCATCAATTAGAATGGGAATTGTTTTTTTATGCTTAATTCCTTTTTGGAGATTTAAAATTCCTGAAAAAAAATATTTTCTACCTTTGTTGGGCTTTTCACTATCTATGGGTGCAGGTGTTTTCACTTTTATGAATCTAGCTCTTCAAAAAGCTTCGATTGTATCCCCTATAATAATTGGAGCTCAACTAGCAGTTCCATTTGCCATTATCATTAGCTCAATATTTATTAATGAAAAAATTAGTTTTAATAAATGGATTTTAGTTGTGATGGCTTTTGTTGGGATAATAATTATTGGTTATGATCCTAATCTCAAAGATGAAAAATTGGCATTACTTTATACTGCATTAATGTCTTTGTGTTATGCACTTGCACAAGTTTTTTCAAGACATTTAAAAGAGCTTGATGTTAAATTAACCAATGCATTCATGGGACTAGCAGGTTTTATAACTTTAATAATTATATCTATGGTGTTTGAAGGAAAGACTATTTTTCATTTAAACAATATAAATATTACAACTTGGATGCTAATTTTTCATAGTGCAATAATAATTTCTTTAATTGCACATATGTCTATGTTTTATCTTTACAAATTTTATTCAGTTGGAAATGTAATGCCTTTTTATACTTTATTTCCAATTTTCGGGATATTTCAAACATTTTTAATTTTTAATGAAATTCCACCTCTATTAACATTTATAGGTGGTGCTATAGTGCTTTCCTCAGTATTTTTCTTGCAAAAAATAAGATAATTTTGTCATTGAATAATTTTAGTATTCGTCTTTAAATCCCTTTTTAAATATTTAAAAAATAACTATATAAAAAAGGAAGTATAATGAAAAAAATATTAACAGCTGCCACTATTTTTGCTTTGAGCTTAGGAGCAAATGCAATGGCAGGTTCACATAGTAAGACAATTAAAATGGGAATCATTTTAGGTTTTACTGGTCCGATCGAATCTTTAACACCAGCAATGGCTGCTTCAGCAGAACTTGCTTTTAAAGAAGCGTCAGATTCAGGATCGTTATTAAATGGATCAAAAATTGAAGTAGTAAGAGCAGACTCAACTTGTGTTGATTCAGCTGCAGCTACTGCTGCTGCTGAGGGAGTAATTTCTCAAGGTGTAGCTGCAATTATGGGCGCTGATTGTTCAGGTGTTACAGGTGCAATTGCTTCAAATGTTGCTGTACCAAATGGTGTAGTAATGATTTCACCATCAGCAACTTCACCAGGATTAACTACTTTAGATGATAATGGTTATTTTTTTAGAACTGCTCCATCTGATGCAAGAGGTGGACAAATTCTAGCTGATATCACTAAAGATAGAAAAATTAAAAGTGTAGCAATCAGTTATACGAATAATGACTATGGAAAAGGACTAGCAGATGTTTATGAAGCTGCAGTAAAAGCTCATGGTATTAAAGTAACTACAGTTGCTGCTCATGAAGATGGTAAAGCAGACTATTCATCAGAAGTTGCTACTTTAGCTTCTGCAGGTGGTGATGCTGTTGCAGTAATTGGTTACCTTGATCAAGGTGGAAAAGGTATCATTCAAGCATCGCTAGACTCGGGTGCCTTCGATAGATTTATTTTATCAGATGGTATGATTGGTCAATCTTTGGTTGATGCATTTGGAAAAGATCTAAGAAAATCTTTTGGATCAATGCCTGGTTCTACTGGAAAAGGTGCTGGTGTTTTCGCTGATGTAGCAAGCGCAGCTGGTATTGATAGTTCTGGTCCTTATACTTCTGAGTCATATGATGCAGCTGCATTAATTGTACTTGCTATGCAGGCTGGTAATTCTGCAGATAGAGCCTCAATTGCAAAAAATATAATGGATGTTGCAAACGGTCCTGGTACAAAAATTTATCCAGGTGAGCTAAAAAAAGGTTTAGATTTATTAGCTCAAGGTAAAAAAGTTGACTACGAGGGTGCAACTGGAGTTACTTTTACTGACGTTGGTGAAGCTGAAGGTTCTTTCTTAGAGCAAGAAGTTAAAGGTGGAAAATTTAAAACTAAAAAACAAAGATAATTAAAATCTTTTATGAAAACCCCGGTGCTATCTATTTAGTGCTGGGGTTTTTTTTATTTAAAAAATATACTTATCAGCCATATACATCGTCCAGGCTATTGCGGCTCCAATAATAATATATTTCATAACTAAGATTATTTTATTTCAATTTTTTCAGGTAGTATACCCTTTGGTCTATATCTCATAATTAAAAGTAGACCCATTCCCATTAATAAGAATCTAAAGTAAGGGACACTTTCAATTAAATGTAATTTAAAAACATTTCCATCATCTAAACCTGATGTAAATAAATTTATTAAGTATAAAGAAATTGGAGCAGCTTCAATCCATAAAAACCATACTGCAAAACCACCTAAAACAGCTCCAAAATTATTTCCACTTCCACCTACAATAACCATAACCCAAATTAAGAAAGTATATCTCATCGGTTGGTAACTACCTGGTGTAAATAATCCATCTTGAGTAACCAACATTGCTCCAGCTATTCCAACAATGGCTGAACCTAATACGAAAATAAACAAATGGTGTTTAACAACGTTTTTACCCATGGCATTTGCTGCTTCTTCATTGTCTCTAATCGCTCTCATCATTCTTCCCCAAGGTGAGTACAATGCTTTTTGAGTAAATATTAACAACAAAATGACAACTACTAAAAATAAACCTGAATAACAAAGCTTTACAAATACAGAGGATCCTTCAATGACTAATTGATTTAGAGCTTGTTGTCTTTCAGTTAGATCAGAAATTAAATTTAATTTACCATAGTTAAATTTTTCAACTAATTTTATAAACCACTCTTTTGTTTGAAGATCCACTTCATAGGGTGCAGGCCTTTTAAGACCTATTACATTTTTAACACCTCTAGTTAACCAATCTTCATGTTTAATAATTGCAATTACTATTTCTGAGATTAATAAAGTAGCGATTGCCAAATAATCAGCTCTTAAACCTAGAGCAACTTTTCCAACTACAAAGGCAAGTCCACCAGCAAAAATTGCACCAACTACCCAAGAAAAAATTATTGGCAAACCAAAACCACCTAGAAAACCTGTTGATGCTGGGTTGGTTGCTTCAATAGCTTCTATGCCAGGAGCAGCTGTAACTCTAATTGCTATAATTCCTCCAACTATTATTCCAATAATTGAATATGTTCTGAATTTACTTTTTTCATAATTTTTTAAGATAAATCTAACCACTAATATCATTACAATAATTAGCCATAGACACATTAAAATATCAAAACCACCGGCACGCCATGCCTCTTGAACTGGATCAACTGAAATTAAAACTGCTGCAAGACCACCGAGTGCTGTGTACCCCATTATTCCGAAATTTATAAGACCTGCATAACCCCATTGCATGTTCGCACCTATTGTCATAACTGCTGATATCAGACATAAATTAAATATTGATAATGCAACATTCCAAGATTGAAAAAAGCCAACTAAAATTATTAAACCCATCATGATTGCATAGGCATAAATAACGTTTAAATTTCTTATCATAATACTTTTCCTTTAAAAATCCCGGATGGTCTATATAGGAGCACTAATACTAATATCGAAAACGAAACTGCAAATTTATAATCTGTCGATAATAACTGAACCAAGCTTTCAGGTTCCATACTTGCTGGCAACACATACATAAAAAACTTTTTATATGCATATGTTAGAAATATTTCAGAAAAAGCTATCACATATCCACCTAAAAACGCTCCAAAAGGATTACCAATACCACCAACAATAGCTGCAGCAAAAATAGGAAGCATGTTATTAAAATAAGTAAAAGGTTTGAAGCTCTTATCAAGTCCGTACAAAACACCACCAATTGTTGCAAGTATTCCTGCAATGATCCAGGTAAACAAAACTATTCTTTTAGGATCTATCCCAGATAAAAGTGCAAGGTCCTCATTATCAGAATAAGCTTTCATACTTTTTCCTGTCTTAGTCTTATTCAAAAACCAAAAAAGAATTGAAACTAAAACAACTGTTATAAAAATTGTCATAACTTGTGTAGATTTTAGAGCTAATCCTTCATTTAAACCTGTCATCTCTTTGAATTCACCTGCTTTAATTAAAAATCTTTCTCCATCAAAAAATCTTCTATCATCAGGACCAATTATAATTCTAACTACTGCTTGAGTTACAAACATTACTCCAATACTTACCATTGCTAGCATAACTGGAGGACTTTTATTAAATCGATAATATTTGAATACAAATTTATCAATAACTAGCATGTATAAAATCATACATATTACTGCAAAAGGAATAGCCAAAAGTGCAGTTGGTAAAACTCCTAATGAAATACCTAATGATTGAAAATACCATGTAAACAAAATTGCTATCATGGTTCCAAAAGACATCATGTCTCCAGTTGCAAAATTAGCAAATCTTAAAATTCCATAAATTAGTGTCACAAAAATTGCTCCAAGAGCTAGTTGTGAACCATATGTTAAAGCTGGAATAAATATGTAGTTCAGCAGAAGTATGATTGCGTTTAAAAAATCCATATTAACCACCTAAAAAAGATTTTCTTACCTCTGGATTATTTAATAATTCTTGACCAGTTCCTGAATATCTATTTTCACCAGTCACAAGCACATATCCACGATCTGAAATATGTAAAGCCTGCTTAGCATTTTGCTCAACCATCAATATAGCAACATTTGTTCTTTTTACTTTTACAATATGGTCAAATAATTCATCCATGACTATTGGTGAAACTCCTGCGGTAGGTTCGTCCAACATTAAAACGGAAGGTCTAATCATTAAAGCGCGGCCTAACGCAACCTGTTGTCTTTGGCCTCCTGAGAGTTCTCCAACTAATTGATTTCTTTTTTCTCTAAGTATTGGAAACAAAGAATAAATTTCATCAATAGTAGATCTATAATCATCTAATACTAAGAAAGCTCCCATCTCTAGATTTTCTTCTACTGTCATACCTGCAAATACATTTTTAGTTTGAGGAACAAATGATATTCCCTCTTTAACTCTATCCTGTGGTGACAGTTTGGTAATATCCTTTCCACCTATTTTTATTGCTCCTGACTTTAAGTTTAACAAACCAAGCATGGCTTTCATGGCAGTAGATTTTCCAGCTCCATTAGGGCCTAATATTGAAACAATCTCACCTCTTTCAACTTTAACTGAACAAGAATTAATAATATCTGGTCCATTACCATATCCACCCGTCATGTTTTCACCTTCAAAAAAAGCCATTAATTTTCCTTTAATTTTGAGCCTCTGCCTAAATAACTTTCAATTACTTTTTCATCTTTTTTTGCATCTTCTACTTTACCTTCAAATAAAACAGAACCCTCAGCCATCACAATTACTGGATCACACAATCTTCCTATAAAATCCATATCATGTTCTATCATGCAAAATGTATATCCTTTTTCTTTATTCAGCTTATCAATAGCAGTTCCTAGATCTTTTAATAATGTTCTATTAACACCCGCACCTACTTCATCTAACAAAACTAGTTTTGCATCAACCATCATAGTTCTACCAAGCTCAAGTAATTTTTTTTGACCTCCAGATAAATTTCCAGCAAGCTCATTAGTTAAATGACTCAGGTTTAAAAATTCAACAACTTCTTTTGCTTTTTCTTTAACCTCTTGTTCCTCTTGATTTATGAGATTTGGTTTTAAAAAATTATTTATTAAATTTTCGCCAGATTGATTAGCTGGAACCATCATGAGGTTCTCTAGTACGGAAAGATTGCTGAATTCATGTGCAATTTGAAATGTTCGAAGCAATCCTTTAGAAAATAATTCATAAGAGGGAACATTAGTAATATCTTCATTGTTAAAATTAATATTTCCAGATGAACATTTAAGATTACCAGCTATCAAATTAAACAATGTAGTTTTACCAGATCCATTGGGTCCAATAATTCCTGTTATACTTCCTTTTTTAACTGATATAGAGCAATTAGATACTGCAGCCAATCCGCCAAAACTTTTTGATAGACTTTTAATTTCTAAGATGTTTTCTGACACTTTACTTATCTAGTCTTTTGTAAATACTATTCAGAGTACTTGTTGCTGATTTATAAACATCTTTTTTAATCATTTCTTTTAAACCTTGTTCATTTAAACCTTTTGGGGTCTGGGAGTCTTTCACTAATATTTTTAAATCTTTATTTGAATTTATAGCTGCATCTTTTGATAATGCCAAAAATAATGAAGTTACATATTTTTGGGCATCTAATTTTTTTACACCTCTTTTATTAAGCCACACACTCATCGTATCTAACATGTTGTAATAAGATGCCATCATGCCAGAGGTAGACCAAAAATTAATTGATAATTTTTCATTTTTAATTTCAATTGTTGATCCTAATTTATCAAAAAAGGCTTTGACTTTTTTGTTAGGTGGACAAATTGGAACTGGACCTTCTTTTAAAGATATTGGAGGCAATGGAATTGCTCTTACAATATCTATCTTTTTTTTAATCATTTTTCTTAATTGAGACAAAGTTATTGTGGATATAAAGCTAATTACCTTTTGATTTGATCGAAATTTTAAATCTTTAATAATTTTTTCACCCACCGTAGGTGTAACAGATAAAAAAACCCAATCTGATTTATCAACTATTTCTTGGTTTGTTTTAGATATTATAATTTTCTTAAATTTTTTTTTTAAACTTAAAGCAATTTTTTTATTTCTAGGCGAAATAATTATTTGTTTATATTTAATTTTAGAATTGCAGATTCCAATTATAACTGAAGAAGCTATTTTTCCTGTTCCTATAAAACCTAATCTCATAAATTTATAAAGTAATCTTATAATTAAATAATCTTAAAATAATAATGATAAATCAATTTACAAAAAAAGATCCTCTTATTCTGAGCAGTTCTCTGCTTAAATTTTTATTCTCTTTAAAAGGTTTTCTTCCATGTAGCCAAAAATAATTATTTGCAACAATTGCTGAACCAACTGGTAATTTTGTTATAACTTTATTTTTACTACCCTCCAGTGCATCAGATAATTTTTGTAAAAATTGTCCTTGTTTCATATTTTTTGGTTCGGGAAATTGATCAATATAAGAGATTTGCGGTAAACCTTTGCTATCTTCAAAAAAAACTGGATGCTCAACTTTATAATCAACATTTTTGCTTTTAGGTGAAGACCAGGTAAAGTTTTCTCTTCCTATTGGATCATTGTATAATTCTTTACAATATTCCCAATCATCTAAATGAAGCATTGCACTCTCTCCACCTTCAACATTTTTTTCTTCAATTTTAGTCATCATTAACCAATCTGTAATTTCCTTTACATAGGTTCCGTCAGTATGAAGATCCATGTTTGTATAAGCTTTTCTTAAATATGAGTCACTTTTATCTTCATGCTTAACATGAAAACGTGCATAGAATTTACCAGCCATAGAATCATAATTTGGTGTGCCAATCAAATGTGTTACTGCTGTTGATAATTTTACCAAAAAAATATCATTAGTTTCATTGGTGACTGTTTCTGGTCCAATAATAAAACAACCTGTTTTTCTATCTCTCAAAATATCATTTAGATATTTGCTAAGTTCATTATTGGTTAAGTCATCCAAATATTTTGCAACAGTAAATCTTGTAAAGGGTTTGTATTCAATTGCAGTTAGATCAAAATTGTTAAATAAACTCACTAAATCACTAACAATCTTATCTTTAATTTTGATATCTATAATTCGTTTAGAAGAACTGTTTTCAGCAATTAACAAACCATCAATTTTTTTCATAATATATATTTATAACCAATTATTTAATAATGCCATACCAAGAGCTGAAAAAATTGTTGGGTAAACATAATTCTTTTTTGAAATAAAAAAAATAATTAAACTTAGAATTACAATTAAAAATCTACTTAAATATGTTGCCTCCTCTAACACGCCAACAGGAAAAATTACTGTTCTTGCAATAACAGCTGCCAACGTTGAATATGCAAGACAATTAAACCATCTAAATAGTTTTGAAGTTTCTTTAATTTTTACTGACGAGATAAATCCTAAAAATCTAGAAAGAAATGTGGCTAAGGAAGTCACTAAAATTGCTAAAAATATATTAATTGCCATTAAGTTCTCCTATTATAAAGGCAACCGACCCAGCAACAAAACCTCCTAGTAATATTGACCATTGAGGAGATAAAAAATAAAAAATTGGACCTAATATAAATCCAAGTACAATTGAGAGAATTATTTGTAGTGTTTTCATTGCTCCAACCATCATACAAATAAAATACACGGGGTTTAAAATTGCTAAACCCATCAACATATCTTTATTAAGATAGTCAGACATATAGAAACCTAAAATTGTTGCTAATACTGAAACTGTCCAAGTAGCAGTTCCTATACCAATCCAGAAATCTACTCTATTTTCTTTTTCAATTGTTTGATAATTGCTTTTCATAATTAGCCAAGCAGAAACAGCAATAAAATGACACGATAAGACATATTTCCATTTTGGCTGTTTATCATCCATCATTAATGGAAATAAAGAAACCGCCATTGGATAAAGTCTTGCATTAACAAACCAAACAGCAATAAAAATACTTAATAGAGAGGCTCCAACCAAAAGTGACTCTGCCATTACCAAAGAACCTGGTAATGCATAAGTCAACATTGTTGAAAATACACTTTCTTGAATATTAAAGCCTAAATTTTTAAATAGTGCGCCAATTGCAATAAAACAACATCCTAAAGCAATAGCTGGACTATCAATTTTCAAAATTGATTTAAAACCTTTTAGAAAATATTTTTGATTAATCAAATTAGCCGCCTAAAAATAAGCGACCTACATCTGGGTTATTTAATAATTCATCACCCTTTCCCGCGATAGCAGTTTGTCCTGAAACTAAAACATATCCAATATCAGCAAACTCTAAGCCTTTCTTTGCATTTTGCTCGACAAGAATGATTGTTTTTTTTTCATTTTGCTGAAGGTCTTTGAGTATCTCAAAAACCATATCAATGTACCTTGGCTCCAGTCCTATTGATGGTTCGTCTACCAACAGTACTGATGGTTTCATTACTAATGCTCTTGATATTTCTAATAATCTTCGTTCTCCTCCTGACAAAACTTTTGCAGGTTGATTTCTTCTATTTCTTAATCGTTCATATTTTTGAAATATTTTTTCTGCTTCTTCGTATGACTCTTCTGTTTTATCCTTAATATAACCGCCCATTAATAAATTTTCTTCAACAGTCATATCTGGGAATACAGAATTGTCTTGAAGGATGTATGCAATTCCAACAGACTTTAATTTTTCAGCAGGAGTAAGATTGGTAATCTCTTTGCCATCTATTTCAATTTTTCCACCAAAAATATTCGTAAAACCATATATTGAATGTAAAATTGTAGACTTGCCTGCACCGTTAGGCCCAATTAAACAAAGTGACTGGGCTTTGCTAACAAATAAATCTAGATTATGAAGTATTTCCATTTTTCCATAACCTGCATTAAGTCCATTTATAGTTAAATGAATATTATCTGGTGATAATTTTTTCAAATCTTCTGCATCTGGTGCTTTTCCTAAAACTTCATATTGATTTGCCATTACTGTGCTCCTAAGTAGGCATCAACTACTCTCTTATCATTTCTAATTTCATCTGGAGTTCCATTAGCAAGCATTTTACCATGTGCTAAACAAAATATATTCTGAGCTAATTGCATAATTACCCTCATATTATGCTCAATGACTAACAAAGTTATTCCAAAATCTTGATTTACTTTTATTAATCTATCAATAATTCCATTAATTAAAGTTGGATTAATGCCAGCAGTTGGTTCATCCAATAAAAGCATCTCTGGTTCATTCATTAATGCCATTGCAAGTTCTAATAATTTTTGCTGACCAAATGATAAATCCCCAGCTCTTAACTTTCTTTTTTGAAATAATCCTACAAAACTTAATAAAGTTTCAGCTTTCTCTGTTAACTCTGCTGGAACTTTAGAAAATATAGCTTTAAAACTTTCGTCACTAGCTTTGTGGCTAATTAACATATTATCTATACAATTTAGTTTACTGTAAATTCTAGTTTGCTGAAAAGTTCTAAGCAGACCAAGCTTTGCAATTATTGGGACTGGTAATTCAGATACTTCTCTATCGTTAAATTTTATTGAGCCAGAGTCTATTGGGTAAGTTCCAACAATCGAATTAAATAACGTTGTTTTACCTGATCCATTTGGGCCAATTAAACCAACAATAGAGCCTTTTTCAACTGACATTGAAATATCAACGTTAGCTTTTACTCCACCGAAAGATTTGCTGACGTTATTTATTTCTAAAATACTCATTTTAATTCTACCTGTGCTTTACGGTCAGCTTCATCTACTACTTCACCAAATTTCTCAGGATATTTTTCTCTCAACCAACCCATTAAACCTTCTGGGAAATAAATTACTATAACCACAATTAAAACTCCTAGAGCAACATACTGCCATCCAAGAAAATATGTCCAAAAACCCTCTTTAAAAAAATGAAACAATGTTGCACCAATAACTGGCCCCCACAAAGTTCCTTTACCCCCAAGGATTGCCATTAAAACCATGAACACTCCCATTTCTCTTCCATCAAATGCAACATCGGTAGAGTCTATGTAGCCAACCAAACCACCCATAATTCCACCAGCTAAACCACAGAAGAAAGCAGAAATCATCCAACCGGTAATTTTATATTTCATGGTTTGAATACCCATTGCTTCAGCTTTATCTTCATTATCTCGTATTGCATTTAAAACTAATCTGAACCTTGTTGAATAAATAGCTTTGACTACAACAAAAGTAAGAACAAGAGTTAAGAAACTTAGATAGTAAAAGAATTCTCCTCTTGCTTCAGTACTTCCAATGTTTGGAAAAGGAGGTGTTGTAAAACCTTGACCAGCACCAATGATTTCAATACCACCTGAAATTTCTCCAGCAGCTACTCCTAGTCCTAATGTGCAGATCGCAAAGTAATGACCCCTTAGTCCAAGAATTGAATAACCAATTAAACCTGCAACTATTGTTGGAACTACTGCAGCAACTAATAATCCAACTCCCATACCTTGAAAAAACTGTGCAGGAGTGTGAACAAATGTTTTTTCACCACCACCTTCTGTCCATTCTGCTAATGGAAAAAACATTCCAACTTGAACTGAGGCACAGAGATACATCCCAAGTCCATAAAAAAGAATATTACCAAAAGTGTTATATCCCATTTCACCACCTTGAATATTCCAGGTAGTTGCCAAAATAATTAAAATACAAAGAATTGATAACTGAACCTTAAAAGCTGGAAATATAAATGGGGCAACTAGTCCAAAAACTAATATTGATCCATATAACAATAAGTTTCTATTCATTATTTTAAATATTCCCTTTTTCTTGAAAGTTTAAATCTTCTATAAACTAATATTAGAACTAATAATAAAAATACTGACCCAATCCTAAACTCTGTTCCAAGGATATAATCTGCAAATTCTTCGAAAACTCCAAGTCCCATTCCAGACATAGCAACACCTGGTAAGTTTCCAAGTCCTGCAACTATTACAATCATAAATGATCTTATTGTATATGGAAGTCCCATATATGGATGGATAGTAAAAGTAATTGCAATTAAAGCACCTGCTACACCACAAAGAGCAGCATTAATTCCAAAAGTTGCTGCATACACTTTTTCTGTATCAACTCCTAAAATCTTTGCAGCTCTTGCATTTTGAGCAGTTGCTCTTATTGCACGACCTAATTTTGATTTTTTCATATACAAAACTAGGCAGATAGCAAAAACAATACTTACAACAGCAGAAAATATTTTAGAATTTGGAAGTGTTACTGAATTATTAAATAGCATAGTTGTACCAAACTCTGAGTTTGCAAGTACAACATCAGCACCAAATGCAAAATTCATTAATTGCATCATTAAAATACTTATTCCAAACGTTGCTAAAATTGAGATAAATAAATCTCTATCTACTACTTTATTAATAACTGTTTTATAAATTCCAACACCAACAAAATACATCACTATAGGACATACAATAATTCCCCATGCTGGGTGAATTCCAGAAAGATACATAAAGTATGCAATATATCCTCCTAAAATAACCAAATCACCTTGAGCAATGTTTATAATGTTCATCACTCCCCATTGAAGAGCCATACCATAAGCAATTAATGCAAATAAAATTCCAAGTAGCAAACCATCTAGGGTTGCCTGCAAGGTAAGCATAGGTACTTGAAATATTAAAAAATCCATAAATAAAAAATTCTTTTATAAAAAAATGCCCCCTATTACTAGAGGGCATTCTTTAAATTTTTAAATTATCTTGAAGACCAACTTGGAATTGGATGTATTAACTCAGCTGAAGCCCATTTAGTAGGAGCTACAACTTTATTCTCACATTTACTTCCATCGTCGTTACACATTACTTGGAAAAGTACCATTGGTTTGTCAACGTTTTGACCACCTTCAGCAAATTTAATATTTCCATAGAATGTTTGCATGTTGGTTGCTGCTAGAGCATCTCGAACTTTCTTTTTATCAAAAGATCCTGCTCTTTCAAAAGCATCTTTAAACACTAACAATGCAGCAGAAGATTCTGCAGCTTGATATGGAGGGTCATAACCAAACTCCTTATCAAAGTCAGCAGCATACTTCATGCCATTACCAAAGAAATCATCTTTGTAAGTTAATGTTTTATGCCATTGAGAAGCACATAAAGCAAACTCAGAGTTTTTACCATGTTGCTTAGAAAGCTTAGCGGCATCACAGTGTGTCATTGCTAACATTGGAACATCAACTTTCATTTCAGCAATTTGTCTTACTGCAGTTAATGCACCTTTTGTATGACCTGAAACAACTAAAACATCTGGTTTTACAGCCTTAACTTTTGCTAAAGTTGCAGCCATATCATTTAGCTCTTTAGGCAATTTATCATCAATGATAATTTTTGAACCTGTTCTTTCAGCGGCTTCAAGAATACCTAATCTTACATCTTGAGAAAAAGCATCTTGTTCAAATGCTTGTGCTATTTTTACAGGTTTACCACCATTTTTTTCTACAGCCAAATCAATTGCAACATCAAGATATAAATTTGCTGGTGCTAAAACCGCAAATAAATATTTGTATCCTTTTGTAAACAAAGATCTTGATGCACCATTAGCTTCAACCATTGGCACTCCATATTTCTCTGTAACAGGAGCTATTGCTTTTGTTAATCCTGAAGAATATGGGCCAAGCATATACTCAACTCCATCTTGAGAGATTAATCTTTCTGCAAGTTGTGCTGCTCTTTTTGGGTTTGATTCATCATCATAATAGATGATTTCAAACTTATAAGTTTTTCCACCAACTTTAACTCCACCCATGCTGTTAATTCTATCA
>Ga0209631_10005212_pt1 | contig 13866 bp, 7 predicted proteins | sample COG_08_FD_184752 | JGI IMG/M metagenome (GOLD analysis project Ga0209631, IMG submission 184752) | Pelagic Microbial community sample from North Sea - COGITO 998_met_08 (SPAdes) (version 2) | ecosystem: Environmental > Aquatic > Marine > Neritic zone/Coastal water | place: Helgoland, sampling... | reverse complement strand
AGCATTTACACCATTTACCTGGTTTGGTGGCTTAAGTTCTTTCATTGGGCTAGCATTTTTTGTTCCATTTATATCTCCCGCATTCATCGCAACTCTAAAGGGTGTGCTTTTATTGACGTTTTTCTTACCAGTAACATCATCTAATCAGTTAGTACGTCCAAATGATTTTCGTAACATTGTTCTGGACATGCCTCTTTCGTTGCTACCTACCATACCACTGCCACTTGAGCTATTTGCCCCACCTCCTAAAAGCTGCGGTTGGTAACCTCGAACATTTCCTCCTAAAAATATTTTATCTTCTGGTTTGGTGTCTGGTGTTGGTGTTTGATCTGGTGTTGGTGTTGGTGTTTGATCTGGTGTTGGTGTTGGTGTTGGTGTTTGATCTGGTGTTGGTGTTGGTGTTTGATCTGGTGTTGGTGTTGGTGTTTGATCTGGTTTTGGTCCGCCCGTAACCTTAAGCATTCTAGTCAAAGTTTTTTCTTTCCCCCATTCTTCATAACGTAGATCCGGCTCATTCTCGCGGCCCGGCGTTTTCTGTGCTTTCCAGCCCCGCCGAGACGAGGTGTGAGTAATTCGGTACGTTACAAGTTCTCCATTTAGTATATTTTGTAGTTTGTCAGAGTTGTCTCTATACTCAGTGAACACCACTTCCTCCCTATCTTTTTTCAGAACTTCCTCCACAGATTGGGAGGTGTGGATTGATGAGTCAAAAATTATATCACCGGCGCCTGTGCTGCCAATAACCCTCGATATTTTCGTTGAAAACCTAAGCTGTGTATCGAGACCCTTGTTCGTGAGAACGGTCTTGTTCCACCATGCGATTTTAGTGTCGGAAAAGATTTGATCTTTTTTATCTGTCTTCTTTCCTGTCTCCATATCTCTATCCAGTACCTGTAAGTCAGAGTTTTCCACGAACATTAAAAATTTTCTACTATTTCTTAAATCTTCATTTACTGACACTATCACCTGTCGCGCAAGATTGCCAAAGACATTCCAAGAATCTATTTCGTCGTAATCGACTGTTTCTAGTGGCGGCGGCAATTCAGAGTCCACATCTGCCATCCGCGCCCATCTAAGGATTGGCACGACATTGGGTGCGACGGCATCGTTAAAGACGCTGAGGGAATCCTCGTTATCCTGACCTTTCCCGAAACCTCCGGATGTGGTCGGCACGGCTGGGCAAGTTTGAGAAAACACTAATAAGTCTTTCCCTCCCATATAACCGTGATTAAGACAATTAACACTTGCCGTCACAAAATCACCTGACACAGTTACTTTTACATCGCCCCAATAATATTTCCCGTCAGTTGCAAGCTCAACGCCATCGTTGCCCGTGACCTCGAGGTTTTCCGAATTCGTTGCCGTTATGGACATTCTATGTGCATATGGGATATTTTTGAGTGTGTAAGTCGCTGCATTTAACCCCCATTTAGTATTAGGATTATATGTCATAGCACCATTGAACACATATTTGTTTTCACCGCCAACATCTATAACTTTTACTGATGTCTCAGAAAATAAGCAGGTAACCTGAGTTAGTGAAGACGTTGCAGGAAGAATAGTATGTATTGGCAGCGGCGGGACCGTCACTGTCGCCGCCGCTGCTGCCACTGCGGCAGCAGCGCCGGCGGTGGTGCTACTGACAGTCGCTTCGCCATCAGGTTTAGGTACATTCGTTGAATCTGGCATTTATATAATAATCATATTAAAATAATTTATAAAAATAAGCATATAATGAAAGTCTCTAAAGCACACATATTAGTATTAGTCGGGTTAGTTTTTATTATTATGAAAATAAGCGATTACTATTTTAATTTACCACAAAAGGTTGAATTAAGTAAATTAAAACATATATTGGAACCTGGAAATTATAAAGGTTCTGGATTTTATGAACCAACTTCAAATTATCCAGATGGTTTAAAAACTAAATTATTTATGGTTATTAAAAAAACAAATAATGGACTAAATTGCAAATGTTAATATCAAAGCATATAATTCAAAATCAAATAAACTAGAATATTCAGGAATAAGAGTTGTAAATTTTGATTATAAATTAAATCATGGAGATACTGTTTTCAAAAACTCAAAAAGTTTTATATCAGGAAGTTTAGTATCTAGTTCTCATGGTAAAATTACTAGTTGTTCAGAAAATACATTAGTAGATTCATCTATTGGTTGGTGGCATACATCAAAACATGAACATAGCATCAAAAATACTTTAACAAAACATGGTAATAAACTACATATTTCTTTTGAAAATAAAACTAAAATACCATTTTTAAACAATCATACTATGACAGAAGAATACGTGAAAATCTGAAATAATTTAAAAAAATTACAAAAAATAATTTATTTGTAATTTTTATTGTCAATTTAATTTATTTTGTCATAATCCTAGGCGCAACACCCATTGTAATAAGCTCCTGAAATAGCAATTTGCAAGAATATGGGATTTCAACATATTCAAAATCAGTTCTATTATCACAATGTCTGCAATGATGAATATGCCGTTGATCATTATATGCTGCAATCATACCACATCTTTTACATACATGCACGCTATATGAATCAGATGCATCATACATCCGACCTTTAGTAAATCTAGCAGCTCCATGTGAGCACATACAATCCCTCTCCATTTCTCCAAATCGATGACCACCGTCACGAGATCTGCCTTCAGCTGGCTGTCGCGTAAGATTTACCTTAGGTCCATAACTTCTACTATGTTGCTTATCTTTAACCATATGCTTTAATCTTTGATAAAACACCGGTCCAATAAATACAGATGTTTCTAGTTGTTCCCCAGTAAGACCATTATACAAAATCTCATTTCCCTTTGATTCATATCCAACACCTTGAAGTGCATTGCAAATATCTTTCACTTTTAAATCTCCAAAGCTAGTTCCATCTCCAAACAGCCCTAATTCGAGAAGTGCTTTTCCTAGTACAGTTTCTTTAAGCTGTGCAATTGTCATTCTGCTGGGAACTGCATGAGGATTGATAATAATATCTGGTTTTACGCCATCTTTTGTGAATGGCATATCACATTCGGGAATAATATTTCCAATAGTTCCTTTTTGCCCATGTCTGGAACTAAACTTATCTCCAATAACCGGTTTTCTAACAGTCCTAATTCTTACTTTGCAAAAGTTGTAACCATCGCCGTTCCTTGCAATCATATTTTTATCAATATAAGACTCTTCGTGCGTTCTATACATTTTACTTTGATCTTGGTACTTAATTGTTTTAGTATGATCATTTCTGGCTGCTTTGATCGGCAAAACTTTTGAAATGATAATATCACGATTTTCTACTCTAGTATTTTCTGGAATAACCCCATTCTCATTTACCTTATCATAATTTGCATACTTCATTCCTTTTGTTTTTGTTTTATCTGGTCGGCATCTAATCTCCTCATCACCATGAATCTTTTTATCTTCATCTTTTACTGTGTGGTAAATAGTAGCTTGGAAGAGTCCTCTATCAATAGATCCTTGATTAAACAAGATACTATCTTCCTGATTATATCCAGAATGAGTCATAATTGCAACAATAACCTGACAGCCTGATGGTACTTCATTAAGTTTGATAAGATTCATAATACGAGTATCAACTAATGGTCTCATAGGATATGTCATAACAAATGATGTTTTATCCATCCGATTATCATAGTTTGTAACATACATACCCATAGCTTGCTTACCCATTGCACATTGATATGTATTTCTAGGAGATTGATTATTTTCAGGAAAAGGAATACATGACGCTAGGATTCCAAATATAGTACTTGGGTGAATCTCACAATGTGTATATTTGTAAATCTTTGTTCCTTCTTGATTAATCAGCTCAATTGGTTTCATTGATATCATGCTTAGATTTTGCTCTGCTGCATCAATATACTCAATTACTGCTTCCGGTAGATTTATATCAGTAAGTAAATCTTCCCATGTCAAATCATTTTTTTCCAACCGATCAATAATATTTTTATCCAACAAAAGTTTGTTGTTTTTAACGCGCAACACTGGTCTAGAAAGTCTTCCAGCTTCATTGCAAATACGTATTTCCTTATTTTTAATGTCAAAAACAATAGAGCAATAAATATTAATAATGCCTTTATGTTTTTTATCTTTCAGATCTTTATAAAGCTCTAAAGGCTTTTTTGCATTTCCCATTGGACAACCATTTATGAATACTTTAAATCCATGCAAAAGTTGTTCTGGTGTTTTTTCCAACTCTTCGTAAGGAATAACTTGTGGCTGAATATATTGATATAATGCTGCACTATTAGATGGAATTGTAACATGCGCCATGTAGCTAAGATTTTTAACAATTCCAACTGAATGACCTTCTGGTGTCTCTGCTGGACAAAGAAATCCCCAGGATGTACTATGAAGCTTTCTGGGAGGGATAAGCTTTCCGCTTTTATCAATTGGCGTATTAATTCGCCTGAGATGACTCAAACTTGAAATATATGTTAGTCGGCTCAAAACCTGTGCAACACCTACTTTACTACTAGAACTTTTTGTTCCAAAATCACCAGTGGATAATGCTCTCCTTAAACCACTTTCAATTGTGGTTGATTTCACGATTTTATAAATATTTGTATTATTAACAATATTGTCATATTCTTCTTTTGCTCTCCAAGACCCATTTTTAATTTCACGAACAATAGCTTTCTGCATATCTTTTACAAGTTTATTAAAGTAATTTCTAAACAAATTATTGAGCAGAGTTCCAGTAAGGTCAATGCGCTTATTTAGATAAGAATCTCTGTCATCTGTTTGCTCCCACCCAAAGCTGGTTTTTAGCAAACGCCGTGTCATATATCCTAAATAATAGATTTTTTGAATCATTGTTTTGCAGTGAGGGAACAAATCTGTATTCAATACACCAACTGTAAACTCACGTTTCTTTCTTGCACCAGTTTCTTTATCCATATTTATTGGAGTGTACATCGCATGAGCCGTAATATATGTAACTGCTTCTTCTTGTGTCATATATTGACTTGCATCTACAATGGTTGCACGAAGAGCCATCAAAAGTTTTTTAGTTACTTCTGGTTCAACCTTGTCATCTACATTCAATACAATCTTTTGACAGATATCGCGATCTGTAATAATACCCAAAGCTCTGAAAACAATAAACAATGGAATAGGTGATTTTATGCGAGGAATCTGGAGCAAAAGGCTTTGTCCAAAACCACTGCTTTTACTAGTAATATGAAGTGATATTTGCTTTGGAGAAATACATTTGAAATCTGGTACCGATTTAATTTCAGCAGTCCATGCCCATTTATTATTATTTTTTTCCACATTAAAACATTGAACATTATTTTCAGCCGCTCTTTCTTGACCTTGACATGTTTTTTCTGATCCGTTTATAATAAAGTATCCTCCTGCATCCATTACACACTCTCCAGTTACACTATTTGGAACATGAGAATATTGAGATAAAACACATATGCAGGAACGCAGCATAATAGGAAGCTTTCCAATATGAACACCCGGAATCTTTTTATAAATGGTTTGCTCTGATTCAAGATTTTCTCCACTTTTAATAACGTACTTAAGTGTCATATCGACAGTCATGTTTGCAGCATAGGTAAAGTTTCTCAATCTTGCTTCGTGTGGAAACATAAGCTTAATAGCACCAGTGTTTTCATGTATTTGAGGTCTTTGAATGCTGAAATTAGTGAAGGTTACATATACATCAAGATTTGGAGATTTGTCTTCTGCGTTAGCATTTTGATAACTAATACGAACCGGATTAAACATTGAAATTGTCTTTGGTATTTGATAGGTCACGAAATCATCATATGATTCAATTTGATGCCTTACCATTTGTTCCAAATGCTTTCCATGAAAGTAAGAACCAATAATTGTCCATGGTTCCTTTGAATATTTACAATAATCGATATCGTTTTGAGCACTCATGTTTTTTCCAGAAAGTTGTGTATATGTAATCTCTTGCATGGCTATTATTCATTTCAATTTATCTTTAAATATATTCTAAATATAATACATTAATGAGTGATAATCGTAATAATAACAAAAATAAATCAGATGATTTAATTACTTTCAATATTAATGAAAGAAAAAATACTAACGAAACTGAAAAAAATATTTTAAATGATACAATAAACCGGGATTTAGAGCTCTTAGATGATTGTAAAGAAAAAAATATAAATGATATAATAAATAACTTAGAAACTGATATAAAACAAAACGTTGTTAATAATTGCGATAAAACGTTAAAAAGGCATAGAAATAGCAATATAAAAGATATTATTATGATTAAATCTCTTCCAAAGAAAAAGAAGAGAAGAACAGCTAAGAAAATTATGGATTGTTTAGATACGAAAGATAGTAATGCGATTATAGCTCAAGATTTAACAATAATGCCTATGAATAACTTAGTTAATCTTATTGACGGAAATTACAATGAACCAATTTATTATTTTTCCGACGATGAACCTTTGAGTTCTCCAAAAATTGTAAAAGAAAATAAAATAATTATGGAAAATATTAAAACGTTGGATGATCTTATTAATTTAATTGACACATATCCTATTACTGATAATGTAACATACAATATAGATATGACTGTTTTGCATAATATAAAACCTAATTTAAAAAAACTACAAAGCATGATAGGCATGAAAAGCTTAAAAACACACGTAGTTGATCAAATCTTATATTATTTGCAGGGATTTCATAAAATGGGAGGAGGAGGAGATTTCATGCATACGGTTATATACGGGCCACCTGGAACCGGAAAAACTGAAGTAGCAAAAATAATAGGGAAAATATTTAGTAAGTTAGGTATTTTATCAAAAGACAAGTTTAGAAAAGTTACAAGATCTGATTTAATTGCTGGTTATTTAGGTCAAACAGCTTTAAAAACCCGAGCTGCTATAAAAGATTGTATAGGCGGTGTAATGTTTATTGATGAGGCATATGCTTTAGGAAATGCGGAAAAAAGAGACTCCTTCGCAAAAGAGTGTATAGATACCTTATGTGAAGGACTAAGTGATCATAAAGATGATTTTATGGTTATCATTGCAGGATATGAAGAAGAACTAAAAAATTGTTTTTTTAATTTCAATCAAGGATTAGATTCCAGATTTACTTGGAGATTTAAAACAGAAGACTACAGTCCAGAAGAACTTATGAAAATATTTGAGAAAAAGGTACATGATGCAGGATGGAAAATTAAAGATAGTGCAATGAATGAAAAATGGTTTACCGATAATATGGATTATTTTAAGTTTTATGGTAGAGATATGGAAACATTATTTGCAAAAGTTAAAATTGCTCACAGTAGAAGAGTATTTTGTTTAGATAATTCCCATAAAACAATAGTCACAAAAAAAGATTTGAAAATTGGTTTAGAGATGTATATCTCTAACGATGAAGTTAAAAACAGAAAACCAAATAGCGATTTATCAAAAAGAGCGCATTTCTCTATGTATACCTAGTTCTATAATAATTATTTTTTTTACTACTTATTATAGGTATGAGCACAAAAAAAACTATTCACATTAACCAAGATTTTTTCTCTCTTTCGGGAAAATCCAGAAAATCTAGGAAAAAAGCAAAAAAGAAAAAAGCAAAGAAATCAGGGAAAAGTAAAAATCATACAACCTCAATAAAAATGAGAAAAGCTTTTATGCAGAAAGTTCAAGAATATCATGATAATAAAAATAAAGAAACTCAACAAAAAAAAGACGATGAGGTGGGAAAGAAAGAGTTCGATAGCGCATTTGATAGATCATTAAACTTTTTATCCGACTTATCAAACAAAAAGAAATCTAGGAGAAAAAGAAAAAAACAAAAATCACCAAGAGTATCTCTTGAAATACCAAAAGAGTTTTCTAATAAAAATCATATTTCAATTAATGTTGATAACAAACCAGCCTCATTAGGCAAACCTAATAATTCAAATATTGTTGAAGTAAAGTCTATAAATCCACATTTATCTAATAAAAGACACTTTAAATCGAGAGCGCCACCTCCATACAGCACATTGAAGGGTGGATCAAAACCAACATATAGACAATGGATGATGACGCAAAAAAATAAGAATAACTTTTCTGGTGGTAAAAAACGACATAACATTATTATCAATAATAAGCCAGAATATGTAGAAAGTGAAAGAGCAAAAAAGCTGAAAATGATTAAAAATAATAATAATAAAAAGCGTAACAAAAAAAGAATGATTAAAACAAAAATAACAACGAAAACTGTAAAACGAAAATTAGGAAAAAGTGGAAAAAAGATAGGCGTGTTAGTTAAAAGTCGCCAAACTAGAAAAAATATTCAAGGAGAAAAATTAAAGTTAAATAAAACTAGTATTGTTGAAATTAAACGCTATTTAAGAAAAAGAAATCTTATAAAAGCAGGTAGTAAAGCCCCAAATAATGTGCTAACAAAACTATATGAACAATCTGTGCTTACAGGCGATGTAGTAAATAAAAGCACAGACATTTTGGTTCATAATTACCTAAATGAATAAAGGCATAAAGGCAATGTGTTATTATATAATAAGACATTGAAGTAAATGGGTATTGTAGATGATTATCTATCTTATACAAAAAAATATAAATTGGAATATGGCGAAAATACGTTAGTATTAATGCAAGTTGGATCATTTTTTGAAGTGTATGGGTTGAAATGCAAAGATAATAATATTACTGGCAGCAATATAGAGGATTTTTCCAGGATATGCGATATGGTTATAAGTGGAAAAAATCAAAAAATCAAAGGCAATAAAGTAATGATGGCTGGATTTGGTCTTGCACAAATTGAAAAATATATTAAAAAACTACAAAATACAGGATATACTATAGTGATTTATACACAAGATACAAAAGCAAAAAACACTACTAGAAGCTTATCTGAAATAATCTCTCCTGGAACTTATTTTGCGAGTGAATCTGATAAACTAACAAATAATATTATGTGTATATGGCTTCACTATACCAAAAAAACTAGATATTCGCCAGAAAAGCTTTGGACTGGTATTGCTTGTTTAGATAATTTTACTGGAAAGAGTCGCATTTGTCAATTTGAAAGAGAGTATTACAAGGATTCTTCAATATATGACGATTTGGAGCGCCAAATATCGATTGATAATCCACAAGAATGCATTGTTATTTCAAACTTAGAAAACGATTATGTTGAGCAAATTGTTCAATATGTTGGGCTATCAAATGTCAAAACACATCTCATTGATCAAACCAAAGAAGGTGATATGGTAAAGTTTTCAAAAAATGCAGAAAAACAAGTATATCAAAATGAGGTAATGACACGTTTTTTTCCAAATATCTCTCCTGAACTAATAATAAACACATTTAAAACACATTGTATTGCAATGCAAGCTTTTACTTTTCTGGTGGATTTTATATTCCAGCATAGCCCTGTGTTGGTTAATAAAATGGCATTTCCTATATTTGAAAGCAATGCTGAAAGACTTTTGCTAGCAAATCATTCACTGAGACAATTAAACATAATAGATGATTCTCGTCATAAAGGCAAATTGAGAAGCGTTGCAGCGCTGTTAAATAATTGCATGACTGCTATGGGGAAAAGAGGATTTAATTATCAGATAACATCTCCACATACTAATATTGAAAAATTAGAATGTATTTATAACCTTACCGAACACGCTCTCAATATTGATATATGGGGAAATATTAGAAATGGGTTGCGTAATGTAAGAGACTTAGATAATATTTCTAGAAGGATGGTTTTTAATAAAATCTCTCCTAGGCAGTTATGTGATTTCATGAAAACAATTAAAAAGATAATGGAAGTTGGTAACATGGTGAATACAGATAATACCTTTTCTGATTATGTTAAAATTAATGATATGTTATGTATCAAGGAGTGTGAAAAGTTATCAAATATTATCGAGAAAACATTTGATTGCGAAAAAGCACAGTATATTAATGATATAAGTCCAGAGAGATTAGGAACACTCATGCCAGAAGATGCATGTTTTGTTAAAAAAGGAATTAATATCGAAATTGATGACTTATTAGAAAAAAGTATTTATAGTAGTGAAAAATTAGAAGCAATTCAATCGTATTTATGCAGTTTGATTGAAACAATAGAAAAAAAGAAAAAGAATCCTTTTGTAAAGATTCATGAAACTCCAAAGTCTGATCCATTTTTGATTGCTACAAAACGAAGAACAACGTTATTGAAAAGCGCGATTGAAAAAGCTAAACTTGATAGTGTAAGTCTTACAACTAAATCAGGAGTAAAGTTTGATTTAAAATTGTCAGAAATAAGATATATTACCATGGGTAGTAATAAAAAAGATTTATGTATTACAAATGGTGCTATAACAAAAATTGCAAATAATATCCAAAAGTCTCGAGATAAACTTATTCATAGAATTGGTGCCTTTTTTTACAATTTCATTAATGATATCGTTTCAATGCAAGAAAGTATAAATAAAATTAGTCGTTTTGCTAGTTGGGCAGATAATCTGCAAAATAGATGTTATATTGCAAAAAAATATAATTATTGCAAACCAAAGATAGTTATTAAAAATAAGTCATATTTTGATATTGAAGGCTTGAGGCACCCCCTTATTGAGCAATTGCAAATAAATGAACTTTATGTTACAAATGATATATGCATGGGGGATGTAAAAGATGGACTTTTGCTATATGGGACAAATGCTGTTGGGAAAACAAGTTTTATACGAGCAGTTGGTATTTCTATTGTTATGGCACAGGCTGGTTTATATGTTCCTTGCAAAAGTATGACATTTAATCCATATAATAAACTTTTTACAAGAATATTGGGAAATGACAACCTTTTTAAAGGCTTATCTACTTTTGCGGTTGAAATGTCAGAACTAAGAACAATTTTAACTATGTCTGATGAGAATAGTTTGGTTATTGGAGACGAATTGTGTTCTGGTACAGAAAGCGATTCTGCAAAAAGTATTTTTACTACCGGTGTCGAATGGTTACATGAAAAAAAAGCTACATTTTTGTTTGCTACTCATTTTCATGAGGTAAATGAGTATAGTGAAATAGAAGATATGGATAGATTGATGATGAAACATATGTCAGTTATATATGATTCTAAAAATGATAAATTAGTTTATAATAGAAAGCTCCAGGATGGTCCTGGAGAAAATATGTATGGTTTAGAGGTATGTAAATCTTTAAATCTTCCAGCTGCATTCTTAAAAAGAGCTCATGGTCTTAGAATGAAATATGATCCCAAAAAGTCAAATATCCTTGCTCAGAAAACATCAAGATATAATTCAAAAAAACTTCGTGGAAATTGTAAGTTATGTGGAAAAAAAGGAGATGAAATACATCATTTAAAGCATCAAATAAATGCGGATGTAAATGGATTTTTTAAGAGTCATCACAAAAATCATCCGGCCAATTTAATTAATCTTTGTGAAAGTTGTCATGATAAGATTCATGAAGATGGAAAGCAGCATAAAATAGTTAAAACTAGTAATGGTTATGAAATAGAGCCCATTTAAATGAAAATATTATAGATTATAACTATATATGTCTGGCGATGAATATGACGCAGATGAATGGCTTAGAATAGATCCAGAAGATCCAGATTTTGATATAGAAGATTATTATGAAAGATTATATCCAATGCGTGAGCAATTTATTCGCGAACGGCAGCAGCAGCAGCAAGAAGAAGAAAAAGATGAAGAACCTGTAAAATGGAAATGGGTTTTAAAAGATAATATAAAAAGTGATAATTGTGCAATATGTCAGCAAAAATTAAATAATGGCACACTAGTTATGGAATTATCATGTAGTCATCAGTTTCATAATAAGTGTATTGATTCTATATGTAGATATAATGATGAAAGTAAAGGAGCATCTGAGACCAATTTTAGGAATGTAGAATGTCCTATGTGTCGTAAGAAAAAGACATTTGACATAGATTTATGTATATCTGCAGACGCTTACAATGATAATGCTTTAGTTGAAGATGAAGATGTTATACAAAATCCACAAAAATATTTTTCTGCTTCGGAGGATATGTCCGGTGGTAAAACTAAACCAAAACGAAAAAAGAAAGCAAAAAAGAAATATAAAACTAAGAACAAAAAATCTAAAACTAAATCTAAATCTAAAACTAAATCTAAAACTAAATCTAAAACTAAATCTAAAACTAAATCTAAAACTAAATCTAAATCTAAAACTAAATCTAAATCTAAAACTAAATCTAAAACTAAATCTAAGCGAACCACACGTAAAAACAATCCTAAGAAATCAAAATCTAAAAAACGTAATAAAACAAAAAAGAAATAATTATAATATGAATAATAATATAATTTCATATTATACACTTACTAATGTCTGATAATAATATTTTAGATAATTTTGAAAAAGAGATCGATGAAATTAAATCTATGAGAGAAAATAATAGTCAGACCGCATTGGAAAAATTAGATCTATTGCACAAAAAAATACAAGATGAATTAGAATTTGGTATGCAGTCTGGTAATAGGTCTGTAATTCGTAGTTTAATGCAAGCACAACAAAAAATTATTTCAGAGATACCAAGGGAGTCTATTACCGCATTTCTTGAAAGTGGTGAATCAAAAAATAGCACTGAAAAATGTTTTGTTCCTGAATTATTAGAAACAGTAGAATCCGATGTATTCCTTGGTGAAAATCCAGATCATATAAAAGTTATGGTTGATGGTTTAACTGACAATATTTGTTTAAATAAAAATAATATAAGTCATGAGACAATTAGAGAATCTCTTAGAATATTATGCGATAATGATAATAATGATATGTCTGATTTAAATAATCTTTATGTCAAGGTAATAAATATATTTGCTCTTCAAATAGATGCTATCATACCATTGAAAGAGTTTTTGGGCTACTTTTTTGGAGTTCCGGAAGCAAAAAAGTTTAAATTGATTAAAAAAAATGGCGAAAGTTTAAAAATTAAAAAATATGCATTGGAATATCCAGACGCAGAATTAAATGAAGCAATTAATGCATTACGATTGAAATTATATAAAATTAAAGATCTACATACTGTGGAATTACATGAAAATACTATGGAAGTTTTGAATGCTACAGATGGTACAAGCGTTGATAATTGTAAAACTTATGGTACACTTTATGAAATTAAGATAATAGATGAAAATGGAGAAGAAAAAGAAATAAACTATGAAGAAAAATCTCAAGAGTTATTGAATAGTGATACTTGGAAAGATTTATTAAAATACTCTTACGATAACAATGATGTTAGAAAGGTCAATAAACTTTACTTTGAATTAATAAAAGATAGATATGATTATAATTTATTTTTGGGCGGTTTCGCAAACTATTTTAAAAATGACGGAACATATGAGAATATTTTAATTGAAAATAACAACAATGTTAGGCCAACAGATATAGAAATAATCAAAAAAAAACTTATTGCTATATTAGGAGAAATTGCATTTAAATTAAACTTTGAAGAAGGGTTTGACGGTAATATGCAAGATAATAATCCGACATTTGGTGATCAGGAATTGAAAACAGCTACACAAACCTATATTAGAGATAGTTGGAGAAGTGGAAAAATCACTTCAGATACTGCACACTTATTATTAGATGATGTATTCAGAGGAACACCTTTATTTATAGTTGAAATATTTTTAAAGAATATTGTTGAAGAATTAGAAGATAAAATATCAGATTTAGTACCATTAAATGTAACAGATGAAGATTATCTGGCTATAAATACTGCATTTAATAATTATATTGAAGATATTATAGATAATAATACTTTTTCAGGATATAGCCCCCAACAAATTAATTATGATTTGTCCCTGCAACCAGATGCAAGTAGTGATGAAGATGAA
>Ga0209631_10005211_pt1 | contig 13866 bp, 15 predicted proteins | sample COG_08_FD_184752 | JGI IMG/M metagenome (GOLD analysis project Ga0209631, IMG submission 184752) | Pelagic Microbial community sample from North Sea - COGITO 998_met_08 (SPAdes) (version 2) | ecosystem: Environmental > Aquatic > Marine > Neritic zone/Coastal water | place: Helgoland, sampling... | reverse complement strand
GAAATTACTGTGGTGGCTTAACCGGGAATAAATATGAAAATACCAAGTTTAACTATCCAACAACTATTAGAAGCAGGCGTACACTTAGGTCACAAGACCTTAAGATGGAATCCAAAAATGAAAAAATATATTTTTGGAAAAAGAGACTCAATACACATAATTGATTTAACCCAAACTTTAGAACTAACAAATGTTGCTCTTGAGAAAGTTTACAACACAATTTTAAATAATGGCAAAATTTTATTTGTATCAACCAAAAAACAAGCATCTGAAGCAATCGCAGAAGTTGCCAAAGACACAGGACAATATTTTGTTAATTATAGATGGTTAGGTGGAATGTTAACTAATTGGGGAACTATATCTGGATCCATAAAAAAAATGAAAAAATATGAGTCAGACTTAGTAGCTGAAAATAGAGGATTTACAAAAAAAGAACTTTTAAAAATGAGTGTAAAAAAAGATAAACTAGAAAGATCATTAGGTGGAATTTCAGAAATGAAAAAAGTTCCAGATTTAGTTTTTATTATTGATACAAATTATGAGTCTTTAGCAATACAAGAGTCTGTAAAATTAGGCATACCAATTATAGCTATTTTAGATAGCAACTCTAATCCAGATGGAATAGATTTTCCCATCCCAGGTAACGATGATGCTAGGAGAGCAATAGATCTTTATTGTAATTTGGTTAAAGAAACAATTGAAAATGCTAAAAAAGAAGCTCTATCTAAGACTGAAGATAAACCAGAAGTAGAAGCTGTTAAATCAAAATCAAAAGAAAAATCTACTAAGACTGTTCAAGAATTAGATAGAGAAAAGTTAGATGCAAAGTTTTCAAAAAAAAAGAAAGAAAAACTAAATTAATATGAGTGATATAGAAAAAGTAAAACAGTTAAGAGAAGCAACAGGTGCTGGATTTAAAGATTGTAATTTAGCAATTAAAGAATCTGGTGGAGATCTAGATAAAGCAGTAGAAATTTTACGAATTAAAGGGATTTCTAAAGCTTCAAAAAAAATGTCTAGAGATGCAAAAGAAGGCGTTGTTGCAACCAGCGGAGATGAAAGCAAAACTTCAGTACTTGAATTAAATTGTGAAACAGATTTTGTAGCTAAAAATGATGATTTTGTTTTGTTTGCAAAAGAATTAAGTGAATTAAACAATCAAAACAACTCAGATTTAGAAAAACTGAGTAAATCCAAAATGAACAACAATCAAACGGTTGAAGACAATCTTGTTGCTTTAATTGCTAAAATGGGTGAAAAAATTACTATTGGAAGAATAAAAACTTTTAATTATTCTGGTGCTAAAAACTTTAACTACTTACATACAGTTGTAAAAGATAATTTATCTAAATTAGCAGTTGTTGTATCATTAGAGACTAATGAGGCCTCAGATACAGTTAAATCTTTTGGTAAACAACTAGCAATGCATGTAGCTGCATCAAACCCTTTAGCATTAGATTCTGGATCAATAGATAAAAATGTTTTGCAAAAAGAACAAGATCTTATAACTGAAGAGCTAAAAAATTCTGGCAAACCTAAAGAAATAGCTGAAAAAATTAGTTTAGGGAAAATTAACAAATTTAAAGAAGAAAATGCATTATTATCTCAAGCATGGGTTATGGAGCCAAAAAAAAAGGTGCAAGATATTGTAAAAGATCTTAGTATTACAGATCTGAAGATTAAAGATTTTTATAGACTAAAAATTGGTGAATAAATGTTTAATGAAAAAACATATAGCCAAAAAATGGATAAAACCATTGAGGTTTTTGCTAAAGAACTAACATCCCTAAGAACAGGGAGGGCTAATGCAAGTATGCTCGATCTAGTTAAAGTTGATGTATATGGGCAATCAACACCTATTAATCAAGTTGCAAGTATTACAACTCCCGAGTCTAGAATGATTAATATCCAGGTTTGGGATGCAAATAATGTTGCTATTGTTGATGCAGCTATTAAAAAATCAGAATTAGGTTTAAATCCACAAGTTGATGGACAATTAATTAGATTACCCGTTCCTGATTTAAGTGAGGAACGTAGGGCCGAAATTAAAAAATTAATTAAATCAATGGGCGAAAAATGTAAAGTCTCAATTAGAAATATTAGAAGAGAAGCTAATGATGAATTAAAAAATTTATTAAAAGATAAAGATATAAGTGAGGATGATGAAAAAAAATTTGAAAAAATTGTACAAACATTTACAGACAATCATATTAAAATAATTGATGAAAAAGTTGAATCAAAAGAAAAAGAAATAATGACAATATGAACCCGGTCAATCATGTTGCCATTATCATGGATGGAAATGGCAGATGGGGCCTGAAACATAAAAAATCAAGAAATGCAGGTCATAGAGCAGGTCTTAAAACTGTAGAAGCTATAATAAAAGAAACACTTAAATCTAAAATCAAATATTTAACATTATACACATTTTCTACAGAAAACTGGAAAAGACCTAAAAAAGAAATATTATTTCTATTTAATTTATTAGAAATTTTTCTAACAAAAAAAATAGATGAACTAATAAAGAATAACATCAAATTAAAGATTATCGGTGAAAAAAAATTATTTTCTAAAAAATTGAAAAATTTGCTTATAATATCTGAAAAAAAAACATCAAAAAATAAAAAATTACAAATTAATCTTGCACTTAACTATGGTTCAAAAACTGAAATTATAAATGCTGTGAAGATGATTAATAAATCAAAAAATAAAATTTCAAAAAAAAATATTGAAAAAAACTTATATACTAAGAATATATCAGATCCTGATTTACTTATAAGGACAGGTGATACTCACAGACTAAGTAATTTTTTATTATGGCAGTTAGCATATACAGAAATTTTTTTTGAAAAAAAACTTTGGCCAGATTTTAAGACTCAAGATTATAAAAAAATACTTAATAAATTTAGAATGTTAAAGAGAAATTTTGGAAATATATGATGAGCAAAGAATTATCAAAAAGAATACTGACATCAATTTTTTTGTTAATCTTTCTAGGATTAGCTTTTGTTTATTCATATATATTGATTATTTCTTTAATGTTTATTTCTATAATATCTTGGATTGAATTTAATGGATTATTAACAAAAATATTTATAAAAAAAAGACCAAAAAAAAATTTTTTAAACTTTATGTTTAAATCTTTAAGTCTGCTTTATTTAGTATTTTTTTCTATATTAATATTTGATGAAATGTCAAAAACCTCGATTAAAATTGAAACAGTGTATATATTTTGTATTTGCATATGTTCTGACATAGGTGGATTAATATTTGGTAAAATTTTTAAAGGAAAAAAATTGACTAAAATTAGTCCTAATAAAACTATTTCTGGATCCATTGGTTCATTTATTTTATCTTTATCATTGGTTCCTATATTTTATTTTTTTATTTCAAGATTATACCCTTTTTCGTTTAGTTTTTTTGAATTAATAAGTTTATCATTAATAGTTTCTTTTACCTGTCAATTAGGTGATTTATTTATTTCATATTTAAAACGTAAAGCAAAAGTTAAAGATACTGGTGACCTACTACCTGGTCATGGAGGAGTTCTGGATAGAATTGATGGTATTTTGTTTGCTGTTCCAATTGGTCTTTTTGCATTTGCAATATTTTAAATATGAAAAAAAAAATTATAATATTAGGATCTACAGGTTCAATTGGAAAATCTTTAATACAAATTTTAGAAAAAGATAAGAAAAATTTTGAAATTCTTCTTCTTACTGCTAATAAAAACAGCAAGGAATTATTAGCTCAGACAAAAAAATTTAATGTCAGAAATATAATAATTAAAGATCGCACAAAGTTTATACAATTAAAAAATCGATTAAAATCTAAAAATATTAATGTTTTTAATAATTACAACTTATTAGATAAGATGCTAAAAAACAAAAAAGCTGATTACACTATGAATGCTATTACAGGATTAGATGGATTAAACCCAACTTTAAAAATTATCAAACATTCAAAAAAAATTGCTATAGCAAATAAAGAAGCAATAATTTGTGGTTGGACATTAATTCATAATGAATTAAAAAAATATAAAACAAATTTTATTCCAATTGATTCAGAACATTTTTCTATATGGGAATTAATTAATAAGGCAAAAAATGAAAACATAGAAAAAGTTTTTATTACAGCATCAGGTGGGCCTTTTAACAAACTTGCTTTAAATAAGTTTGAGTCAATAACTCCAAAACAAGCTCTAAACCATCCCAATTGGAAAATGGGAAAAAAAATAACAATTGACTCTGCAACAATGATGAATAAAGTTTTTGAAATTATAGAGGCAAAAAAAATATTCAACTTTGATTACTCTAAACTAGAAATTTTAGTTCATCCTAAATCTTATGTACATGCATTGGTAAAATTTACGAATGGGTTAACAAAAATTTTAATTCATGATACAAACATGATAATTCCAATTTTTAATTCAGTTTATCCCAATTTTAAAAAAAAAATAAAGTCTAAAAATTTAAATTTATCAATCATGAATGATCTTGATTTTAAAAAAGTTGATAAAAATAAATTTCCTATTGTTAAAATTTTATCCAAGTTACCAAAAAAAGACTCTTTATTTGAAACTGTTATAATAGCAGCAAATGATAAATTGGTTCATCTATTTTTAGATAAACAAATAAAATTTATAGATATTTCTAGAATATTATTAAAATTAATTAACTTAAAAGAATTTAAAAAATACAAGCAAATTAAACCAAGAAATATTGCTCAAATTGAACAATTAAGTAAATATGTTAGTTTGAAAATAAGATCTTTAAGTATATAAAATAACCCTTATGCACAAGTTTTTTTTAATATTAATCTTTATTTTCTTTTCTTTTACTAAATTTTCTTATGCTGAAATTTTGAAAGATTATGAAGTTTTAGGGAACGATAGAGTTTCAAGAGAAACTATATTCAATTTTACTGAAACAAGTATTGGAAAAGATTTATCTGCAAATGATTTAAACGAAATCTTAAAAAATCTTTATAATACAAATTTTTTTGAGGATGTTTCGGTAAATCTTACCACTGGAAAATTAAGTATAAAAGTTAAAGAATATCCAATTATCCAAACAATTACTATTAATGGTATAAAAGCAAAAAAAACAGTTTCTTTATTAAAAGAACAAACATTTTTAAAAGAAAAAAATCCATATAATAAACTTTTTGTTCAGCAAGATTTAGCAAAAATGTTTAAGATTTTTAAAAATTCAGGTTATTACTTTGTAGATATCAAAGTGACCGAAAAAATTAATGATAATAATACTGTTGAAATTATTTATGATATTGAAAGAGGAGATAAAGCATTAATTAAACAAATTAAATTCATTGGTGATAAGAAATACAAGGCTAGAAAATTACATAGCATAATTACCACTGAAGAAAGCAAATTTTGGAAATTTATATCAAAAGGTAAGTATTTAGATTCAGAAAGAATTAATTTAGACAATCGATTACTAAGAAATTTTTATTTAAATAAAGGATATTATCAAGTTCAAGTTGAAAATGCTCATTCACAACTTTTTGATAAAACAAATTTTTCAGTTATTTTTAAAATAGATGCGGGTGAAAAATTTTTATTTAATGACCTAAATTTTACAATACCTGATGATTTTGATCCAAAAAAATTTAAAAAAATCACTAAAGTTTTTAAAAAATTAAAAAACTCACCATATTCATATAGAAAAATTGAAAAAATATTAGATGAAATAGATAAAATTGCTGTTCAAGCAAACTATGAATTTATAGATGCTACTGTTAGTGAAACTATAGTGGATGGTAATAAAATTGATTTTAATTTTTTTATAAAAGAGTCAAATAAAATTTATGTTGAGAGAATAAATATTTTAGGAAACAATATTACTCAAGAGGAATTTATTAGGAATCAATTAGTTGTTGATGAAGGTGATCCATTTAATGTTTTACTTCACAACAAATCTCTAAATAAACTTAAATCTAAAGGTGTTTTCTCTTCAGTCAAATCAACATTAAAAGATGGAACTGAACCAAATCAAAAAATTATCGATATTACCATAGAAGAAAAACCTACAGGAGAAATTAGTGCTGGTGCTGGTTATGGTACCTCAGGATCTACACTTTCTTTTGGTATTAGAGAAAATAATTTTAATGGTAAAGGAATAAAATTAGATACTAATCTAGCTCTTTCTGAGGAAACAATTAAAGGAATGTTCGTATATACTCACCCAAATTTTGCTTATTCTGATAGGGCTTTAACTACTTCTATAGAAAGTACTGTAACTGATAAAGTTAAGGATTATGGTTATAAAACTTCATTAAATTCTTTTGCTTTAGGTACTACTTATGAACAATATGAAGATGTGTTTTTTTCACCATCATTTTCTATTTCTAGTGAGTCATTAACAACTACAACTGATGCTTCAGATAATTATAAAAAACAAGAAGGGTCGTATTTTGACACCTATTTTGACTATGCGATCACTTATGACAAAAGAAATTCTCCATATCGACCTACAGAGGGATTTAGAAGCAACTGGTCTCAAAGTTTACCAGTTTTATCAGACGGACCTGCTATTCTTAATAGCTACGCTATTACAGGTTATAAAGAAATTATAGATGACATGGTTTTTTCTGCTGGCTTTTTTGGTAGATCTATAAAATCAGTAGGGGATAAAGATGTACGTGTATCAAAAAGATTATATTTACCAAGACAAAAATTACGTGGGTTTGAATCTGGTAAGGTAGGGCCAAAAGATGGAAATGACTTTGTAGGAGGAAATTATATGACATCATTTAATACATCAACAACAGTTCCTTATATTTTACAAACTCTAGAAAATATTGATTTAAAATTATTCTTTGATGCTGCAAATGTTTGGGGCGTTGATTATTCAAGCTCAATTGAAGATAGTAATAAAATAAGATCTTCAGTAGGAGCTGCTGTAGAAGTTTTAACTCCAGTTGGTCCTTTGAGTTTTTCTTTAGCACAACCAATAACCAAAGCTACTGGTGATAAAACAGAGACATTTAGATTCCAATTAGGAACAACGTTTTAGTTAATCTATGAAAAATTATTTGTTAATAATAATACTAACAATATTTTCTTTAATAAGCTTCGCTAATTCAGAAGAAAAAATTTCAATAATTGATATGGAATATTTATTAGAAAATTCGATAGCCGGTAAGTATATTAAAACAAAACTTGAAAAGGTTAATAAAAAAAATACTCAGTTTTTTGAAAAAAAAGAAAAGGAACTAAAAGATAAAGAAGATAAAATAATTAAACAAAAAAATGTTATTTCAAAAGAAGAATATGTGAAAATTGTATCTTCATTCCAAAAAGAAGTACAAGCTTATAAAAAAGAAAAATCTCAAAGAGCAAATAAGATTAAACAAATTAAGGTAACTCATATAAACGAGCTGTTAAAGAAATTAAGTCCAATAATTGCAAAGTTTTCAAAAGATAATGATATTTCAATTGTTTTGGATAAAAAATTTACGATTGTAAGTAAAATTGAGTCCGATATTACAAAAAAACTTTTAAAAGTTTTAGATAGTGAAGTTAAAAAAATAGATCTTAAATAAAATGTCGACATTTCTAAATAAAAACCAAATAATAGATTTATTACCACATAGAGAGCCAATGCTACTAATAGATGAGTTAAGAAATATTAAAAAATTATTTTCTGCTACAGCTATAGTTAATGTAAAAAAAAATAGTTTTTTTGTACAAGGTCATTTTCCTGGAAACCCTGTGATGCCGGGCGTCCTTATTGTTGAAGCTTTTGGGCAAGCTGCTGCAGCTTTAACAGCCCACGGCATCGATAGAGAAACATATGAAAATAAGCTTGTTTTTTTAATGGGTATTGAAAAGGCTCGTTTTAGAAATCCAGTTATACCAGAATGTAAATTAGAACTTAATATTGAAGCTATAAGATCACATGGAAGAGTATGGAAATATAAAGGAGAAGCTTTTGTCGAAGGTAAAAAAATGGCAGATGCTCTGTGGTCAGCAACAATAGTTGATAGAAAATAATTAGTAATAATTCTTGATAAGCAATTACTTAATATTTTGATAAACAACTTTATCAATGAATATTTCATTTTTTAAAAATAAAGGTCCTTTTACAATTGATAAAATATTAATGTTATCAGGTATAGATAATACAGAGAATTTTAATAAAACTAAAATTTCAGACATTAAAGATCTTCTTTCATCATCTGATAATCATATAACTTTTTTTCACTCAAAAAAATATGAAGATATTGCCTCTACAACCAAAGCATCTTACTGTGTTACCACAAAAAATCTTTCAAATATCTTACCAAAAAAATGTAATAAAATAATTGTTGATAATGTTTTAATTGCTACGGCTAAAATTACCCAACTATTTTATCCAGATTCAGTAAATGATAATTTTGATCCAACAGTCAATGATATAGAAAAAACATCTTTCAAAAAAGAAGTTAAATTTGGAAAAAATGTTTTAATAGGTAAAAATATTAAAATTGGAAAAAATTGTCATATTGGCCATAATTCTATCATAAATAGCAATGTAGTTATTGGAAATAATTGTTCAATAGGATCAAATGTAATCATAAGAAATACAATTATTAGAGACAACGTAAACATTCTAGATGGTTGTATAATAGGAAAAAAAGGTTTTGGTTTTTTCCCCGATAAAAAAAAAAATTATAGATATCCACATATAGGTGTTGTTATAATCGAGGATAATTGTGAAATTGGATGCAACTCTACTATAGACAGAGGATCCTTATCAAACACTGTAATTGGAGCAAACACCTTTTTAGATAATCAAGTTCATATTGCTCATAATAATAAAATTGGTAAGAATTGTATAATAGCTGGACAAGTAGGATTTGCTGGTAGCTCAACATTAGGAAACAATGTTATGATAGGTGGACAAGCTGGTGTTTCGGGTCATTTAAAAATTGGAAACAATGTTCACATAGGAGGTGGAAGTGGTGTAATTAATGATATTTCTGATAATACTAAGGTAATGGGATACCCCGCAAAAAATTTAAAACAATTTATAAAAGATAATAAATGATACACAAAACTGCAATAATAGACTCAAAAGCAAAATTGAGTCAAAATGTTCAAGTAGGTCCTTATTGTGTAATTGGTCCTAATGTAGAAATAGGAGAAAATACTATAATCGAATCTCATGTAAATATTTTAGGTAACACAAAAATTGGCAAAGAAAATAAAATTTATCCTTTTGTTTCAATTAATGAACCACAAGATTTAAAATACAATGGTGAACCAACAAATTTGATTATAGGAAATAATAACAAGATTAGAGAATATGTAACAATAAATCCAGGAACAGTAAATGGTGGTGGCAAAACAATTATTGGTAATAATTGTTTATTTATGATTTCTTCTCATGTTGCTCATGATTGCCAAGTAGGAAATAATGTAATAATTGCCAATAATGTTCCGTTAGGAGGTCATGCAATTATTGAAGATAACGTTGTGATAGGAGGTAATTCTGCAGTTCAGCAGTTTACAAGAATTGGCAAGATGGCCATGATTGGCGGAATGACAGGGGTATTACATGATGTAATTCCTTATGGATTGTCAACAGGAAATAGAAATTCATTACAAGGTTTGAATTTAATAGGATTAAGAAGAGCTAAATTTGGAAACAAAGATATTCTTGGTTTGAGTGATGCTTATAAGGAGATTTTTGCTACAAAGAATATCAATGAAAATATAAGTAAATTAAATGGTTCTTTTCAAGAAAATACATTAGTTAAAAATGTAATTGATTTTATAATAAAAGATAAAAAAAGATCAATTTGCACACCTTTTTCTTAAGATGATAGGATTAATTTTTGGTGATACTGATTTTCCTAAGGAAATTTTAAAAACTATTAATAAAAAAAAAATAAAATATTTGATAATTGATTTATCAAAATCAAAAAAATTTAAAAAAGATAAAAAATCTTATTCAGTTTCTATAGGCCAATTTGGTAAAATTATTAATATTCTTAAGAAAAATAAATGTAAAAAGGTCTTATTTGCAGGAAAGGTAAACAAACCAAATTTTTCTAAATTAAAATTAGACTTTAAAGGCATTTATTATATTCCAAGAATAATTAAAGCATCCAAGTTGGGTGATGCTGCAATCTTAAAAGAGATTATTAAAATATTAACTAAAAATAGAATAAAAACTGAAAATTCACTAATATTTAATCCTGAGCTCTCATTAAAAAGAGGCAATTATTCAAAGACTAAACCTAATAATCACGATCAATTAGATATTAAAAAAGCAATAAAAACGTTAAATAATTTAAGACAATATAATTTTAGTCAGGGAGTTGTAGTTAGAAACGAAAAAGTAGTTTCTGTAGAAGGAAAAGGTGGTACCAAAAAAATGCTTGAAAAAAGCAGAAGTAAAAAATTTAGAAATCATGGTGTTTTAGTTAAGTTTCCAAAAAAGAAACAAGATCTTAGAATAGATCTTCCAACGATTGGATTAAAAACTTTAAAACAAAGTAAAATCGCTGGATTAAAAGGTATTGTGGTTAAAAACAAACAGCATGTTTTTTTAGATAAAAATAAATGCATTAAATTTGCTAATAAAAATAGGATATTTATTTCTGTAAGATGAAAAAAATTTTTATATTAACTGGTGAACCTTCAGGAGATAAACTTGCTTCTAAAGTCATTTCTAAACTTAAAAAAGTAGATCCTAATATTCAATATTCTTGTGTAGGTGGAACACATTTAAATTCATTAGGAATAAAATCTATATTTGAACTAAAAGAAATTACTTACATTGGTTTCACAAGTGTTTTATTAAATATTTTTAAAATTAAAGAAAAAATAAACAGTACCGTAAATGAGATAATAAAATTCAATCCAGATATTTTATTTAGTGTTGATAGTCCTGATTTTACATTAAGAGTTGCTAAAAAAGTTAAAAAAATAAATAATCAGATTAAGACTGTTCATTATGTGGCACCACAAGTATGGATATGGCGGGAAGGTAGATTAAAAAAGTTTAAAAATTTTTTAGATCATATTTTGTTGTTATTTGATTTTGAAAAAAAATATTTTGATAAAGAAAATATTCCAAATACTTTTGTAGGGCATCCATTATTAGAACAAGAAACAAAAAATAAAGTAGATCTTTCTAGTTTCATATCAAACAATAAAAAGATTATCTCTCTTTTTTGTGGTAGTAGATCGTCTGAGGTAAATTTACTTTTACCTATCTTGATTGATTTTATAAGTATGATGAACGCAAAATTTGATAATTTCACTTTTGTTTTTCATGCTACAGATGAAAATAAGAATTTAATTAGTAGAAAAATTAATAGCACAAATTTAGATAACACAGAAGTTATTTCTGATGAAAATATAAAAAGGCAAATACTAAATAAATCTATTTTTGCAGTTTCAAAATCTGGAACAGTTTCTCTTGAAATTTGTAATGCTAAAGTTCCCTCTATAATTATCTACAAAATGAACTTTTTGAATTTTTTGATTATTAAAATATTAGTAAAAATAAAATTTGCCAATATTATCAATATTATTAATGACAAAGAAATAATTCCTGAATTAATACAGAAAGAATGTAATGCTAAAGAGATTTATAGTTCAGTAGTCTATTTATTAAAAAATCCAGAATTAATGAAAAAGCAAATTAATGATTGTGAAAAAACTTTAACCCAGATTAGATCAAAAACTTCTTCTACTGATGAAGCATCATCAGTATTAACCAAGTTTCTTATTAGTTAATCTTTTTATCACTTCCTCTTTTTCAAGCGACAAAACTATATCATATATTCCAGGTCCAAATTTTGAACCCGTTAAAGCTATTCTCAAAGGTTGTCCAACTCCTTTAAAATTAGTATCATTTGATTTAATCAGTTCATTTATTATTGGTTCTAACGTTTCTTTACTTAATTTATCAACATTTCTAAGTTGAGTTTTAAATTCAGAAATTATTTTTTTGGCTTTATCATCAATTAACTTGATATCATCCTGATTAAAATTAACCTCATCTACTATTATATATTGACCATTATTAAATATATCTTCCAAGGTTTTAGCTTTATTTTTTATGAAATTTAGAGATTTTTTTATCTTATCTTTTTTATCTGATTTAATTTCACTTTTATATAATTTGCAGTAATCGGTTAGTTGATTAAGCAAATCATTTTCATCAATATTTTTAATATAGTGCTCATTCATTGATAAAATTCTACTCATATCTAGCTTGGATGGAGATTTACCAATTCCTTCAAGATTAAAATGTTTAATACTTTCATCTAGGGTGAATATTTCTTTATCTTTATAAGACCACCCTAATCTAAGAAGATAATTTCTTAGTGCATCTGGCATAATACCAATTTTGGAATAATCATCTAATGTAGAGGCATTATCTCTTTTTGATAGTTTTTTACCTTCTATAGTGTGAATAAGAGGAATATGTGCAAATTTCGGCATTTCCCATTTCATTGCTGTATATATTTGCATTTGTTTAAAAGTATTTATTTTATGATCGTCCCCTCTAATAATATGTGTTATGCCCATTTGGTGATCATCGACTGTTGCTGAAAGATTGTATGTAGGTGTTCCATCATTTCTTAAAATTATAAAATCTTCAATTGAATTATTCTCAATTTCAACACTGCCTTGAACTAAATCATTTAATAAAGATGTACCTTCAATTTTACTTTTAAATCTAATTACTGGCTTTATATCTTTTGGAGCATCTGTTTCTTTAAGTTCTCTCCATTTTCTATTATAAATATAAGGAAGCTTTTTTTGTCTGGCTCTTTTTTTTTGTTCTTCAATTTCTTCAGTTGAACAGTAACACTTATAAGCATTTCCACTTTTAAGTAATTCATTTGCAACATTTATATGATCATCAACTTTAGTTGATTGGATACATTCTTCTCCATCATGCTCTACACCAATCCACTTTAAAGATTTAATAATTTGAATTTTATGTTCATCTTTAGATCTTTCTTTATCAGTATCTTCAATTCTTAGATGAAAATTTCCTTTTTGATTTTTTGAGTATAGCCAATTAAACAGTGCTGTTCTTACCCCACCAATATGAAGAGCACCAGTAGGAGATGGAGCAAATCTTGTTGCTACTTTAGTCATTGAAAGTGTTTAGACTATTTTTTTAGAAGTTTCTATATAAAGATACTAAAACACCCTGAACTTTTACTCTATCCGGGCCAAATATCTTGGTTTCATAATTTCTATTTGCACTTTCAAGTGCAACAGTTTTACCTTTTCTTCTAATTCTTTTTAACATGGCCTCATGTTCATCTATTAAAGCCACAACAATTTTACCATTATCTGCTGTATCAGATCTTTTAATGATTACTGTATCACCTTCATTTATACCAGCTTCTATCATTGAATCACCCTGAACTTTTAAACCAAAGTATTGACCATTTTTTTCAAGATTGTTTGGAAGAGGTATTCTAGCTACTTCATTTTGGATTGCTTCAACAGGTGTTCCTGCAGCAATTTTTCCTAAAACAGGTATTTCTATTTCATCAGAACTAGTTTTTTCCTCATCTAAACCACCTTTAATTACGCTTGGTGAAAAATTGTTATAAATATCATTGGCAGAAGCAGTTTCAGGTAGTTTTATTACCTCCAAAGCTCGTGCTTTGTGGGCTAATCTTCTAATAAATCCTCTTTCCTCTAATGCACTAATTAATCTATGAATTCCAGATTTTGATTTTAAGCTTAAAGACTCTTTCATTTCCTCATAAGAAGGTGAAACTCCAGAAGCTCTCAACTTCTTGTTGATAAATAAAAGCAGGTTTTTTTGTTTTTTAGTTAGCATAAGAACAAATATCGTACAAAATATGTTCTACAAAAGT
>Ga0209631_10005209_pt1 | contig 13868 bp, 4 predicted proteins | sample COG_08_FD_184752 | JGI IMG/M metagenome (GOLD analysis project Ga0209631, IMG submission 184752) | Pelagic Microbial community sample from North Sea - COGITO 998_met_08 (SPAdes) (version 2) | ecosystem: Environmental > Aquatic > Marine > Neritic zone/Coastal water | place: Helgoland, sampling... | reverse complement strand
GCAGTTCGTACAGCTCGTCTGACCCGTCAGAGGCTGATACGTGCCCAGAGCACAGTCCGTACAGCTGCCAGATTTCGCGGCCGAGGAAAAGCTCCCCGCCGGGCAGGGCGTGCACACGAATGAGGTGGCCGCGCTGGAGTAGTTGCCGGCGGCACACTCGTCGCAGGTCTCGTCGCTCTCGCCATCCGAGGTTTCGCCATCCACGCACGATATGCACTGATCACCGCCGCTGTCGTACTTCTGACCAACGAGGCAGTGACTCGATAGAACTCGGCGCCTGGCCCCCGGGCCGAGGAATGTCAGCGCATCATCGCCCCGACCCGCGCCGTGTGCCAGCGTCGAGACCCGGCCGGGCGTGTTCGCGACCCCGACGAGGTGTATCAGAGCCGCGACCGACGCCAGCGCTATGAACCCAGCGCGGGTTTGACGGACGAAGCGCCTCATCCTCCTTGCGCCCCCAGATGTGGCTTTGGCACTCGGCTAATAAATCTCTAGAAAGTAAAACGGTCAAATAAATTCTGGGACTTGGCACTTTTCCCGCGCGGCTCGCGTTCGAGGTGTACTGCTTGAATCTATTCTTGAATTTGTTATCGTAGACTAGTAATTGAATCGTACGCGCATCCAATGCGCCGAGTCACTCGAGCGTGTTTGTTCAGCTGTGGTGGTGCGCCGTTCGCCTGCGCACTCGCCTTCCACCCGCGGTGGACCCATCCGGCTGCGATTGCGCACCCCCCGCCCCGGCTCCCGCGCCAGCGGTGATGGCGACAACCTCCTCGTCCGCATCAACCGCATCCACCGCCGCGGCATCGATGTTGTGTCCCGCGTCATCATCGGCGTTCGCGGCATCCGGGTCGGCCAACGTAGCCGCGTCGGCGGCGGCGAGCGCGGCGGCGGTTTGCGCGGGATGATGCGGCGCGAGAGATTGCGGCGGCAAGCCGGACCCCGCGAGTCCGACTGGCTCCTGTGCAGCCCCGCCGTGGTGCGCCGCCGCGGTACCAGCCGTCGATATCCTACCCGTGCCGATCCCACCCACCTGGCCGCCCGTCGCCCCCGCCACCGCGACTGGGGCTGGCGACAACGCGAATCCGGGCACGATGTCCCCGGCGCCGGCGAGCGCGAGGGGCGAGTTGGCCGCCGCCGCGGCAGCCGCCTGCTGCTGCTGCGACGCGTGCAACGCCACCGTTCGGAGCAGCTCGCTCGCCAGCTGCGGGCATGATTGCTCCATGTGTTTGTACCCGTCCGTCTGCATCACCTCCGCCAGGTGCGACGCGGTGTACTCGAGGCAGGCTCGTTTCAGCGCGTGCGCGTGGTTCTGCTCCGCCAGCGCGAGCGTCGTCGCCGCCGTCTCCACGTCCACCATGTCGCACAGCCTCGACTCGCATATGGCGCGCAGTCGTGTGAGGTCGTACCGATCGGCCGCCACGAGCAGGTGCTGGGTCATGGCGACGTCCAGGTCGATGCCGTCGAGGTCGGGGGGCGTCGAGTTCGTGGGTCCCGAGGGCGCACTCCCCGACTCATCCTCCGTCCCGGCGGCTCTCCTACCGGTATTTACCCCCTGCGATGTCAGAGCCCCGGCGGTGGAGGCCGTACGTCCCGGGCCGCTCGCGCGGTACCCGTTGTCCGTCACCGGTCCCCTCCCGCTGCCGTCCGGGAGTTCGTCGGAGTAGATGAAGTGCATCAGCAGCCGGAACACGGGTGAGCGAATATCCGACAGTCGCACCACCCCTTCCGACCCCTCGCGCATCTCCGCCCCGGTCCGAAGCATAGCCCTGAACGCCGACGACCGCGCGGACATGATCAGCGAGTGCGCCGGGAACTTCTCACCCTCAACCTCGAACACGCAGTCCGTCTTGTCCGCGTCGTCTTCGAGTAGTTTCCGGACCTGGTCCCCGAGCGTCGGAAACGAAGAGACGTCGATGGACAGCAGCGGGTTCGCCTTGGGGTTGCGGTTGTGGAGCGCGCCGCCGTTGGTCACCACCAGCTCGATCTCGTACCTGATGACGATGGTATCGTCCACCAGGTATCCGTGCTGGGGGTTCTCCAGCACGCTCCTGCGCACGAACTTGCGGTACCCGTGGCAATTTCTCGCGTTGGGGTCCTGTCGAGCGCAGCTGATTTTCACCGCGCCTTGATCTCGTTGCCGTCCCTTCGTGATGTCCCTGTTGCCCGTGCCGGTCTGGTCCACCAGGGTGAACCTGTGAAAGGCTCGAACGACGCGCCCGCTGCTCGAGTGCACCACGCCCTGGGGCCTCGGGCCTTCGCCGATGAGTGCGACGAACAAAGCCGCGTACGGGTCGTCGTTCGGTGGCGGGGCTTGCTGCGTCTCGCTGATGCTCCGCTTGCCGTCGGGGTAGAAGAGCAGGACCCACTCGTGGCCGCCCACCGTGAACCTGTCGCTCGCGATGGGCTCGCCATCGCCGATACCCTTGAGGAGGGAGTAGCCGCTGATGACGTGCTCGTGCTCGCCTGCGGGTGGGAAAGGTGGGTGGCGCGCGTTAGGGTAAAATTCGCGGGAGACGAGGGGGGTGCAGCAATTTCGCCGCGTTCGCGAGGATGGGCGGCGCGAACGACGCGGGTTCGGTAGGGAGACGTACCCGTGACGGTGACGGTGACCGTCTTGGACTGGCCCGAGAGCGCCGCCTGCGTCGTCTGTGCGAGTTGCGCCATGGTCGGTGGTGTGTCTGAGGCGCGACTCGGAGTGGAGAAAGAATGTTCACTCCGAGAGTCACCCTCGTTTTCCGCGGTCGAGACTCGAGAGACATTGCACACTTCATCCGCCAACAGCTCGCGGCGCGTGCCGTGACCACCTCGCGCCAATTTTTTTCAAAAAATATTGTCAAGATCTGCGATTGCGACAGGCGAACGCCCAGATCGAGCCACGAGGACCTCTGACCACTATGTCGGATCCCGACGCCGCCTCCGCGGCGCTCATCGCCAAGCTCCTGCAAGAGGAGAACCCGTACGGCGAGGACGTTTACGGCTACCAGGACGACTCCGACGACTGTGATTACGGCCGCAAGCGCAAGAAGAAGAAGAAGAAGCCCGCCGCGAAGCCCGTCAAGGCACCGAAGGAGCCCAAGCCCCCGAAGGAGCCCAAGGCGCCCAAGGAACCCAAGCGTCCACGCGAGCCCACCGGTGACGAGGAGTTCACCGAAACCGGCAGGCGTAAGCGCAAGGATGCCGGCAAGGAGCGCGCCAAGGCCCGCGCTTGGGACGAGCAGGAGGAGGTGAAATTCCGCGAGGCGCTTTCCCTGCACGGCCGGGACTGGAAGAAGTGCGCCGAGCACGTGGGCACGAGGGACGCGCGCTCGTTCACGTCACACGCGCAGAAGTACTTCATCAAGCTCTGCCTCCAGGGCAAGCCCTTGCCCGCGAAGGTGAGGGAAACGGGCGACGGATACACCCTGTCCGGCAAGCCCCTGGATCCCAACTCTGCCGCCGCGAAGCAGTACGGCTTCAAGACGGACACGTCGTTCGCCATGCCTGACGGATCCACACCCGCCGGGCTCATGTCCGCGGAGGATGCGGAGGAGGCTGAGAAGGCGAGGCAGGCGAAGGTGGCCGAGATGGTGGGGAAGCTGCCCCTCGACACCGACGGACGCTTCAAGGTTGGAACCGTCCTGCGAAAGAAACTCGACCTCGAGGAGATCGAACGGGACGAAAACGCAGACGCCAACTCTTGCGAGCCTACGCACGCCCAGGGATTGGGCTTGGTGCCGCAAACCGCAAAGACTCAAAGCACCCCAACGGACGACAAGACCGAGCTGGAGAAGTGGATCGAGGGTAAGATCGCGGACGTGGACAAGGACGACGCCGACAACCCTCTGCCGTACTCGGTCGAGTTTGCCGATGGAACCTTCGAGGATCTCTCGCACGAGGAGCTCGAGGTTTGGGTCGAGGCGCAGCTCAAGCACAAGAAGACGGAGGAGCGCCGGGTGTGGGATGAGGAACAGGAACGCAAACGATCCGAACGGGAGGCGAAGTTCGCGGACAAGACACAAAAGGCTGCGGAGAAGGCTGCGGAGAAGGAGGCTAAGCAGCTCGCCAAGGTGAGGGAGGCTAGGGACAAAGCCGCCGCCGAAGCCGCCGCGGCTGAGCCCACGGAGTACGCTCGGAGCAGGCCGCGACGCGAGACCGTCGCGGTTGGAGCGACCACCTTCAGGGACGCCGGCGGCGGTACGCTGGAGCTCCACCCCATGCGTAAGTTCTCGCCCTCTCCTCCGGGGTCCGGCGTGCCCGGGGCGCAGCCTTTCAAGCTGACCGTCTCCCCCGCGGCGATGCTCGTCATGGACCTGCACGCGCACCTGTGCACCAACGAGGTCATCGGATACCTCGGCGGTTCATGGGACCCACACACCAGGTCACTTACCATCGATCGCGCCTTCCCCGGTCGCGGCGTGGCGAGTGGCATGGACGTGGAGATGGACCCGATCGCGGAGGTTGAGCTCAAATCTCAGGTTGAGGCGCAAAACATGAAAGTCGTCGGTTGGTACCACTCGCACCCGGTGTTCGAGCCCACGCCGTCGGGTGTGGACATCAACAACCAGCTCAACTACCAGCGTTTGTTCCGCGACGAGACCGTGGGTGTGGAGCCGTTCGTCGGGTTCATCGTCGGGCCCTACGACATGCGTCTGCCCAACCAGGTGAGCTCCGTGACTGCATTTTGCGCGCAGCGTATGACAAAGGCTGGCGCGACGGAGGATATCCCTTTCGAGGTTTCATACGGCCTATCCGAAGACAAGGACGTGGAGCCTCTGACGGTGGGCACCATGGCGGCGGTGGTGGTTCAGAACAAGAGCACCGAGGGCAGGGTGAACCCCACGGAGCTGTGGCGCCCGTTCACGACGTTTGAGAACTTCAAGCCCAGCGGCGGACCGTGCACCAAGCTCGCAAAGCTGAGGGCCAGTCTGTGCGCCAGGTTGCCCGCGGGCATGTCGGAACTGAGGGAGGAGGAGATCATGGACGGGGTGGCGAAGACGATCCAGACGTCGTGGGGATTGGACCTCGGGTATTGATGACCTCGGGGGTTGAGTATGAGTACGTGTTCTTACTATGATACGTTGTTGTGAAAGCTAAATCAATTTTCTTCTAAGTTCGGTGTCTCCGACCTGGACAATACCATCTCCTCGTACTCCACTCTCTCAGCCTCCAGCGTCGCAACCACTGAAGCCGGCGGTTTAACCACCAGTCGCACCAGCCCGAACAGAACGCACGAACCAATGAGCAACCCTCCAAACGCGGTGCTCGCCCACGGAAATCCCAAAACACTCACGATTTGCGCTCCAAAGAGCTGACCCACCAACTCGCCAAAGTAATATATCCCGTTGGAGAGCCCCGCGGTCATCTCAAGATACTTCGGTCCCATGTCCACCACCGCCGATTGCATCAGGGGCAGGAGAGGTACGAACCCGAACGCGCTACCAACACCGTAGCACACGCCGCCGCCGATGACGTCAACGGTCCAAAGTCTCCAGTCCCTCGGACCCTTGAACCGCATCGGCAGCAACGGCGACGGACCGAAGCATAGGTGCGCGACAGCCATCAGCGACGCACCGAACACCGCCATGGCCCCGAGTGGATTCGTCATCCCTCCGTTCTCCGCCAAAGGACCCACGAGCGGGGTGAACAGGGCGTAAAGACCCGCTATGCCGGCGTACACGGACCCGACCGAACCTTCACCAATCTTGAGCGTTCGACGCAGGTGCGGAGGAAGCGTGCTCGGGAAGACACCGAAGCTGATGGATACCGCCAGAAGCACCAAGACCGCCGCGACGAAGCGTGGTCTGGCGAACAGTCGAACGCACATGCCCAACGTGCCCCTCTTATCCTCCACGCGGAGTTCCAGGTCCGAGTCGGAGTTCCCGTCGGCGTCGACTTCATCCTCGTCGACGTCGTCCTCCGTCTCGTCGAGGCGCATGTTCGCGACGAACGGCACGAGCAACGCGGTCGCCGTGGCGTTGACGATCAAAGGAACCTCGGACCACTTGAACAGTTCGAAAAGCCACCCGCCGAGGGCCGGACCCACCATGTAACCCACGCCGATGGCCGACTCCAGAACGCCGTTGGCGAAGACGTGCGAGCGCCGCGGTAAATGTCTCGTCATGAGGCACAACACGGTGACGCCCGTGCCAGCCACCGCGAATCCCATGAACAGCCTCGAGCACGCCCATATCGCCACGCAGCGTGTTAAGGCGCGATCGGACAGTTTCATATCGCCCCGTGGAGGTCCCGCGTACGTGGCCAGGCAAAGGCACGCGGTGACCAGCACGAGCGACGAGACGAGAACACATTTGGTTCCGACGCGCCAGAGGAGGGGCGGAACCAGAGGCGACACCAGCAGCACGCCGAAAGGTAGCGCCGCGAAAATGAGACCCCGCTGATACGGACCGGTGCCCGCATCCTCGAGCATGGTCGGAAGGAATGGGAAGATGAAGCTGACGCTCACGTTCGTCAGGATGTCGATGAAGGAGCCCGTGACGAGAAAACGCGTTTGCGAAGGGGTCAGGTCGTGACCGATCGCCGAGCTCATCGCCTGAGACATGGCCGTGGTTTCCTCCTCCTGGACGTCATCCTCGGACCTGGATTCGCCGAGGAGCGGAGCCTCGAGGTCGCCAGGCGCATCGCCCTCATCCTCGGGCTCCCCCTCCATCGTCGCCGCCGACACAAATGACGAAAGTCATCTCGGATTTCTGGCATTATTTTTTAACGCGCTCGGGTGTCATCAGCCCGAACATCATTGCAGCAGTCGGCGACGCTGGAGACGACGAGCAGAGCATCGGGGGTGCGAGTGACGCGATGTGCGATACATACGAGATGTATCGCGACGATATACGGCGTCGGCATCGCGTGTAGGAACGCACCGTGCCTCGATACAACCCGAATCGACGTGGCTTGAGATACCTAGTAGTAGGCCCGACTACTACGGAGGGATGGCGTTGCGAACCCGGGACGATGACGAGTTCGCGCTCCGCATCGTCACCGTGGACTACTACCTCGCTAAGCCGTCCCCGGGGCTCGACGTCACCGAGTCACCGCTCACCGGCCTCAAGGTTGACAGGGTGAGCGCCCCGCCTCCCCTTCAAAGTTGGCACCCCCTTCCTTCCTCAAATCTCGACGCCCACCCTCACCCGACTCTTCCCCGCGACCCGCGCAGGTTCCCATCGTGAGGATCTTCGGAGAGACCCCAGGAGGTCAGAAGGCGTGTTTACACCTGCACCGCGCGTTCCCGTACTTCTACGTGCCCTACGACGACGACCTACCGCGAGACCCCGTCGAGTGCGGCACGTTCCTTCGGAATCTGTGTCAATCGCTCGAGCGCGCCATGGAGTTGGCGCTGTCGGGCGGCGACGCGGGGGCGGGGGGAGGGCCCGGGGCTGGTCCCAACACGCGGCCGGGGATCAACCCCGCCGGTGGGAGGAACCCCGCGGGGGTGGCGAGTAAAGGGGGTGACAGATCGCGGTGGAAGAGACGGTTCGTCCACGACGCCACTCTGGTTCGAGCCAAGCCCTTCTACGGGTACCACGGCGGCGAGCGTTTGTTCGTCAAGCTGAGGATGTACGACCCTGGCACCGTGCAGCGCGCGGCGGCGGCGATGCTGAGTGGGGGAATCATGAACCGAATATTCCAACCGCACGAGTCGCACGTGCCGTACCTGTTGCAGGTCAAGGTGGACCACAACCTGCACGGTATGGGACTCGCGCGGTTGAGCCGGGTGTGCTTTCGCGACCCGCTCCCGCGCTGGCCTAGGCTTCACAGACACAGGCGTCCGGCTCGCAGGGTGATCACGGGGGGTGTTGACACTGACGGAGGGACGACCCGACGGAAGACGGTGGTGCTGGAGTACGACGATGTTCCTCAGCCGACCAGGCCGAGTGGGGGAATCATGAACCGGGGGTCGTCGCTTCTCGAACGAGCCGCGAGTCAGAACGCGGCGGATGGAGGCGGTTTAACCCGTAATCCGCGGTTTCCCAGACGACGAAGCGGGTCATCATCCGACGCGATGAAAACCCCAGAACCCATGCAGAACGACGATGTACCAAAACCCAAGCCTCACCGCGTGTGGACTCGAACCACGATACCCCGAGGCTGGGACCGAGCCTTCGCTCCCGACGACGACGACGAGGAGGGTATCTCCGTCGGCAGTCAGACCCTCACCTTGGGGTCATCGCACGGCAGCCAGGGCGGGTTCGACCCGCCGGAACGTTCATCCAACGTCGAAATCGAAGTGGACGGATGCGTGGAACATCTGACCAACCCCAAGGATGTCGTCCGGATGCCGCTCGCGACGGCGGCGCCACCGGGTGAGAAGGACGGTTCTCGATTGGTGCAGTCACTCGCTCCCGTGTGGGAGGAAGAGGCGAGACGGGCCGCGGCGAGGAACGAACCCGCTCCCGCCGCGCCGAGTCCGCCGCCGAGAAATGTCAGAAACCTGGCAAAGACGGACAGGCTCGTGGGTGAGCTCTCGCGGCGGGTCGCGGCGGCTGCCGCCGCAGAGTCGAGAGATGAAGAAACGACGGGCGGGATCACGCTGGGGGATATCCTTCGCGAGGAACGGGGCGAGGGGCGAGGGGATCATCTCAGCGCGGGACACACCCAGCGATCGATGGGTGTTGTCAGCCGTGGCGGGTCCCATTCTCGCTCGATCGACCGTGGGGCGTTCGAAACGCAGACACCGCCAGGGCTGGTCAGACGGTGGTCCCAGGACGCGGGAGAGGTCTTCAGTCGCCGACCCGGAGATGAGCCGGATGCATTTCTCGACACGGTTCGACCCGCAAACGCGTCGTCGCAGGATAACGGATCCCAGGGGGAACCGGTATCTCAGGGCAAAACCGCCGCGGGGTCGTCGCAACGCGCGGGAAAGAGGGGAAGGATGGCGAGGACGTCCAGGGCGTTTGACCCGATTGACGCCGACGACGTCGACGCCGAGGCTGTCACGGCGTCGCAGTTGGATCAACGGAAGAGTGCCGGTGGGGAAGGGGCGGCGTCACAGGGGGGTACGCAGCAGGAAGAGATGTACGAATTGCTTCGCTGGATGGTCGACGGGGGAGTTGAAGGGTCCGGGGGCGACGATGATGAGCCCCGCGGCGATACCCCCGACAAACAAAAAAACTCGCCGGGGGAAAACGCAGACGGCGGCGGCGACGACGATGTCGAAGCGACGGTTCGGGAGGCTATGATTACCGCTCCTAAATCTGCGATGAAAGCAGTGCGCATGGCGCGCGAGTCTCTGGGCGGTCGTTCATTCGTCGACGGTTCGGAGGAGGAGGGTGAGGCGTCCCAGAGGCTCCGAAAGTCAATCGCCGCAGTCGCCGCGAGGGCGGCTGAGCGCGAGGAGGTTGAAGGTGATGGGGAGGGTAAAAGTCCATACGGGGATGACGACGATGACGATGACGTGCACATCGCCGCGACCCAGCGTGAATGCGCCGATATCATCGCGTGCACCGCACCGTCACCGGTCGAGCCAGCCCCCGAACAGGCACCAGACCTCGAAGAGCCCGAGCCCGAGACGCCGGCGCCGCCCAAGGTGGACAAGACCTGTCGCATCTGTGGCTTGACCACCCAGGGGCACCCACGCGAAAAGTCGCGGACAAAAGGATACGCGCACAAATCATGCGCGAACGAGGAGCGTCGTCACATGGCTGAATCGTCGACGCCCGGTCCCAAACCGAGTCCTGTGGGCCCGGATACCGAAGCAGAGGATGGCGTCCCAGACACCGAACCTCGGCCCGGTTCAACTTCCATCAAGAGAAGCCTGATGGGGTCCGATCATGACATCGCGGAGACTCCCCAGACGGGAAACGCCTCGAAACGAGCCCGTTCGACCCCCCCTTCGACGATTAAGGGTCCTTGCTTCATATGCGGCGAGCCGGTGACGGACACGGATGGGCGAATAAAGAGGGAATCCAACGAGGGGTACGCTCACCTCGCGTGCGCAGAGGAAGACTCGCGAGTGTACCGCCGAGTGTCGTCCCAAATGAAATCGTCATCCATAGACGCGACTGCTGTTCCGTCGTCGGAGGATGAAGTTGCTGAAGATGGAGCCACCTTCGTGTTGCGGTTGAAGCGAACGCCTCCCAGCGCGGCGAAGCTCTTGGCCACGTTGTCAGACCACGGCTTGCCCTCGGTGGTGAACCAAAAGCCGTTTTACGGGAGGGTCGCTGACGCCCCCGCGCGACCGTTCGTGTTTGCGGGTAGGGTGTTTCGCCTGCCCACCTCAAACCCTGACGAGCTACCGCCCTTCTCTCGGCGGTGCGCGATGCAAGCGATGCGATCGGCGGCGTCAGACTTTGGCCTCGCGTCTCACGAAACCGACGAGGGCTCGCGCAAAAAGCTTTGGGCACTTCGCCCGATTCGCCCGCCACCTTCTCGTGCACGCATCGAGGCGTGGTTGGGCGCGACGTATCGGCCGAAATCGATCGTCGACCCCGTCGCATCGGCTGACGTGCCCGGCGGCGCCACCCCCGCGGAGAGAACGTTCGCGGCGAGAAAATCCATCGCCGACGGTCCTCCCCCGTCGCCGTTCTTCAACCCCCCATTGGGAGGTGTCCTGAGGATGTCGGCGGTCGCCGCGGCAGCGCATACCCCCGAGGATCGTGTCGCTGCCGAGGATAGGCTCGATCGTTGGCTCGACACCTTGCACGAGGCTGAGGACGACGAGGGAATTCCCAAAGCTGGTGGCAGCCGCGGCCAATCCGGGCCCGCGCAGATCGGGCTGGGCGACGGCGACGCGTTCGTTGAGGAGGAGGATCGTTCAGGGTACAGACGACATAACCCACACTCCGCGGTCAGGTCCAGGGGCAGGAGTTCGTCGGCATCTCCGTTCCCGCAGCGTCCACCGTCGCCCAAGTACGACGACCCGTCGGGTTTCATCGAGCTGCTTCGCTACGACGGGTGCGAGGCGCACCGAGACGACGACGAGGATCACGAGGAGAAAAACGGCCAAAGAACGAAATCAAAATCGAGGTCGCCCGCGTCGATTACGCGAAGCGCCCGTCGCCGAAGCCGTCGCCGCGGATTCTCGCAGCTCACGCCACCGGACACGGGCGCGGGTGTGGATTCCACTCCGAACAGCGACTCGGTCGAGTTCCGATCCCAGGGTGGCGCAAACGCAAACGACGACGGAGACAACGGCACGTTGAACCTCGGGGTGATGTGCGTGGAGTGCATCGGAGGCACGCGGGGCGATCTGTTACCCAACCCAAGGCACGATCCCGTGCTCGTGATTGGAGTGCGATTCTCTGACGACGGCGGCGCGACGACACAAGACGTGGCGCTGATCCTTCGAGACAAACACCGACCCGCGGCGGCGAGTAACGGCCGAGAAGCGCCGCCCGCCGAGGAAGAGGACGAGGATGTTCTTGACCGCACTTGGGGTTGGGGCGTCGAGGATGGTGCGCCGGAGGATGTGGATGTTCACGCGTTCGACGACGAGACGGCGTTGATCCGGGGGTTCATCAACACGGTTCGATCCTTCGACCCCGACGTCATCGCCGGATTCGAGATCCAAGGGTCATCGCTGGGGTACATCACGGAGCGAGCGGCTGTGCTGAACGTCGGGTTGTTGCGGGAGATTTCCAGGGATGAACGGCGACCGGGCGCGGCGGAGCGACAGGACGACGAGTACGGTCGCTTACACGCGAGCGGGATCCACATCACCGGACGCATCGTGATCAACCTGTGGCGCACGCTTCGCGGTGAGCTGAAGCTGCAGTCGTACACGCTGGAGTCGTGCGCGCACGCGGTGTTGCGCCGACGCCTTCCGAGCTTTCCCGCGAAGACTTTGGCGCGGTGGGCGCGAGGCGGCGACACGGCCGTCGGGCCGAACGTAGGTATCGCGCACCAGCGATGGCGCGCGATTCGCCACGCGACATCCCGAGCGAACGTCACCGCCAGGATGATGGAGCAGCTCGACCTGGTGGCCCGCACGGCGGAGCAGGCTCGAATCTTCGGCATCGACTTCTTCTCGGTACTGTCCAGAGGCAGTCAGTACAGGGTCGAGTCCATGTTGCTGCGACTGGCGCACACCCAAAACTACGTCATGATCAGCCCGAACAAGGAACAGGTTGCGAGGCAGCCCGCGATGGAGTGTTTACCGCTGGTGATGGAGCCCGAGTCGAAGATGTACGACGACCCGGTCGCCGTGTTGGATTTCCAGTCTCTGTATCCGTCGATGGTCATCGCGTACAACCTGTGCTACTCCACGTGCATGGGGCGGGTCCCGAGGGACGTCGACGCGGGTGATGGAGACCCCATCGTCGCGCGGCAGACACCGGGACTCGGTGGCGGTCCCCCGGCTAAGCTCGGCGTCGCAGAGCTCGCGCTGCCCCGCGGCTTGCTCCCGTCGCTCGTCAACGGCGACTCGTCATCGGAGGTTCCACCCGGAGTGACGTGTGCGCCGAACGGCGTGATGTTCGCGCCTCACTCGGCTCGACCCGGTGTCTTGCCCAGACTCCTCACCGAGATTTTGGACACGCGGGTGATGGTCAAGCAGGCGTTGAAGCGAACACCGGTCGACCAGCGCGCCCGACGCCGAGCGCTGAACGCTCGTCAGTTTGGTCTTAAGCTCATCGCCAACGTCACCTACGGGTACACAGCCGCGGGTTTCTCCGGCCGCATGCCCATGGCTGAGCTCGCTGATGCCATCGTGCAGAGCGGCAGGGAGACGCTGGAGCGCGCCATTCGAACCGTGCACTCTAACCCGCGGTGGGGCGCGAGGGTCGTGTACGGCGACACGGACTCTCTGTTTGTCCACATGCCGGGTCGGACCGTTGAAGAGGCGCAAGTAATCGGTCAAGAGATCGCCGCGGCGGTCACCGCCGAGAACCCTCCCCCGGTGGTGCTGAAGCTCGAGAAGGTTTACTCGCCGTGTATGCTGGTAACCAAGAAACGGTACGTGGGGCACATGTGGGAGACACCCGGGCAGACCTCGCCGACGTTTGACGCCAAGGGAATAGAAACGGTACGGAGGGACTCGTGCCCGGCGGTGGTCAAGATCATGCGAACCTCTCTGCGGCTTCTCTTCGCCTCCAAGGACCTGAGCCTGGTTAAGCGATACGTGCAGTCCCAGCTCGGCAAGATCCTCGCGGGTCGAGTCCCGATTCGAGAGTTTATCTTCGCAAAGGAGGTTCGGCTCGGTACGTACTCATCGGCGAACGGCGGCCAGCTCCCGCCCGCCGCGCTCGTTGCGAGTAAGGCTCTGGCGAAGGATCCGAGGGGTGAACCCAAACACGGCGAGCGCGTGAGGTACGTCGTCACGCACGGGCAGCCGGGCGCGAGGCTCATCGACATGGTGTTCTCGCCCGGGGAGCTCATCGACAGTCGGGGCGGCTTGAGGCTACACGCGGAGTACTACTGCAAGAAACAAATCGTCCCTTCGCTGCAAAGGTGTCTCGGTCTCGTCGGTGCGGACGTACCAGCGTGGCTCGCGGAGGTTCCCCCGCCGCCGCGGGCTACTGCGAACAAGCGACCCACGCCGATGTTTGGCGGACCGGCTTCCAGGCAGGGCGCGACCATTGACGGGTACTACCTGTCCAGACACTGCGCCGTCTGCGGGGAACTGACAAAGCCGCCGAGAGTAGTTTGCGAGGATTGCGGCGACTCACCGATGGCTTCGGCGACTCTCGCTTGGCGTGCAGCTCGGCTTGAGCACCGCGCCGCCGCGATGTCGGCGATTTGTGCGGGGTGTGGAGGTGGAGGCGGCGGTGGGGACATCGAGTGCGACTCCCTCGACTGTCCGGTGTACTTTGAGAGGAGGAAGGTTGACGCAGAGCTGGATTCGGCGCGTGCGCACTTGGATTCAGCGACGGCGAAGGGTGGAGGACTTGGATGGTGAACTTATTAGCATCAATAGACACTAGCTTGACGAAACA
>Ga0209631_10005205_pt1 | contig 13875 bp, 10 predicted proteins | sample COG_08_FD_184752 | JGI IMG/M metagenome (GOLD analysis project Ga0209631, IMG submission 184752) | Pelagic Microbial community sample from North Sea - COGITO 998_met_08 (SPAdes) (version 2) | ecosystem: Environmental > Aquatic > Marine > Neritic zone/Coastal water | place: Helgoland, sampling... | reverse complement strand
CCATAATCTTTGACATAGATCAGCTTCCAGTTGTTGTCCCGCATTGCTGAGAACCAGAGTTTGTGCCAGAAGAGTTGTTGGTGCGGAGGTCCTGTTTCTTCACCAGTAAGAAAAGGCACGAGGTCGATGCCATCCAAGTGAGCATCACTGACGTTACCACCAGCGGCTGCGAGTGAAGTTGCAAAAATATCCATCGATGAGACCAGTCCATCGTAGATTGCACCTGTAGGGAATCGCTTAGGCCAACTCATGAGAAAGGGCACGCGAATTCCACCCTCAAACTTAATGCCTTTATGGCCTGCAAGAGGGAGATTGATTGAACCGTTGCCTGTTGCGCCTCCGTTGTCACTGAGAAACCAGACAATGGTGTTATCAGTTCGGCCAGATTTATCGAGTGAATCGAGGACGTTTCCAATGGCTCGGTCCATTGCCCAGATCATTGCTGCGTAGGTACGTCTTTTTTTATCTGTGATGTTCTTGAAACGCTCTAGATCTTCCTCAGTTGCATGCATCGGACCGTGTGGTGCAGTAAATGAGAGGTAGAGAAAAAAAGGTTCTTCTGAATCATCCTCAAGAAATTCAATCGCCTGCTGTCCAAAAACATCTGTCAGATAGCCATCAAATGCAGCCGTTGCGCCATTCTTTTCAATCCGTTTGGTACTGGATGGTTTGTCTTCACGATCAGGGCTAAAGAAATAGCTTCTTGACCCTTCACGGAGTCCATAGAAAGAATCAAATCCTCGCTCTGTTGGATAAAAGCGATCTGCATTGCCAAGATGCCATTTTCCAACAAGTCCTGTTCGGTACCCGCACTTTTTCAGTGCATCAGCCATTGTCTGTTGGTTGAGATCCATTCCCTGATCTGGTGGAGGCGAATTGGCTTCGTGACCAAAACGCTGTTGATAACGCCCGGTGAGTAAGCCAGCTCGTGATGGGCTACAGACTGAGGCAGTGACGTGTCCGTCAGTAAATCGAATACTGCGTGCAGCAAGTCGATCGATGTTTGGAGTGCGAATATCAGATGATCCCTGAAACCCAAGGTCCGCCCATCCAAGATCATCTGCCAGGAAAATCAAAATATTTGGTTGTTTGGCTGACACAGTACGTGAGCAGCACAAAAAAATAATGAGGCAAGCAATAGCGTGTTTCATGGTGGCTTCTTTGGGCTGTGACAAAGTTCTCTTGAATGGATGATTCAGTTCGCCAGGTAATACATCTTTACATGTGGTCCAGCGGTTGGAATATCGAATATGTCAGTCTCAACAGACCAACCAGCCTGTTCATAAAAACCGATGGCAGTCGTACGTGCATTGCACCAGAATGGCCAGCTTGGTTTTTCTTGGCTTGCCTCATCAAGTGCAAACATTAAAAGCAATTGACCAAGGCCTTGCCGCTGATGCGTTGCTACTGTTGCCATGCCTCGTAATTGCCAGGCATTAGAATTATTCCACGTGGACTGAAAGAGAGAAAGGCAACTCAGTACGGTATGGCCGGAACACGCGGCAAAGTGCCGTGTTGCACAATCAAGATCACCATCAAACTTTGCCGTGTCAAATGAGAGACCAGCTCGTAAGACAGCATGCCGAAGTGGCCAGACTTCCTCAGCTGTTGCTCGCCGAACAATTGGTCGTGACGTACTCATCATCAAGGACTTGCTCACCGAAGAGGCTCATTGTCTGTCAAAAGCATGTCGTAGTAGCTTGAGATTTTTTGGGATTGCGATCAATGGATCATCTTTTCCTTCAAATTCAAGAGACACCCAGCCGTTATACCCTGCATCATGAAGAATCGTGGCAACCTTTAGATAGTCAATATCAAGCGTGTACCAGGTGCCCCCACCGTTATATGTCTTGGCTTGTACGAAACATGCAGCGGGAGCAAGCGCCTTCATCTGTTGATACATGTCTTCAAGAAAGTTTCCAGTATCAAGCGTGGCCTGAAGCCATGGAGACTTGATGGCATCAATAATTTTAAGAACACCAGCAGCGGTACGACCCAAGCCCCAATGATTTTCAAGTCCAAGGACAACGCCACACTTTTCGGCCACTGGTAAACACTCTTCTATAGATTGAATGACCCACGCATACGCATCGTCATCTGTATATCCCTCGAGTTTCGGTTCGATTCCACGGTTTGCCATCAGGGCATCAAAGCTTTTTATTGTACCCCATCGTCCGGTGTTGATTCGCATGGTTGGAATCCCAAAACGATAGGCCCGTTCAATAGAAGCAATTGTTTTTTTTATATTGTCCTGACGTCGTGTTGAATCTGGTGAGACAAAACCCTGATGTGTTGAAAATCCACACAGTGCAAGTCCCTGTGAATGGGCCCGACGTTTCAGTTGTTGTATGTAGGAGTTTGAGGAATCGGTCATCTGCATTTCAAGGATTTCAAGCCCATCAAAGTTCATGCGCGCAGCATGGTCGATGCAGGTTTCTATCGGGACTTTTGGACCACGGAATTGCCAGAAAGAATACGTTGAAACACTGAACCGCTGAGAACGCCCCTGATCATGGCTGTCTTTGGCAGTCGCTTTCTTATGCAGACAGGGGACAATTGATGAACCCAGTGTTAGAGCACACGCTTGTACAAAAGTCCTTCGCTTTGCTGGATTGTGCATATGAGACTCGTTGTACATGTTGGCACGTATCTGTTTACAATCCAGTTTGGAATTTTTACAGAGGATTCCTGTCGCAATGATATCATGTTCGAAGCAAACAAAATCCCTGAACTATGGTCTATGAGATTAATATGAGTGTACGTTTTTCTTTTTTGATTTCGGTGTTTTGTGTCGTGTTTGGGGTGGGCTCGCTTGCAGCACATGAGAACGTCGAAAAATTGCGGCACTGGGAGATTCCCAGTAAAGACCCGGATCGTATTATCTTGACGTTCAACGGTGATCCAGCCACAAGCCGCGCTGTGACGTGGCGTACAGACGCCACTATTGATAAGGCAGTTGCACAAATTGCTGAGGCGACTGTGAATTCAAAGTTTCAAGATCAGTCTGTGAGTAAGGATGCTGTCACGGAGCTATTTGATTTAGGTTTATATAAAAGCAATGCGTCTCTCGTCGTCCACTATCACAGTGTGATCTTTGACCAGCTCAAGCCAGATACAGTTTATGTCTACCGAGTTGGCGATGGTGACGCGCGTTGGTCGGAGTGGATTCAATTTCAAACAGCACGTGCTGAATATGCCCCAACACAATTTATCTATTTTGGTGATGCTCAAAATGATGTCCTTTCGCATTGGTCACGTGTGATTCGTCAAGCACATCAGACCGCGCCAAACGCATCGTTTGTGGTGCATGCCGGTGATCTGATTAATCAGGCCCACCGAGATTATGAATGGGCACAATGGTTTAAGGCAGGTGGTTTTTTGCATAGCCAATGCACGGCGATACCAGTTGTTGGTAATCATGAATTCACACCACTTGGTGGCAAAAAATCATCGCGAAGGCTGGCTATCCAGTGGCGGCCACAATTTTCGCTCCCTGTTGAAACAGAGCTGTCACCACAATTACACGAAACGGTATACACCATTGATTATCAGGACATACGAATAATTGTTCTGAACTCGAATGATGACTTGGAGGCGCAGACCGAGTACCTCAAAAAACAGTTAGAAAATACGACTGCAAAGTGGAAGATAGTCACCTGCCATCACTCGGTGTTTTCACCGGCCAAGGGCCGCAATTTTCAGTTTGCTCGCGACCATTGGAAACCACTCCTCGACAAGTACGGTGTTGATCTGGTGTTGAATGGTCATGATCACACCTACGCTCGTGGGCACGTGCCAGTCCGAACTGCTGATGGCAAGGCGAGCAATGATCTTGGAACTGTCTACGTTACCTCTGTGAGTGGCCCCAAACAGTACGTCATCGATGATGAGCAGATGAGAGGGTATGCAGTCGACGGGTACAGTAGAGATAAAAAAGGTGAGCAGACCCAGTTCTATCAGGTGATCAGTATCGAAGGAGAAACTCTTACGTATGTGGCATACACAGTTTTGGGTGATGAATATGATCGAGCAGTCATTGTGAAGGATTTCAGTACCGGAAGAAAAGAACTCAGATAGAAGATGTCTGCTCTGCATGTGTACCTGATCCAAAGCCATTGATGACAAGAATGTATACCAGTGAACAGACGGTTTACGGCTCTGCTACCGATCAGTTGCAGTGAAGACGTATTCCTGAAAGACTCCGTTTATTCACTACGGGTGAAGTCAGTTGGTGTCCAGTGAGTGAGAAATAATGTCGACAGCAGAACAAAGTATTGCGAGCCAAAGTTCACACCTTCTTACGGGTCAACTCCAGACACTCGATCCGGCAGAGGATAATCAAGTTCTCGGTCTTCTCTATGAATATGAAACAGTACAACTCAATCACGGTGCATTTAGTCGTCATGTTCACTTCGCCGGCACCGAGCGTTCAGCACTTTATGTTGAGGAATATGGGGCTCGGTCTCACAACCTAGGTGCTCTACGAGGAGACCGCCTGGCTTTCTGTCTCCCGATCATGGAGACAGACTCAAGGTGGTGGGGGAGATCAATCTCACACGGAGTGATGCCCATTAGTCGCTCAGGGAAAACAATTCACGCAACGTTTGATGCAGGACAGCGTCATATTGTGATGATTCTTGACCGACAGTGGTGTCTTGAGGAATTAAGCAAGGGAGTGGTGGGCCAGGTACTCAATATTGAGAATATTTTTAATCCTCAGAATTCTTCTTTCCTCGAAATTCATCCACTGCAGGTTCAAAGGTGGTCACAACGGCTTTGTCGACTTTTGACTCGGGCTGTATCGTGGCCTGAAAAGGCACCAAAACAGCAGTTCGAAAGTGAGCTACTCACTGCTGTACGTTCCCTTCTGGAGCCAGCCGAGGTAAGTCAACTGATAGAGTCACGCTCAAAGCAAGTCGTTGAAATGGCACTCACATATGCAGATGCATTTCAATCTCAGGCGGTGACAGTCTCTGATCTTTGCGCTAATGTAAACGTAAGTCGGCGAACACTTGAGGTTGCGTTTCAAACAATAGTTGGAAAAAGTCCACTTCAGTTTCTTACGCAGAGGCGGCTTTGTCGGGCTTATGTGGATCTCAAACGGGCAAAAAATGAATCAATTCGTGTAACGGATGTCGCGTATGCTCATGGATTTACTGAACTCGGTCGATTTGCAAATCGTTATCAAAAAATATTTGGTGAGCTTCCGTCAGATACACTTCGCCAATATTCCTCTCAGCGTAGGCTGGCTCTTGAGATTTAGAACCAATGTTCTACGAACGAGTCTCTTTGCTTCCTGATAAGAATTCATCCACGATGAGTCTATTGGCACACACTCGTTCGGTTTTTATTTGTCTGGTTTGTGATCTACATTCCGTCTGTGGTTCATTAAAAAGTCGAGTGCGATTCGGTCTGCTTTGTCACGCAATTCGTGCTGTATGTGATGGCCCTCTCCTGCTACTGTACACAATACAACTTCGATACCATTTGCGTTGACATATGTACGGACAGTGATGTTGTCGAACGGTCGATTAATAGTCGGCTGGGCGTCGCACTGATTAAAAATTTGCCAGATATTGATGCGTTCATCAGCCGAATACATTGTCACCTTAGGATTGGAAGACCCACGAAAACTTTTATCTTGATCACCTATGACCTGGAAAATTGAGACCGGTTGTGTTCCTTCTTCTGGCGTATGATCTCCCTTCGCCATACCACAACTCATTGGTGCAAGGGCCGCAAATAAATTCGTTTGCTTAGCTAGGCGATAACAGAATAGCCCACCGCTTGAGTGCCCCGTTGCGTAAATCGTTTGCGGGTCAGTCACTCTGGCAGCGACCAACGCTTCGATCACACCGGTCACAAATCCGACATCATCGTGGTCAATGTAATGAAACTGATCCTTGAAATTCCACTTGGCCATTGGTTGGACCGCTTCACAACTCACAACAAGCAGCTTTCGAGAGTCCGCATGGCGACCCCACCGTATGCTCTGGCCATCCGCCTTCCCACCGGCACCATGAAAACAAAATAACGTCGCGTAGCGGGTACCCGTTTCAAATGACTTTGGTGCCATGATTAATAATCGTCGAACGTGACCACCATGCTCAATCTGGATTTCGTTGAGCCCTGGTGATAGCGAGTCGAATGGCGAGCCCTGTGCAGCTATGAATGAAAACGATCCAAGAATACTTGCAAAACAAAGTATTATGATTTTCATTCTTTCTCCAGAAATCATCGGTACTTCATTCACCGAAGTCTAAATTGAATGACGGCATCCCAAAACGGTGTCACCACATTATATTGTCCATAAACTCCAGAAAAAGTTTCAAATATTGAGTAAAGAGAGTGATGACTCTGAGAAGCTTCTCGCGCAGGAGTACACCTTATTTTTTTGACATTCTTTTTGAGCAGGTCCCTTGTGTTTGCTGACAACCACAAGAAACACACGTGGTTGTACGGGAATATTTTTCTGGCACCACATTCATTAATCTTGAATACATAAATTACGACGGTTTTTTTACCAGCTTTTCCTGAGTCTTTGGTGGCGGGAGTGTCGGTTCACCTTGAATGAAATCGAGAGCCTTCAAGAATTCATCTGATGCACGGATTGTCATGTCCTGCCAAGGCTGCTTGTTGAAGAAGGAGTGCTCCTGATTCTTCGCAATCCAAAACTCAACAGAGTGAATATTGAGCAACTGCATTTTCTCATACGCAGCATTCCAACCTTTCAACCATTTTTCATCTTCACTTCCAAAAAAGACAATAGCTGGTGGAAAGTCGGGACGGATATGCTGCAGGAAGTCGACTTCAGAATCTTTGGCATCTGCCATACCAAGGGCAGGGTTAAACAAAATATATGCTGCTACCGATGTATCATGCGACCTATCGTCATGTGGGTCATTTAAATCAGGGTTGGTTGTTGCAAGTAAGCTAACGTGTCCGCCTGCTGATCCTCCCCCTGCGATAATCCGCTGTGAATCGATGCCGAGTTCTTCAGCATGCTGCTTGTACCAGCGAATGGCACTTTTTGCATCCGTTATACAGACACGTTTGCGAGATCCATCCCCATTATCCGCCTTCGTCGCCAGCCGATATGACACGGTTGCTGCCACAAGACCTCGGCTTGCAAAGTAGTGGCAAAGATAGCGGAACTGATCTCTCTTTCCACCACCCCAACCGCCTCCATGAAACATGATGAGACCCGGAACCGACTTAGTTGAGGCATCATGAGCCTTCGGAAAATGAATCTCTATTTCCCGTGTCACACCATTTTCTTTTTTATAGGAGTAGATTTTTCCTTCCGGGAGATCGTCACTACGGGCACAGTTTGAAAGACAAGACAGGGCTCCTAAAACCACACACAACGTAAGCGTTTTCATTTAAAACCTCAACAACATTGATTCCGGCAATCCAATTCCGATGCTTCATCCAAGGCAGTACATTCTGCATAAATACAAAACTATTTTCTTGTGCGAAGGAATTCTCTCCGGGTGTTTTGACTTCCGAGTCTGCGGTGCATTATTCTTTGACAGTTCGCTTCGGACACTTTTTCCTGTGTTAATCCTCGGCGGCTTTCCGCTTTTTCACGGGTTGTTTCTTTTTCGCACCCGCTGCTTTGTTGTAGTCCTTCATAGAGACATTGGTGGCAGCAGGAAGCTGCATGAATTCCTCGACCTTGGGAAGGGGAATCCATGGGTTCTCTATGGGGTATGTATCTAGATTGGCATTGAGATCTTTCTCAGTCAGAGATTTAGAAGTGACGCCATTTTCTGGAACGTCTAAACCCGCAACCCATACAATGGCGTTGAGAACGATTTTTCGAAAGTCGTCGATGGCCCAGTTACGGTGATAGTGGCCACCAGTGAATCCAACGCCACGTCCACCATCTTGGCGTTCAATCCCCCACATCAGTGTTTGAGTTTTGCCAATGCCATCGACGCCGTGTTGGTTCCAGAGGTTAATGACGCGTTTGAGACGATCTTGGGTTGGAACAGCCGTAACGAGGTCGAGGACGTGGTCACGATCCTTCTGAAAACGCATGTTGTAGTAGAACTCATCGTACGCGCGGACGAGGTCAGTGATACCGTTTGAGACTGGATGCCCTGGAAGTGCGCGGAGATCAGCGACCCAGTGAGGATTTACCGACCAACCGGTTTCCATGGCTGCACCGATCCAAGGTCGAAAGAATCTCTCGCCTTCTTCAGGGCTCGGGTGAACAGCGTAGTGCATGAACATCAGGCCTACGCCAGTCTTGGCAAGCTGATCGGCTTTCTCCCAACCATGGCTGATGACCTTGGTACCATCGGAGTAAATGATAACGGCATCGACTCCGCTAAAGACGGACTCATCTTCGGGCCAACCATTGATGACGGTGGCATGGACATCGAGGCCACTTTGCTCGTTGAGGGCTTTGGCGAGGAGTTGGCAGCCAGCGTTGAATTCATGTTCGCCCGACTTGTGGGATCGCTCGCCAGCGAGAAAGAGGACATTAGTGGTCTCTCCAAGTGCGGTCGAAGATCCGAAGGCAATCGACCAGAGCATGAGAAGTGAGAAAAAGAATTTCGTGTACATCTGTTTTCCGATGATGGTTGTATGGGTAAAACAGCGATTCTATCACGGAATTTGTAAGGCTTGGCAGCGATATCGTGAGCCACAAGAATGAACCAAAGAAAAAACAAGAGAAATGGTCATTCAGAAAATCATTCAGCCGGCGAAATACAACGAGGAACTGGAAATGAACCCAGAAGCATGGGTCGGAAAACTCGTATACATAGTGACCAGAGCACAAACGAGAAGAAGGAAGCTCCCCAAATAAATGGGCAACCTATCTTTTGTAATGTGGGGGACATCGTCTTTGATCAAGTGTGGACGCTTGTGGTCACTGGATGCCACAAGCAACTTCTCAAAGGTATTTACACCCATCCCCAACCAGAGGTGAAGCCGAGCTATGAACCCAGCGGAAGCGACTTTCGTTTCATCCTTTGAAGCTGATCCATCCCAGCCACTTCGCTGCCTCTTTTATTTGATGCGAATTACTCAACCTTGGGAATCGTAATCGTCACTTTGTCAACGTTTCCAGTGAATTCGGAATCCTTTCGACTTTTGAACAGCTTGGGTACCACCTGCGTCGCATCGTCGACTCCCACGTCAGCCGTTTCATCTGCCGAGAAGACAGCGGGCTGAGTTTTTTCAACACGTCCTTCTGCCACCATCTCACCATCAACAAACAACTTGGCTACGCCACCTTTACCGGTGCCATCGCCGTCATAGTCAAACGTCAACTTGATGTTGGCCTTTTCTCCACCTAATTCATCAGGCCCTTCGATGGTGTACTGATCAAGTCCAAACCAGTTGTATGTGTAGGCCGGTTTGCCTTCATTCATGTAAAGCGCCCACCCACCAAATTTTCCACCCTGACAAAGGATAACCCCATTTGCTTTGTCATTGAAGGAAACATCAGCCTCGATTGTTTTCGAAGTGTTCTTGACGTTTAAAAAGGTGTTTTCGAGAATCCCTTCCATCCCCTGAGACAGAGTCAGTGACGTTCTTTCGCCCATGAGATCCGGACGACCTGCAATTCTTGCATTGAACCGTTCGTAGAGTCGGTCATCGAGTGGATAGACATTGTTGGCCAATGCTTCAAATATGAATAATTGTCTCAACTCCTTCATCTTCTCTGGGTTCTTTTGAGCCAGATCATTCGTCAGACTGAAGTCTTCTTCGACGTTGTAGAGTTCCCAGATGTCTTCTTCGAGTGGACGCAGTGGTTTCCCCTGCCAGGGAATCTGGTGAACGGTACGAGCCAACCATCCTTCATGGTAGATACCTCGGTTACCGAACATTTCGAAATATTGTGTAATGTGGCGATCGGCTGCATCCTTATCGTTTGCAGCATAAAGCATGCTAACACCATCCAGTGGCTTTTGCAGAACGCCATTGATCTCCTTCGACGGCGGAATTTTTGCCGCCTCCAGAACGGTGGCTGCTACGTCGTTTACGTGGTGCCATTGATGACGGATTTCACCTTTTGCATCAAATCCCGCAGGCCAGTGCATGACCATGCCGTTACGGGTTCCACCGAAATCGGCGGCCATTTGTTTGGTCCACCTAAAGGGGGCATCGGTAGCAACCGCCCAAGCAGCCGAGAAGTGTGGGAAGGAATCAGGTCCACCCCAATCATCGGAACGAGCCAACATGCTCTCGACTGTCTCGGCGTCAAAAATTCCGTTCAAGTGAACAAGTTCATTGAATGTGCCTTCAAGACCACCTTCACCACTGGAACCGTTGTCCCCCATCACATAGATGAAAAGGGTATTATCAAGCTCACCAATTTGATCAATGGCATCGACCAAACGACCAATTTCAACGTCTGTATGCTCGGTAAATCCAGCAAATGTTTCCATCTGCAAGGCAAACAGATCTTTTTCATCCTGACTGAGCGATTCCCAATCTTTGATGTCCTCAGGCATATCTGCTAACTGAGTATCTTTGGGAACTATTCCAGCAGCCTTTTGACGTGCTAGAGTTTCCTCGCGCAAGGCCAACCATCCCTTATCAAATTTACCCTTGTACTTTTCAATCCACTCTTTGGGTGCGTGATGCGGGGCGTGCGTCGCACCGGTTGCAAAATAAACAAAGAATGGTTTATCCGGCGTCATTGCTTGCTGAAACTGAACCCAACGAATTGCATTGTTGGTCATATCTGTTGTGAAGTGGTACTCCTCTTGAGTCTCTTTTGGCACACGGGTTACGCCATCAAAGATCACAGGCTCCCATTGATTGGTTTCGCCACCAATAAAACCATAGAATTTGTCAAAGCCTGACTGGGTAGGCCAACGGTAGAACGGCCCGGATACCGAAACTTCCCAAGCTGGTGTTTCGTGCCATTTTCCGAATGCAGCGGTGCTGTATCCGTTGTACCGTAAAGTTTCTGCAAAATACTTGGCATCGTTGGGACGCATGCCGAGATTACCGGGAAAGCCCGTGGCGATTTCCATCACGGAGCCGACATTAACATTGTGATGATTCCGTCCTGATAACAAAGCGGCTCGAGTGGGTGAACATAGAGCGGTTGTGTGAAAACGATTGAATCGCAATCCATTTTGGGCAAGCCGTTCGAAGGTCGGTGTCTCAATTGCTCCGCCAAAGGGTGCCGTCGCGCCAAAGCCGATATCGTCGATCAGTACCACGACTACATTGGGAGCCCCTTCCGGAGCCGTAACTTGAAAGGGAGCAGGCTTGGTGGCTTTGCGAGCATCCATTTCACGAATGGGCGGTGTCTGTGGGTTTGGAATCGGTAGTATCGAACGGTCATATTCTTGAGCTGTCGTTGCCTGAGCAGTGAATGACACTGCAAGTGCGATCGCACCCAAACGTCGCACCATCAATGTCGAAATACTAATAGGCATTTTTTGATTCTCCATCCAATAAAAATTCAAATAACTCAAACAGTACGGCACAGACACCGAAACAATTTCACCAGAGTATATCAGCACATTGAGTGATTTGGTTCAGTGAGTGAAAGAAGCCGCAACGCTAAAAAAGCCCTGAAAATTTAGGCAAAGTCCTCATGATTTCCACAAATAAGGGGCAAACGAGGGGAGGGACGCGCCCCGAGTAGGAGTGCATCACAACGTTTCCAATTCTTTTTGATGAGGTTGCCTGTGGTCGAGTGTGGTTGTTTGTGGTTTTCGAAGCCCGTATTTATTTTCTCCGACACGTTTGCGATTATTCCCAAACAGGACGCAGGCCAGATTGAAGGCCAGCATGCAGCCTTTGATAAGAGGGTGGGTTTTTTCATTTTGAGATGTTCCGGCCGTGCTCTTAATCCGAAGATAATGATCTTTTCAGGAAGCCTGTGAACTGCGTACATCTCTTAACTGCAAAATACTGAAATTGATGATGTCGGCAAACTAGACGTACGATCTAAATTCAAGTGGGTATTCCGCCTTCATTGCATGACTATTCATTTTTTCAGGCAATCGCTTTCTTGTAAAATATCTGCCGACTTTTCGGAATTGAACTATGTCATCTGACGTTAAAAATGCCAAATAAAACAAGAGCGTGATCTGGTGGAATACGAAAACCTTCAGCGTCATAAAGATTACTGTGTGAAACACGAAACCACAGATTAAGATCAGACGCCTCGTTCCTGGCACCCAGACCAAGACAGGAAAAAGAAGTATTTCAAAAAATACCACGAGCGTTGTAAGAGCAGAAGTTAAGACCGGATATGTGGCAAGCCACGTAAGATCGAAGTGCGACCAAAATTCTTGGAACATAACGTAGTGAAAAGCTGTGCCATTGTGCCAAACGGCATAGGCAAGTTTATGCCACCCTGAAAAAAAGTAGACAAATACGATTTGTATCTGGAAAAGTCGCAAACTCCACGCTGGATTATCTCCCGATGGTAGTTGCCAGACAGGTTTCCCTAAGTGACCTGCTAGCCCAGCAAAGACCATTAGTGTGGCGTAGCACTGCACGAGGATATCACCAGAGTTGCCTGGAACACTCGTCACAACTGAGGACACACAAATCCAAACAAGAAGCGGAACTAATCGATTGAAAATACCAACTGCGAGAAGCGCGCCGGCAAGCATGCCAAGAAGCGTAACAGACCAGACCACACTATCTGACTTATCTGAAATCACCGAAAAGAGAGTTGGCACTGGTGATGGCTGATAGGGAAAGCACCCGCCAAGTGCAACCAAACCATCTGTCCCAAACAACATCTCCAATATTGGCTGTAAGTTCCAAAAGTAGCTAATAAGAAAAAGTCCGAAGGCAATTCTCATTATCGTAAGTATTGATCGCGGTTTTGCAGCAAACCAAAATCGGCACCAGAAATGAATTGCAAGCAGACCACTCATGGAGCGATCTCACGAAACCTTTGGTGTTTATGCGACACTTGTGAGAGCCTTTTGGGATAAAAAATATATTCATCCTGCGGCGAGTATGCCTGGGATACCCACGAACGACCGGGTGGTGGAGTTTCTCGAACGAATCGTTGCAGAGCGACAGATGCTGGTTGCTGGGATTTTGGTTCGTGATTTACCCTCCATCTAAGATAACTGATTGCCTCCTGCTTTCGACTTTGCGTGAATAGTCCTTCAAAAAAATAAAGCATACGGGGACTACTATCGAGCGTTACCGAAGCCTGCTCTCGGTGCCCATCTGATAAAATACTGACAAAAACGATCCGTTGATCAAATTGATCAGGATTTTTATACATCCCCCAACTTTGACTCTGTCCAGTCCACTGAACGTACGGATAATAATAAGGATAAAGACACTCCACGAAAGGAGACCAAGCTAGGTTGTTAAGGAATAAGATGCTTACATGCAAAAATAAAAAAGCACTCGTCAACTCTCGCTTGATTTTAAATCTCAAATTCAGCATCTAGATTGCCCAAGTCTCAGAAATTCATCAAAACCGCTTTAAAAAAACCGACTGCAGAACTCATTCGAAAGAGCCAAGCAATCTTATTGCTAACGATTTCCACGGAATGCTCAAGGTAATTCAAGAATCTATCCCAAGAGAACCACTCTTTGCTTGAACGATGACTCATCATCACATGGCGGGCCAATAAGTTCAATGTTACTCGGCCCATAATTTCATCGATGGTGAATACCATTGATGCCAAATTGTTAAGATCCTTGGAAAGAATACGCTATGGATCTTGTCAATAGTTACGTTTGCGACCATCCCCAACCAAACATGCTGCCCACTTTTGTGCCCACCATAGAGCCTTAGATATGACGGTGGGGTTTTTATATTTTGAGACAAGGTACTTGGTGTCTCAAATTGCGTGGGGTATGTAATGTGAAGTAAGTCACACCACATTCATTTCCATTCATTTTCCAAGCATATCC
>Ga0209631_10005204_pt1 | contig 13875 bp, 11 predicted proteins | sample COG_08_FD_184752 | JGI IMG/M metagenome (GOLD analysis project Ga0209631, IMG submission 184752) | Pelagic Microbial community sample from North Sea - COGITO 998_met_08 (SPAdes) (version 2) | ecosystem: Environmental > Aquatic > Marine > Neritic zone/Coastal water | place: Helgoland, sampling... | reverse complement strand
GTCTCCATTAATTGCTTCAGCAATTTTTGGGAACAAAAGTTCTCCTAGTTTTTTTCTCTCAAGGTATATTTCTTTGTCACTTCCCCGGGAAAAATATATTCTTTCAAAAGAACAAGCTTTTCTTTCCCTTTGTTCTAGTATAGGTATTGTAGAGACTTTTCCTGACTTTTTAATTATTATACTATGACCCGCTTCAAGCTCTTGAATATCTTCGTACTTAGTGTTAAATACTGTCTGAATTACAGGTCTTTCAGAAGCAACCACAGCAACTTCGTCGTTTTTAAAAAAATACGCTGGCCTAATTGCCGAGGGGTCTCTTAGCACAAAAGCGTCGCCATGACCAAGAAGGCCAGCCATTGCATAACCACCATCCCAATCTTTGGAGGCTTTCTTCAGAATTTTGCTAATTTTTAATCTCTTTTCTATAAGAGGAGAAGCTTCTTGCTTGTTATAACCTTCTTTTTTTAAATCACGATATATTTTATGAACCGCATCATCCAAAAAATGTCCTATTTTTTCCATAACAGTGACAGAGTCAACTTTACTTTTAGGATGCTGTCCTAATTTCACAAGATTTTCAAAAAGCTCATCATTATTTGTCATGTTGAAGTTTCCTGCAACAATAAGGTTTCTATGGGTCCAATTATTCTGCCTTAAAAAAGGATGAACACTTTCGATATTGTTTTTTCCAAATGTCCCATATCTAACGTGTCCTAAAAGTAATTCCCCTTGAAAAGGAGTGTTGTTATGATTACTATCTGAAGCTTGGATTCTTTCACTAATTCTTGAAAAAATTTCTTGTATTGGTTGTTTTCCTGAAGACCTTTCTCTAAAAATATACTTTTCACCTGGTCTTGCATTAATTTTAACCGTAGCGAGGCCAGCACCATCTTGTCCCCTGTTATGTTGTTTCTCCATCATCAAATACATTTTATTGACACCATATGATTTAGTGCCATATTTTTTTTGATAATATTCTAGGGGCTTGAGCAATCTAATCAGCGCTATTCCGCATTCGTGTTTAATGTGATCGCTCATTATTTAAAAATAATTAAAATTATCTAATACCTTGTGTATTTTTTAAATTCTTTAAGTCTATTATTAGCTGTTTCTTTATCTAAATTTTCCATAACAGATGTTCCAAAACCTTCAACACAAAATGAAGCCATTACGGTTCCGTTCACAACTGCTAGTTTCATGCCCTCGAAATCAATTTGGTCAATTTGTGACAAATAACCTGCAAACCCTCCGGCAAAAGTGTCTCCAGCGCCAGTTGGATCTTTAACTTTTTCAACTGGAAATGCTGGTACTGTAAAGAATTCTCCATCTTCAAAAAGCATTGCTCCGTGTTCTCCTTTTTTTATTACAATTTGCTTGGGGCCGAAAGACAGAATTTCTTTTGCAGCAGCAAATAGCGTGTCTTTTCCTGAGAGCTGTAGAGCCTCTTCATCATTAATTATGATTATGTCAACCCTGCGTATAACTTTCATGAGCTCTTCTAAAGCATTGTCCATCCAAAAATTCATAGTGTCCAATATTATACATTTTTTATTAGTGTCAACTTGGTCTAAAACTGTATTTTGAACTATTGGATGTAAGTTTCCTAAAACTATAATTTCAGCTTCTTTGTTTTCATCTGATACAATTGGATTAAAATCAGCCAATACATTAAGCTGAGTGCTTAAAGTATCTCTTTTATTCCAGTTGCTATGATACTTTCCTTTCCAGTAAAACGTCTTTCCTTTTGGAACAATTTCGATAGATTCGGTGTTAATTCCTTTTGAATTTAATAACTCTATATTTTCTTTTTCAAAATCACCTCCAACAATTGAAATTATTGATGACTGTACGTCAAAAAAAGAAGCGCTCAGGCCTATGTATGTTCCTGCTCCTCCAAGAATTTTTCCAGATGATTCTGTTGGTGTTTCTATTTCGTCATAGGCAACTGTGCCTACTATAAGTATTTTTTTCAAAATAATGTATTTATGTTATTGTTTTCATAACCTGTATCAGAGAACAAGTTTTCTCTGCTAGCTGCATTGAAAGCAAGTTTATCGCATCTCTCGTTTTGGGGATGATCATTGTGTCCTTTTATCCAATAGAATTTTATGCTATTTTTTTTATACAAGCTCAAAAAATCAAGCCACAAATCTACATTTTTTTTGTTTTTAAAATTTATTTTTTCCCATTTAAATAACCATTTTTTTTCAACAGAATCAACAACATATTTCGAGTCTGTGTAAACAATTATTTTAAGGTTCGTTTGTTTTAATTTTTTTAAAGCTTCAATTACCGCAAGAAGCTCCATTCTGTTGTTGGTGGTGAGCTTAAATCCTTTTGAATATTCTTTAACATACCCTGATTTACAATGCTCCATAACAATTCCATATCCCCCAGGCCCAGGGTTGCCTCTAGAGGAGCCGTCAGTATATATTATTACATCGCTATCATTCATCATTTAATAACTTTTCTATTACTTGAGGGTAGTGCAAATGTTCTAATTTTAGAATTTTTTTAGATAGAGTTTCTGCAGACTCGTTTTTAGACAATTCTACTTTTTCTTGAAAAATAATAGCCCCTTTGTCATAGTCTTTATTGACATAGTGGATTGTAAGGCCAGAAAAACGTTCGTTGTTTTCAACAACCCTACGATGTATGTTTATGCCATACATCCCTTTTCCCCCATATGACGGTAGAAGGGCTGGGTGAATATTTATTATTCTGTTTTTAAAGCTATTGATTATTTCTGATGGCATTTTTAATAGAAATCCTGCCAAAATTATTAGGCTTGGGTTTAAGTTTAAAAGAGTTTTTAAAACACCTCCGTCTTCCAGGTTATTTTTTTCGAAAACAATTGTTTTGATTCCAATATTTTGAAATTTTTTAATAACTGGGGCGGATTTTTTGTTACAACAAAGTGCCTCTAAATTAACGCTTTGATCCTTTTGAAAATATTCATAAATTTTAATAGCATTTGAGCCAGATCCTGAAGCAAAAACTACAATATTTTTAATTGTTTTTTTCAATATTTAATTTTTTTTTTAACAAAATAAAGCTTTTCTCTTCCATAAATCAACGATTTGACTGAGTCTTTTTTTTAATTTTAATAAAAATAAGGCTATATAATGTAAAGTTTTTTATTTTTGTCGCAACTTTAAAAAATAATTATGTCTGATATTACATCTAGAGTTAATGCAATTATTGTCGACAAATTAGGTGTTGACGAAAATGAGGTTGTGCCATCTGCAAGTTTTACTAATGACTTAGGCGCTGATTCCCTCGATACAGTTGAACTAATCATGGAATTTGAAAGAGAGTTTGATATTCAAATCCCAGATGATCAAGCTGAGAAAATTGCTACTGTTGGTCAAGCCGTTCAGTATATAGAAAGTTCAAAATAGTTTTATGGAACTAAAGCGTGTTGTTGTTACCGGGCTAGGTGCACTGACACCTATTGGTAATACTGTTTCAGAATATTGGAATGGATTAGTTTCTGGTAAAAGTGGAGCTAATAACATTACTTATTTTGATGCTTCAAATTTTAAAACCCAATTTGCTTGTGAGCTTAAAGGTTTTAATGCTGAAGATTTTATGGACAGAAAACTTGCCCGAAAAATGGACAGGTTTGCACAATATGCTATAGTCTCGTCTGAAGAAGCTATTGCTGATTCTCGTCTAATTGAAGACGATGTAGATAAAGACCGTGTTGGTGTTATTTGGGGGGCGGGTATTGGTGGTCTTGAAACTTTTCAAAATGAGGTTTTGGGTTTTGCTGCGGGAAATGGTACTCCAAGGTTTAACCCTTTCATGATACCTAAAATGATCCCTGATATTGCTCCTGGAATTATTTCGATAAGAAATGGGTTCCGTGGACCTAATTTTGCTACCGTTTCTGCGTGTGCTTCGTCGGCTAATGCTTTAATTGACGGTTTAAATTATATTCGTTTAGGCCATGCTGATGTTATTGTTTCTGGTGGGTCTGAAGCAGGGGTTTCAATTTCTGGAATTGGGGGGTTCAACGCATTACATGCTCTATCTACTAGAAATGACAGTCCTGAGACTGCATCAAGACCATTTGATAAAGATCGAGATGGTTTTGTTCTTGGAGAAGGAGGGGGCTGTTTAATCTTAGAGGAATATGAACACGCAAAAAAACGTGGTGCAAAAATTTACGCTGAACTCATTGGTGGAGGGCTTTCTGCTGATGCACACCATATGACGGCTCCACATCCAGAGGGAATTGGAGCAATTAAAGTTATGGAGAATTGCCTAAGAGATGCCAATGTTGACCTCAAAAAAATTGATACTGTAAACATGCATGGTACTTCTACTCCTTTAGGGGATGTTGCAGAATCAAAGGCGTTATACGATGTTTTTGGCGAGCATTTATATTCAATGAACATCAACTCCACTAAATCTATGACGGGGCACTTATTGGGTGCTGCCGGTGCTGTTGAGGCAATTTCATCTATATTGTCAATCAATAATGGGGTCATTCCGCCAACAATTAATCATTCTACAAACGACGAATCTATTGACCAAAAAATAAACTTCACCTTTAACAAGCCTCAAAACCGTGAGGTTACATATGCTATGAGCAACACGTTTGGCTTTGGCGGTCACAACGCATGTGTTTTGTTTAAAAAATTCGAAGAATAGTTTTTATTTGAGTTCATATCTTAATTGTACCTTTAGTTTATGGCTAATCATGTTTTAAAGCATACTGAACCCGAATCAAATACATATCACTATGCTATTCATTCAGGTGAAGAATTTTATATTTTAATTCTTCTATTAAATTCATCGACTGGTATGAAGCTTAAAAGAAACAGAGAAGACTTAACCTTTAGGTCAACTAAAGCTTCTTTCATGGCGTATAGTTATTTTGATAAAAAAAATGATTTTAGTGTCTGGCTTTATAACAATGTTTCTAAGAGCTCTGGGTTTAAACAAAAAAATAATACGCTTTTCGAAAATGACTATGAAGACTTTTTGTTATTGCCTGAAATCGGTTCAGTAGATTATATTTTGAAATTTAGCGGAGATGAACCTATCTTTACACTACTTTTAACCAAAATCTCTTCAATTAAAGAGATTGTCTCTATTTATGAGATCCCAATAAAAAGACTAAAATCTAAAGAGAATTTAATTTTTGAATATTAATGACTTTAAACAAAACCAAAATAATCGCTACCCTCGGGCCAAGCTCAACTCATAAAACAAAGCTGAAATCATTAATGCTTGCTGGAGTAAATGTTTTTAGGATAAATTTTTCACACGCACTTCACGATGATGTAAAAAACACAATTGCTAACATTAGAGAAATTAGCTCTGCTTTAAATATTCATGTTTCAATCCTCGGAGACTTACAGGGCCCTAAGATAAGACTGGGTTTAATTAAGGAAAATGTTTCCGTTAAAAAAGGTGACACGCTCTCAATTACAACTAACGAAATTGAATATGGTGACAATTCGTTAGTATCAATTAACTATTCTCATTTTCCAAAAGATGTCTCAGAAGGTGAAAAAGTTTTGGTAGATGATGGGAAGTTAATTTTTAAAATCTTGAAAACAAATAGAAAAGACTTGGTTGAGGTTAAGGTTGTTCAAGGGGGGGCTTTGAAATCAAAAAAAGGAGTTAACCTTCCTAACACTAATATTTCCCTGCCTGCTCTTACAAAAAAAGACGAAGAAGACGCGCTGTTTGCTATTGAAAATCATTTAGATTGGATTGCTTTGTCCTTTGTTAGAACAAAAAAAGACGTCAAGCAATTGCAAAAATTAATTGAAAAGCATTCTGAACACAAAATCCCGATAATAGCTAAAATTGAAAAACCTGAGGCTATTGAAAACATGAATGGAATTATAAAGGTTGCGGATGGAATAATGGTTGCAAGGGGAGATTTAGGCTTGGAAATTCCAGCAGAGGAAGTTCCGCTAAAACAAAAGCTTCTTGTTAAAAGAGCTAAACAGGCAAGAAAGCCTGTTATTATTGCTACACAAATGATGGAATCGATGATTGATAGTCTAACCCCGTCAAGGGCAGAGGTCAACGATGTTGCAAACTCTGTAATGGATGGGGCTGATGCCGTAATGCTTTCTGGGGAAACGTCAGTGGGTAAGTTTCCTGTAGAAGTTGTAAAAACCATGGGTAAAATTATTAGTGGTGTTGAAAACTCTCCTCTAATCAAAGTCCCAAATACTCTTCCAGAAATTAAATCAAAAAGAGTTCTCACTAAGGCTATTTGTTTTCATGCTTGCAATATTGCTAATGAGTTAAGCGCTTCGGCAATATGTACCTTAACCAATAGCGGATATACCGCTTGGCAAATTTCCTCTTGGAGACCTAACTCAATAATACTAGTATTTACTTCTAACAAAAGAATTTTATCACAACTCGCTCTTCTTTGGGGTGTTAAGTGTGTTTACTATGACAATTTTGTCAGCACAGATAAAACCGTTGAAGAGGTTAATCAACTTGCTCTGGATAAGGGGTTTGTGAAAAAAAACGACCTTGTTGTTAACCTTGCAGCTATGCCGGTAAAAGACAGGGGGCAAGTCAATACGCTTAGAATTTCAAGATTATAATTAAAGTTTCTGTATTTTAGTAATATGGAGTCCACTCGTCAAAAAAAAATTGGTGTTACCCTTCAAAAGGACCTAACAATAATACTGCAAAAATTGCTTAAGGAGGGGGCAATGGGTTCAATAATTACTTCTGTAACTAAAGTAAGGGTTTCTCCAGATTTGTCTTCCGCAAAGGCTTATATCAGTATTTTTCCTGTTAAAAACACCCAGGCGATCTTTGCTCTTATAGATCAAAAGAAAAGTGAAATCAGAAATTCTCTTGGTATTCTGGTAAAAAACCAAATCAGAAGAGTTCCTGAGCTTTTTTTTTACAATGACGACTCGCTAGAACATATTGATTCTATTGATGCTGCTTTGAAAAAAAATGAAGATCCAATTAAAAACACCTCTCTACTAGAAAAAAGAAAAAAAATCTAAGATGGGAATAAGCAATTTTGTTTCTCTCAAGTATTTTTATTCTAAGAGTAAATTAAACATTATAAACTTTATAAGCGCGATCGCCTCTTTCGTTTTGGTTGTTGCCGCCTGTTCCTTCTTTATAGTTCTGTCTGTGTTTTCAGGTCTTAAGGATTTTGGACTCCAATATAATCGCTCGTTTGACCCTGATCTAATGGTTAGCCATGCTTCTGGCGGGTTTTTTGAGCTTACAGAAACCCATTTAAAAAAACTGGAAAATAGTTTATTGATTTTTTCTTCAGTTTTTGAAGAAAAAGTATTGTTAAGTAGTGATGGAAAAAATACATTTGGGACAATTATTGGTGTTGACAATAATTATAGAAGTGTTATAGAGATAGATAATCTTATTGCTTTAGGGAGGTGGCTTGACCCAGAAACTAGCGAGTCTGTGGTTAGCTACTCAACAGCAAATAAACTAAATCTTGGGTTATTTGAATATGGCAATAGCCTAACCGTGTCCGTTCCTGCAACAAAACCGAGAAGTGGATTTAATAAAAGCCTTTTTGAAAGTTCCTCTTTTATGGCTTCTGGGATTTTTAACAGTTCTGATGAAAAAGACCAAAGAATTGTTTTTTCGTCATTAAAATCTGTTCAAAATTTATTCCAAAAAAACACCTCTGTTGTAACCTCGTTGCTTGTAAAAACCTCTGACCTCAAGTCTACTAAAACAATATTGAAAAATATCTTTGGAGATCAGTTTATGGTTCAATCTAGAGAAGAGCTTAATAAGACTTATTATAAAATGATCAATTCTGAGGGTTTAATTTTAAATTTAATAATGGGTCTTATTTTAATCGTTGCAATGTTTAATTCAGTTGGCGCAATAATTATTTTAATTGTGGAAAAACAAAGCAGTATAAGAACTTTAATAAAGCTGGGGGCAACAGAGTCACAAATACAAAATATCTTTTTTTGTCATGGAATTTTGATTTCTGTGTTCGGTGGAGGCGTTGGTCTTTTAGCGGGCTTGTTATTTGTTTGGCTACAAAAAACCTATTCTTTAATAACGCTTTCTGGAACCTCAATTCCTTATCCAGTAGGGTTTGAGTTTTCTAATGTTTTGACAGTATTTTTATTTCTGACAATAATTTGTGGAACAGGATCTTATTTGGCTTCTAGACGGAGTTTGAAAGTTAAACTGCAGGAATAAAAGATTCATTTTCTTGTTCCAGTCTAGCAAATAAGTCAAAAAGTTCTGGTACGGTTTCAAGTGTTACAAGCTGTGTTCTGAATGGCTTAAAGTCTTGAATTCCTTTAAAATAGTTTGAGTAATGTCTTCTTGTTTCTAAAATTCCTAGCCTTTCTCCTTTCCATTTAATAGACATTTCTAGGTGACGTCTAGCTACGTGTATTCTTTCTAAAACGGAGGGTTTTTTCATGTGTTTACCAGTGTTGAAGAACTCTTTGACTTGGTTAAAAAACCAAGGGTTTCCTATGCATGCGCGGCCAATCATTGCTCCATCAAGCCCGTATTCATCTCGCATCAACTGAGCTTTTTCTGGGCTATTTACATCTCCATTGCCAAAAACAGGAATAAACATACGTGGATTGTTTTTTACCTGTGCAATCGGCTTCCAATTTGCCTCTCCTTTATACATTTGAGCCCTTGTTCTTCCATGAATTGAAATTGCTTTAGCGCCAACGTCTTGCAAACGCTCAGCCACTTCAACTATTTTAATAGAGTTTTCATCCCAACCAAGTCTGGTTTTAATTGTTACGGGAAGTGATGTTCTTTTACACATCTCTTTAGTGAGTTTAACCATAAGGTCAATGTCTTTTAATATCCCCGCTCCCGCTCCTTTCGAAACTACTTTTTTCACAGGACATCCAAAATTTATATCAATAATGTCTGGGTTTACAGCTTCCACAATATCAACTGATTGTAACATAGAGTCAAGATTCGCTCCAAAAATTTGAATACCAACCGGCCTTTCTTTTTCAAAAATATCTAGCTTAATCACACTTTTCTGTGCATTTCGGATTAAGCCCTCGCTAGAGATAAACTCCGTGTAAACAACGTCTGCACCCATCTCTTTACATAATGCTCTGAACGGAGGGTCGCTTACGTCTTCCATTGGAGCTAATAATAATGGAAAGTCTGGAATCTCTATGTCTCCTATTTTTATCAAAAGCTAAATTTTTATTGCAAAAGTAAAATTTTAATCTTAATAGACTTAAACGCTTTATTAGCTTATATTTGTCGATTATTAAAACGAATGTCTGAAATAAGAAATTTTTGCATTATTGCCCATATTGATCACGGCAAAAGCACTTTGGCCGACAGGCTTCTTGATTTCACTGGTGCTGTTTCAAGCCGTGAAAAACAAGATCAGCTTTTAGACAATATGGATTTGGAAAGAGAAAGGGGGATAACGATAAAGTCTCATGCAATTCAAATGAATTATTCTAAGGGTGGTGTTGAATACGTTTTGAATTTAATTGACACGCCTGGCCATGTAGATTTTTCTTACGAAGTTTCAAGGTCTATTGCCGCTTGTGAAGGTGCTTTGCTTGTTGTAGATGCCGCTCAAAGCATACAGGCTCAAACCATTTCTAATCTTTATCTTGCTCTAGAAAATGACCTGGAAATAATCCCTGTTCTTAATAAGGTTGATTTGCCCTCTGCAAATCCTGAAGAAGTTAGCGATGACATTGTTGACCTTTTGGGGTGTAAAAAAGAAGAAATTATTCATGCTTCTGCAAAAACAGGTTTAGGAATTGAAAATATACTTGATGCTATAATTAATGTCGTTCCAGGACCCGAAAGAGATGATAACGCGCCATTGAAGGCGCTTATTTTTGATTCTGTTTATAATCCTTTCAGGGGGGTAGAAACTTATTTTAGAGTTTTTTCTGGAAAAATTTCTAAAGGCCAAGGAATAAAGTTTTTGGCAACACAAAAAAACTATTCTGCTGATGAGGTTGGAACACTAAATCTGACCCAAACCCCAAAACAATGTATTGGTGCTGGAGATGTAGGTTATTTAATTACTGGTATCAAAAACGCAAAAGAGGTTAAGGTTGGTGACACTATTATTGACGTTAACTCTGCCGAACCTGAGGGCGTTTCTGGGTTTGAAGACGTAAAGCCTATGGTTTTTGCAGGAATATACCCTGTAGATACTGAAGATTATGAGGAGTTACGCTCCTCCATGGACAAACTACAATTAAACGACGCCTCTCTTGTTTATTCTCCAGAAAGTTCTTCTGCTCTCGGCTTTGGTTTTAGGTGTGGTTTTTTAGGGATGTTACACTTAGAGATCATTCAAGAAAGGCTTGAAAGAGAATTTAATATGTCTGTGATAACAACAGTGCCTAACGTGTCCTACAATGCTTTTATTAGAAGAGAAGTGGATGTGCCTATTTTAGTAAACAATCCTTCAGACTTGCCAGATCCCTCCAGTTTAGATCGTGTAGAGGAGCCTTTTATAAAAGCAACTATAATTACAAAATCTGATTATGTAGGAAATGTTATGAGTTTGTGTATTGAAAAAAGAGGGGAGATTAAAAACCAAACTTATTTAACCACTCAAAGAGTTGAGCTTGTTTTTGATATGCCTTTGGCTGAGATTGTTTTTGATTTTTATGATAGGCTTAAAACCGTTTCAAAAGGCTACGCTTCTTTTGATTATTCACCGATTGGGCTTAGGCCCTCTAAACTTGTAAAGGTAGATTTGCTTCTCAACGGAAATTCGGTTGACGCACTATCTGCTTTAATTCATTTTGACAACGCTTACACTATTGGAAAAAAAATGTGTGAAAAACTACGAGAACTAATTCCGCGTCAGCAATTTGATATTCCCGTACAAGCTGCTATTGGCGCTAAAATTATTTCTAGAGAAACTATAAAGGCTTTAAGAAAAGATGTTACTGCGAAATGCTATGGTGGGGATATTACAAGAAAAAGAAAGCTTTTGGAAAAACAAAAAAAGGGAAAGAAAAAAATGAGACAAGTTGGTCGAGTTGAGATTCCTCAAGAAGCTTTTATGGCTGTTTTAAAGCTTAATGATTAATTCTTTCCATAATTTCTTTTAAGTTTCAGTTTTTAAATCATCCAGACGCCCATTGTTATCGTTTGAAAATAGTGCCTTATCTTTTTTTTATTACAATTAGTCTCATATGTGTAGGTTTTCTGCTTAAAAATATTATTTTTAATATAACGTCTTTATATGAAGAAGCTACAACGAACATTGTCTTTGCCTGGAGCCATAGCCGTGAGTATTGGTGGAATGTTAAGTGGTATTTTTGTTCTGCCCGGGCTTGCAGTTGGTATTACCGGCTCTTCCGTGTGGCTTGCTTTTTTAGTTGCGGCTCTTTGTATTTTACCTGCTGTGTTGTCTAAATCGGAATTGGCAACTTCAATGCCAAAATCTGGAGGCACCTATGTCTATATTGAGCGTGCCTTTGGGCCTTTATTTGGTACTATTTCTGGTTTGGGCCTTTGGCTTTCTTTGTTGCTTAAAAGTGCATTTTCGTTAGTTGGGCTTAGCGCCTACCTATATGTTCTTATCGAGGTTGATTCCAGCCTTACTAAAAGCATAGCTCTTTTTTCTCTTCTATTAATTTTGTTACTAAATATTTTTGGGGTAAAAAAAGTTGAAAAAACACAGCTTCTTATTGTAAGCATAAGCGTGTTGTCTTTGGTTGGCTTAATTTTTTTCGGCTTTGGGTCTTTTGATAGCGCCCTTACTGAACCTGTCTTTTCAAAAGAGTCTTCGGGTTTTATCAGCGCTGTCGCTTTCTTATATATTTCGTATGCTGGGGTTACTAAAGTGGCCGCTGTAGCGGGGGAAATTAAAAACCCTGAGTTAAACCTTCCTAAAACAATGTTGATCTCTCTGTTTTTAATTACGGTAGTTTATGTTTTAGTGGCTATTGTTTTGGTTGGTAACGTTGAGGCGTCGCTTCTTGTTAACGATATTAAACCTATTTATACTTTGTCTCAAACTCTTGGTGGAGACGCTTTTGGGTATGCCGCTGGAATTGTTGGTGTTCTAACCCTGTTGTCAATGGCTAACTCAGGCGTTCTTGCTTCTTCTAGGTTTCCTTTTGCTATGGCAAGGGATAAAATGCTGCCTGATTTTTTGGGGTCAGTAAGCGCAAAATTTATGACCCCTGTTTATTCTATTATTGTTACTGCGTTTATAATTGGGCTCGCTATAATTTATTTAGATGTTGAAAAAATCGCAAAATTAGCCAGCGCTTTTAAAGTCTTGATGTTTATATCTGTAAACCTTGCGGTAATTGTTTTAAGAGAAACCAACGCACAATGGTATAACCCATCTTACAAATCTCCTTTTTATCCTTATGTACAAATCTTTGGGGTAATTAGCGGAGTCGTGCTACTTGCGTATTTAGGTCTTTTGCCCCTTCTTTCTGTTTTGGGTGTTTTTATCTTTGGGTTTATCACTTTTTTATTTTATGGAAGAAAAACAAATAGAAAGGGTGTTTTTTCGAGCTATGGCATTTTTTCTTTTCTGTTTCGAAGCGGAAAAGGATCTGTTGAAGAATCCGGGGCTGATGTAAGCTCTGGAGAAGAAAACGTTGTTAATAAAAATGCTGAGATAGTCGTCCCTTTGCTTGGTGAAGAAACCTCTCCTGAAACTTTAGTAGAAATAGCTTCGTCTATAAAAGACGGTGTTAAGCTAAATGCTATAAACTTAATTGAGGCGCCTAATCAAACTTTTCTTGAAGCTGTCAACACACATTCCCCAAGATCAGAGTCGATCAAAAGAAGAATCTTAAATATTAAGCCTTTAAACAAAACTAGCTTAACCTATGAAACCGTGTCAACTCACAACGTTTCTAATTCCATAGAAAACATTACAGGACAACGGAAATGTAAGTGGCTTGTTATGGGCTGGGAGGGAAGAACGCGATCGGGTATTTTGATTGGAAACCCTATTGGTTGGTTGCTGCGAAACGTAAACTCTAGTTTTGCACTTTATAAAGACAATGGGGTTAGAAGTTTTGAAAAAATTGTTCTTGCCCTAAGGCCCGGAAGACAAAACAAGGCTTTCATCAAAGTGGCGGAAAATATTTGTGCTTTTTATGGCGCCGAATTAACATTATTAAACATTGTGCCCTCAGGCGCCTCACAGAGCTCGATCAATAAAGTTTCTGATTCTTCCTCTAAATTGATATCAAAAACCAAGTGCAACAGCTCTCTTTTAGTTTTAGAAAGCGACAACCCTTTGGAAACTATTACGGAGCAATCTGCAAATTTTGACTTGTTAATTTTAGGAACCCCCGAAAAAGACAATTGGCTAAACGTCTTGTTTGGCGGAGGAAGAGACAAGTTTGTTCATAATTCAGTTTGTTCAGTCCTTAGGCTTACTATCAAGTAATTCTTTATCTTTATTTATTAATTATGACATTATATCCTATAGAGGCTGGAAACTTTAAATTAGATGGGGGAGCTATGTTTGGGGTGGTTCCAAAATCTATTTGGAAAAAAACCAATCCTCCAGATTCTAACAACATGATTGACATGGCGTCCAGGTGTTTGTTGATTGAAGACGGGAAGAGGCTAACCCTAATAGATGCTGGAATGGGCACAAAACAGACCGAAAAGTTTTTTAGTTATTACTACAAGTGGGGAGATTACGACCTTGTCTCTTCAATTAAAAAGGCGGGGTTTTCGTGTGATGACGTCACCGACGTCATATACACTCACCTTCATTTTGATCATTGTGGAGGGGGTTCGATTTGGGATAAAACAAAGTCTTTCTACAAGCCTCTTTTTAAAAATGCTAAATATTGGAGCAACAAGAGCCACTGGGGCTGGGCTAAAAACCCTAACCCTAGGGAAAAGGCTTCTTTTTTAAGTGAA
>Ga0209631_10005201_pt1 | contig 13886 bp, 15 predicted proteins | sample COG_08_FD_184752 | JGI IMG/M metagenome (GOLD analysis project Ga0209631, IMG submission 184752) | Pelagic Microbial community sample from North Sea - COGITO 998_met_08 (SPAdes) (version 2) | ecosystem: Environmental > Aquatic > Marine > Neritic zone/Coastal water | place: Helgoland, sampling... | reverse complement strand
CTGTAGAGCTTCAATTTTTGACTGCGCAGTTCCTTTATTACCAGAAATGATTGCTCCGGCATGACCCATTCTCTTTCCTTTAGGGGCGGAAACACCGGCAATAAAAGCTGACATAGGTTTTTTAATAGGTGATTTTGAAATAAATTCAGCAGCATCTTCTTCAGCTGTGCCCCCTATCTCACCAATCATTAATATACCCTTTGTGTCTTCATCTTGTAAAAATAAATCAAGACAATCTATGAAATTCATTCCATGTACTGGATCTCCACCTATCCCAACACAAGTTGTTTGGCCAAGACCGACTTGAGAAGTTTGCCATACTGCCTCATATGTTAATGTGCCAGACCTACTGACTATTCCTATTTTACCCGGTTGATGAATAAATCCTGGCATAATTCCAATCTTACATTCACCAGGCGTTACTAAGCCTGGACAATTAGGTCCAATAAAATATGTTTTTTGTTCAAGAATTCTTTTTTTAATCTCCACCATATCAAGAACAGGAATTCCCTCCGTGATACATGTAATAATTTTTATCTTTGCATCTAGCGCTTCATGAATAGCCTGCGTTGCAAATTTTGCGGGAACATAAATAACAGTAGCGTCTGCCTGGGTTCGATCTTTCGCTTCTTTCACTGTATTAAAAACGGGTAAGCCTAAATGTGTTGATCCACCTTTCCCTGGAGTTACACCTCCAACCATTTGTGTTCCATAATCTATTGCTTGTTGAGAATGATATGTTCCTTGTGACCCAGTAAAGCCTTGGCATATAACTTTTGTATTTTTATTTATAATAATCGACATAATTATCCTTTAGCCAACTCAACTACTTTTTTTGCTGCTTCAGTAAAATCATCAATGGATATTAATCCTAAATCAGAATTATTGATCTTATCTTTTCCTTCTTTTGCGTTTGTTCCCTGAAAGCGAACTACTAAAGGAAGTTTAAAATCCAGTTCTTTAACCGCATCAACAATCCCATTAGCAATCATGTCACAATGAATAATTCCTCCAAAAATATTAATCAAAATAGACTTAACATTTGGATCTGATTGAATAGTTTTAAAACCCATAATTACTCTGTCTTTATTTGCTGTACCCCCTAAATCTAGAAAATTTGCAGGTTCCTCACCAAATTGTTTAATAATATCCATTGTTGCCATAGCCAAGCCAGCACCATTAACCATGCATCCAATTGATCCATCAAGCTTAACATAATTCATATCATGTTCTGCTGCTTGCAACTCGAGAGGATCTTCTTCAGTTAAGTCTTTTAAATCTAATAATTCAGGATGTCGAAAAAGCGCATTATCATCTAAGCTAATTTTTGCATCTAAGACAACAAAACTGCCTTGCTTATTTAAAACCAGTGGATTAATTTCAATCGTTGATGCATCAATAGAAGTAAAAGCATTTAATAATTTATTAATTATAGAAGTTAATTCATCAAGTTGATTTTTAGTTATATCAAGTTTTGTTAGCAAACTATCGTCTAAGGAAATATCTGTGTACTTTGTAAAATGTACATTGATGATTTTTTCAGGATTAGTTATTGCAACTTCCTCAATATCCATACCACCCGCAGCAGAAATCATCATCATTACTTTTGAAGTATTTCTATCAACGAGCAGACTAAGATAAAATTCTCTGTCGATATCACATCCTTCTTCAATAAAAATACGATTTACTGTTTTACCTATCTCTCCTGTTTGTTTTGTAACCAACACATTACCCATCATTGACTTAGCTACAGAAGATACATTGTCTTTATCAAAGATAACTTGAACACCACCTTTATCATTAAAAGAATTTTTAAAATGCCCAGCACCTCTTCCCCCTGCATGAATTTGTGATTTCACAACCCAGGGTGGTCCTTTTAAATCTTTTATATCGGCGTCAAGAGTTTCAAGATTTTTATTGTATGACTTACCTTTTAGGACAGGCAATCCATAGTTTTTGAGAATTTCTTTAGCTTGATATTCGTGAATATTCATTAATTAATCTTTAAACAATAACACTTGCATAAAACTGACGTTATATATTTTAAATCCTTATTTTGATGTTAATTTTTTTGCTAAGGCTGTAAGATTTTTCACTGCTTTCACAGAATTATTGAATTGTTTTTTTTCTTCAGCATTCAACTTTAACTCTATCACTTTTTCTACACCTTTTTTTCCAATAATAACTGGAACACCAACATACAAACCTTTTACACCATATTGACCATTTAAATAGGCAGCACATGGTAACACTCTTTTTTGATCTTTTAAAAAAGACTCAGCCATGGCAATAGCTGATGACGCTGGAGCATAAAAAGCTGAGGCTGTTTTCATCAGTCTTCCAATTTCGCCACCACCATCTCTTGTTCTATCAATAATTGCATTTATTTTTTTAGTTGTAGACCATTTTAACTTAATTAGTTCTGGAACAGGAATACCTGCAACAGTCGCGTACCTTATAATTGGAACCATTGTGTCACCATGACCTCCAAGAACAAAAGCACTTACATCTTCAACAGAAACTTTAAACTCTTCAGCTAAGAAATATTTTAATCGCGCACTATCAAGAACACCCGCCATACCAACACACATGTTGGATTTCAAACCAGCAGCTTTTTGCAAAACGCTTACCATGGCATCAAGGGGATTAGTAATACAAATAACAAATGCTTTAGGACAATTTGTTTTAATTCCTTTTCCAACTGTTTGAATAATTGCTGAATTTTTTTCTACTAAGTCATCTCTGGTCATACCAGGTCGTCTTTGGAAACCTGCTGTTACTATCACAACATCCGCATCTTTCATCTCACGGTAATTTGATGATCCGCTCATCTTTGCGTTAAAACTCTCTATTGATGAAGACTGAGCTAAATCAAGCGCTTTTCCTTTAGTCATGCCATCTGCAATATCAATAAGGACGACATCGCCTAGTTCTTTTAATCCAATCAAATGTGCAAGAGTTCCGCCGATATTTCCTGCTCCGACGAGAGCAATTTTCTTTCTCATGAGGGATCTATACAAGAATTATAATTCTGTAACAATAGCCTTCTTTAAATCAGCAATGGCTTTAGCGGGATTGAGTCCTTTAGGACATGACCGGGTACAATTCATAATCGAGTGACATCGATATAGTTTCATTTTATCATTTACCGCTTTCAATCTTTCTTTTCTTTCAGAATCTCTAGAGTCATTCACCCATCTTGCAGCTTGCATTAAAACAGCAGGCCCAAGATATTCATCACTGTTCCACCAATAACTAGGGCATGACGTTGTACAACAAAAACATAGTACGCATTCCCATTGTCCATCTAATTTTTCTCTATCTTTAGGTGTTTGTTTTTTTTCTTCTGAACTGCCTGGTATAGAATCAGAGTTTTCATTTGATCTTTGTAACCAAGGTTTAATTGAGGCTAACTGTTCATACGCTTTGCTAAGATCGGGAACTAAATCCTTAACAACCGGCATATGCGGTAAGGGATAAATTCTAATCTCCCCATTTACCTCTTCAATCGGCTTTAAACATGCTAAGGTATTAACACCATCAATATTCATGGCACAAGATCCACAAACTCCCTCTCTGCAAGACCTTCTAAAAGTCAGGGATGAGTCTATTTCATTTTTGATTTTCATTAAGGCATCTAAAACCATCGGCCCACATTTAGATAAATCAATTTCATAGCTATCTAAACGAGGATTATCTTGGTCTTCAGGATTCCAACGATAAATAACAACTTTTTTTGGTTTTTCTGAAACTTCTTTTACTGGATGATTAATACCTTCTTGTACTTTTGAGTTGGCGGGTAAAGTAAATTCAACCATTTTTAATATACTCTTTTTTTCGGAGGGATAGGTTGCACATGATTAGTTAGTGTATTCATATGCACTGGTCTTTTCCCCATTTTAACTTCACCATTGTTATCAAGCCATGATAAAGAATGAACCAGCCAGTTTGAGTCATCTCTTTCTTGATGATCTTCTCTTGCGTGCGCCCCTCTACTTTCTGTTCTGTTTAAAGCTGAATGAAGCGTGACTTTTGATTGAGCCATTAAATTATGTAACTCAAGAGACTCAGTTAAATCTGTATTAAAAATCATGGATTTATCTTTTACGTCTATATTATCCATAGAACTTTCAATCTGATTAAATTCCTCTATGCCTTTTGAGATCAGTTCATCAGTTCTAAAAACAGCACATTTTTCTTGCATCACTTTTTGCATTGATGTTCTAACTTCACCAGTAGAGCTATCTCCTTTGTTAAATCGAATTTTATCGAAACGATCCAATATTGGATCTAGGTTACTAGAATCAATATCAACAGGCTTACTATTAGGTTTAATTTTTTCTTTAGCTGTGATGCTTGATGCTTTTCCAAAGACAACGAGATCAATTAAAGAGTTTGTTCCTAATCGGTTCGCTCCGTGAACAGATACACATGCTGCTTCACCTACAGCTAATAGTCCTTCACATATATTATCAGGATTGTCTTCTGTTGGACGAAGTACTTCAGTTCTGTGATTCGTAGGAATACCTCCCATATTATAGTGAACCGTTGGTAGCACAGGAATTGGTTCCTTTGTTAAATCTACACCAGCGAAGATTTTTGCAGTTTCTGAAATTCCTGGTAATCTTTTATGAAGAGTATCCGCATCAATGTGCTCTAGGTGTAGAAGAACATGATCAGCATTTTCACCACATCCCCTGTTTTCATTAACTTCAATTGTCATGGCACGACTTACTACATCTCTTGATGCTAAATCTTTAGCATTAGGAGCGTATCGCTCCATAAACCTCTCACCATCACTATTGGTTAAATAACCGCCTTCCCCTCTTGCACCTTCCGTAATTAATACGCCTGCGCCGTAAACCCCTGTTGGATGAAATTGAATAAATTCCATATCAGACAAAGGTAAATTTTGTCTAAGAGCCATAGCGCTTCCATCTCCTGTACAAATATGAGCACTCGTTGATGAAAAATAGGCTCTACCATATCCTCCTGTAGCAAGAATTGTTTGATGGGATAGAAATCTGTGTATTGTGCCATCCTCTAAACACCAAGCAACTACTCCTTTGCAATTACCATCTTTATCCATCACTAAATCTAAAACAAAATATTCTATAAAAAACTCTACATTGTGTTTAAGTGATTGTTGATAGAGAGTATGAAGTAGGGCATGTCCTGTTCTATCAGCCGCTGCACATGCTCGCATTGCCGGTGCTCCTTCTCCATTATCTGTTAAGTGACCACCGAATGGTCTTTGATAAATTTTTCCATCATCTGTTCTGCTAAATGGCATGCCATACTCTTCTAACTCAATTACTGCTTCAGGTGCATTGGAACACAAGTACTCAATAGCATCCTGATCCCCTAGCCAATCGGAACCTTTAACTGTGTCGTACATATGCCATTTCCAATTATCGTCTCCCATATTCCCTAAGGCTGCACCAATTCCACCTTGAGCAGCGACCGTGTGACTTCTAGTTGGAAAGACTTTTGAAATACATGCTGTCTTTAAACCAGCTTCTGCAGATCCTAGAGTTGCCCGTAATCCAGACCCTCCAGCCCCAACAACTACAACATCGTAATGATGATCTGTTATCTGATATGCTTTGCTCATGAACTTATAATATAAAGAAGAGAAATAGTTGTTAATATCATAGATAAGTAAGTTAGCGCGCTTATAATTGATTTAGTAGTTTTTTTAAGATTGTGTGATGTGACATAATCTTCAACTATGGTCTCATTACCTAACTTAGCATGATAAAGCATTGCAATAATTAAAATAAAAAAAAGTGAAGCATTTATTTTAGAATAAAAGAAAGCTTTGATCTGAGTGTAATCATAACTTGAAAGAAGAACACATTGATAAACAAACCAAAAAGTAAGAGGAATCAATATTACTGCAGTTAATCGTTGCATTATCCATTTTGAAGCATAATTTTTCATATGGAAATCCAAACAAAAATTGTCGATAAGATTGATAAAATTATTACGACATAACCAGACTTATAAACAATACTAAGTTCCATCATTTTACCGTAACTCCAAAATAAGTACCTAATCCCATTGTACAAATGATAAAAAATAGTGAGAGTCCAAAGAAATAAAAAAATTTTAAAAAAGATTAGAGTACTCAAGTTTTGAAACATAGAATAATAATCAGGACCAAGAGCAATTAAAATAATCCAAACCGATAATAATATGGCGCCTAAGCTTAAACAGATACCGGTAAATCTATGAAAAATAGAGAAAACTGCTGTTAGTACCTTCTTATGTATAGATAGATGTGGGGATAAAGGGCGATCAAATGACATTTTATATAGTAAAACAGAAACTTTATAGTTTCTAAGTATATTTTTTTTGCGGAAATTCAAAAAAAATCCTAAATTTATTGAAAAAAGGGGTAATTTTAAAAATGTGCATAAGTCTGTGGATAGATTAGATTTTAATAATAAAATTCCTCTAAAATCCAAGAAAATTTTATCAAAATCTTCCTCTATAAGTTGAATTTCTAACCCTTTGATTGTAATCTGGTTTTAGTCGGATTGTAACTCATTTTCTTTGCTTCGGAGGAACGCCTGGAAATTGTTTTCATCTTACCCGCCGTTTGATGATAACCGAGTTTTTTTACTAGAGAAGTGTCTGCCAAGGTACAAACTAGCAAAGACAATCCGACTTTTTATTTTAAATTATCCTCAAAAAAATTCTTCATTTTTTCTGAATACAAATCTGGGTATTTAAACATCCCATCTACATGATAGGAGTTTTCTGCTAACCAAAAATCAGATTTAATATTATTTTCTTCAGCATATTTTTTAAAATAATCAAAGTGCCTCGACAACATCCTTTGATCTTTGTCACCATGAGTAAAAAAATAATTTTGATCATTAGTTAACTTCTCAGCAGGATTTAACTCAACTGGATCTACCCCAGATAATATTTTACCAAAAAAACTAACTGCAGGTCCAAACTCAATTGATAATCCATAACGTGCAATTTCATCTTCAAGAACCATGCTAAATTCCGCTAAAGAACTATCTGCCCATATGGCTTTGATATCTTTTTCTTTATTTGCTGCAAAGATAACTGGAACTGCACCTAGAGAAATACCGTGAAGACCAATACTATTACTTTTAAAACCAATTTTTTTTAAAAAATCATAAGCACCTAAAACATCATTATAAGATTTTAAACCTAGATCTTCATAATCACTAACAATATCACTTTGACCATAATTGCGTAAATCTATAGTCAATGCATTAATACCTTCTTTAATTAACAAACTGGCAATCAAATTCGACTCAGGTTTACACTTACCATTTGGATAAATACCATGAACAATAATAACAATGGGACGATCTGGATAATAATTAAATAACCATCCGTTAAGCTGAATGCCTTTTTCTCTTGATGGAAAATATACATTTTGCCACTCTTCAAGATGATATTCATTTGCAGGAAAACTATCTCTTAATCTACTTCTTGATAAGTTTGAATATTCATGAGCATCAATTTTTGTACTCCAAGAATTTGGTTTTGAATTTTCATGCCAACCACATGTGTGGTCAATTTTCAAAATGCTATACGCTACATAGAATCCTGCAACACCGTAAATAAAAAAACCTAAAAAAACTGTAGACAATAATATTATTATTAATTTTCTTTTCATAAAGTTTGGATGATAGTCATTTCATATAATCTACTTGCGGTTCTCTCAAACTCTTTAGATAAATTTTTGATTTGACATAAGGAAGAGATGGGATTTTCAGCAAGGATAACAACTGAGCATTTATTTTCGTAAAGCATATCAATGAGACTTATAAACCTTCTACACTGATCAGCGAGATCATTTGTCATTTTTGGGACTTTTGTAATAAAAATAAGATTAAATTCTTTTGCAATGTTTGCATAATCCTCATGAGCAAGATTAGTGTTACAAATAAAGTCAAAGGTACAATAAGCAACGTTAGCTGAGCATTTTGTAAAATGTATTTCTCTGCTTTTAATTGCTATTTTCTTGCTTGTTAAATTATTTGCATCAACCAGTTTATCAAATAATGAATTAAATTCCTCCTCAGTATCTCTGTTTATAGGCGTAAAATAAGTCTTAGATTGATTCAACGTAATTCTTCTATAATCAGTTTCACTAGAAACATTGATAACATCGTAATTTTCTTTTAGATGTTTTATGAAAGGCAAAAAGTCTGCTCTTTGTAGACCATTTTTATAAAGATCATTTGGCTGAAAATTTGAAGATGTCATTACAAAAATATTATTTTCCTCAAGTATAAGAAAAATTTTTTTAATTAAAAGCGCATCCACTATATTAAAAATATGTAACTCATCGATGAAAAGAATTTTAACATCTTTGCAAAATTCTTTAATGAATAATTCTAGTTTTTTATTTTTATTGTCATTGGAATTAATAGTATCATGAATTTTATTCATCAAATGATTAAAGTGAACTTTTTTTCCCACTTTACTATATTGAGAGAATAAACTAAGCAAAAATGTCTTGCCTGTGCCCACAGAACCATAAACGTAGACACCAACTTTTTTCTTTTTTGAAAAAAATAAATTATTTTTATTAAATTGATCCCAAACCGAAGAAATTTTATTTAATAAATTAGTTTGTTTGATGTCTTTTTTAATAAAATTATTTGATACAAAACCATTATAGTGATCAAGAATAGAGAAACTCATTATTTTTTTCCTAAAAAATTTTTTAAACTATTAAGTGTCTCTAATTCAGATTTAGTTAACTTTCCATCTTTTTGCTTTTGTAACAAACGTTCGTATGTTGACATTAAAAATTTTATACTATCTGCAACTCTTTCTGTCATGGAAGTTTATTATAAATAGGAAGAAGAGTTGAGACAATTATAATTAATATGCTTATTGTAACAATAGTCGTAACCCCATACCCCCAATCAATTAAATATCCGAAAACTAATGGAGAAAGAGCACTTGCAAATACACTTCCCGCATGAAGTAAGGCTTTGACTGTTCCTAAACTTTTAACACCATATATTTCAGCCCATAATGAACCAATAAATGGAGTGCTAATACCCATGTTTAATCCATATAAACTCATGTAGATGATTAACGAAAATACACTATCAAAGAATAGGAGGATTATTACTGATAAAAATAATGGACCGAGAACTGTAATTGCAGTTTTTTTTGTATGAAACTTATCAATAAAAGGTCCGCCGATCAAAAGACCGATTATTGAAAAAAATCCAAGTAAAATATAACCATTACCTAGCATCTCTAATGACCATCCCTTTTGATCAAAAATATAAATTTGATGAAACATTAACCCTGTAGATATAAATGGTGAAGCGATTGATAAAGGAAGGTAAATATAAAATTTTTTATCTTTAATGATATCCCTTGTTCTAAGTTTTAAATTAAGAGGATCATTGATCAAGTCCTCATTAAATTTATTATGTCTAACTTTCTGATCTGATAAAGCTAAAAAAATAAATGGGACGAAAACAACAATTGAAATAGAAACATATAACCAAAGTTGTTTCATTTCTATATTATCAAAATAATTTAAAACAATATATGGAAGAAACATTACGCCTGCCATTCCTCCAAGCGTTGCAATGGATAATGCCTTCCCTCTGTTATTGCCAAAATATCTTGCCATGGAAGTTTCTCCCGCATGCGACATAGCCCCTTGCCCAAAAAACCTCAGCATAAAAATAATTATAAAAAGATAAAAAATATTATTAAGTTGCAAGACCATACCAATACTGGCCAATAAAAGACCACCGGTAACTATAAGTGAATAAACTCTCAAATCTATATGATCGATTAATTTTGCAAAACTAATAAGGATGAATGAACTAAATAAAGTTGAAATAGCATACACTAAACCAAACTCTCCATCTGAAAGTCCATAATAAAATCTTATTTCTGTATTAAAAAGTGATATGAAAAAAGTTTGTCCGTAACTAGCAAAAAAAACAATTAGAAATCCATAAAGTAAAAGTTTTGGATCATATGAAAAAAATTTCTTCATTTAAGATACTTTAATCACTTTAAAAAAAACTGGGTTTGATCTAGTAATTATTTTTACACTAAATTTTTTACAAAGGTTAATTAGGCGTTGTTTTTTTGGAAGGTTTACTGTCTTAAAGTGTAGATTATCATGACCAAATAACAGCCCTTGACCAATACTTTCATAATATTTTTTATCTATACTGGATTTTCTCTTTATAGGCATTATCGATCCATAACATTCTTAACTGCTTTTAATAATTTCATCATTTTATTTTCATCTATCCTGCCTGTATTTACATTCCTCGGACTGGGATGATAAGAACCAATTAATATTTTTTTATCTGGCAGCATGTACTCTGACCCATGTTGAAAAACAAAATTTTTTTTCTTGAGATCATAATCTTGCATATAAAAATTCAAACATGCATCAAAAGCAATTTTTCCTAAAGCAACAATAGTGTTTATGTTTGTTAAATAATTAATTTCTTCTCTGAAAAATTTAAAACATGTTTTTAGTTCATTTGGCTTAGGTTTATCTTCAGGGGGTACACATTTTAAAGCGGTTGTTAAATAAAGGTTTTTAAGCTTCAAACCATCATCCCTAGAAATTGAAATACTTTGATTTGCAAAACCCGCTTTATAAAGACATTTAAATAAAAAATCTGCGGATTTATCTCCCGTGAAGACTCTTCCAGTTCTGTTCCCCCCATGTGCAGCTGGCGCTAGTCCTATCATCAGTAATTGAGAATTATGATCGCCATATCCAGTAATTGGCTTACCCCAATAAGTTTGATCAATGTATTGACGTCTTTTATCAGTAGCAATTTTTTCACGAAAGTTAACTAAGCGATTACACTCACGGCACTTAATGATTTGATTATTTAATTTAATTAATGTCATGAAGGTTAGTCTTCTATATTATAGGTATAATATGAATGAAAGAGCAAAAGCAATTTTAGATTTTTGGTTTATTCAATCCACAATGGAAGATTGGTTTAAAAAAGATGATAGCTATGATCAAAAGATCAAACAATTGTTTTTGAAAGACCTCAAAAAAGCAATAAATAATGAATATGATGAATGGCAGGACACTGCAGAGGAATGTGTTGCTTTGGTAATACTTTTAGATCAGTTTTCTAGAAATCTTTTTAGAAATAGCTCAGATTCTTTCGCACAAGATTACAAAACTAGGTTAATTGTCAATGAAGCTGTTGATCGGGGGTATCTGGAAGAGTTAGATCAACATAAAATACATTTTCTTTTAATGCCACTTATTCATAGTGAAGATATAAGTGATCATATCTTTGGTCACAAACTCATTGATACTTATTTAAAATCATTTGAACATTTTGATAAAGTTAAGAAAGCTTGGAATGATCACTCCGTGCCAATAAAAAAATTTGGGAGATATCCGCATAGAAATATTATTTTAAATAGAAAATCAACATCTGAAGAAGAAGAGTTTTTAAAAAAACCAAATAGCTCTTGGTAAATAAAATGATAGTTAAATGAAAATTTACAGAGATAAAAATACAATACTAGAAACCCTTTTATCAAAAAAAGGTGTTGTAAAAACAATTCTCGATACTGATACCTATAATGAAATAGATGATCAATTTGCTTTGGTACAAATGCTTTTATCAAAAGAAAGAATAGATGTTTTAAGTATAAACGCAGCACCATTTTCGATGAACAATCGATCAGATGATCCTCAAAAAGGAATGGAATTAAGTTATGAGGAAATTTTTCGTTTACTTAAAAAAATAAATTTTAAAAAAAATAATTTTGTATTTAAAGGTTCAACAAAATATGTAGGTTTTGATAAAAAACCTATAGATTCACCAGCTGCTGATAATATAATTGAAAATGCATTAAAGTGTTCAGAGAGTGACCCTCTATATGTAGTTGCTATTGGAGCAATAACTAATGTTGCATCAGCGATATTGAAAGAGCCAGAGATAATTAATAAAATTGTAGTTGTCTGGCTTGGAGGTAATGCTCTCTACTGGCCTGAGAATAATGAATTTAATTTAAAACAAGATATAGGTGGTGCTCAGGTTTTGTTTGATAGTGGTGTCTCTCTTGTATTAGTGCCTTGTAAAGGAGTAACATCCCATCTTATCTCTACAGTTCCTGAAATAGAAAAATATATTGAGCCACATGGTGAAATAGGAAAATTTTTAGCCATGAGATTTAAAGAATACAATAATAATCACAAAGGTTGGTCAAAAGAGATCTGGGATATGGCTGCAGTTTCATGGGTATTAAACGAAGAATGGGCACCAACTAATATTGCGCCATCTCCAATTCTTTTAGATGACAAAACATGGACTTTTGATGAAAATAGACATCCGATTAAGATTGTCTATGATATTAAAAGAGATTTAATTCTTCAAGATTTTATAGAAAAACTAGAAAATTTTTCGAAATAAAATAATATCAAATTAAAAGTGGTCTCGTGGTGAAATGGATATCACACGTGTCTTCGGAACATGGATTTGGGGTTCGAGTCCCTACGAGACCGCCAGAAAAAAATTATGAGTATACCTAGCTATAGAAAATTTAAAAAAACTGACACAGAGGCTGTTATTAATTTATGGCAAACATGCAAACTTATTGTTCCTTGGAATGATCCAGTAAAAGATATTAAACGTAAATTATCTATTAAAGATAATCTTTTTATCATTGGGGAAATTAATAACAAAATAATTGCTACAGCAATGGCGGGGTATGATGGTCACCGAGGGTATATTTATTATTTAGCAGTTCTTCCAGAACTCCAAAAAAAAGGAATTGGATCTTCTGTTTTATCTATTATAGAAAAAAAACTCTACAAGCTAGGTTGTCCAAAAATTAATCTTTTTGTAAGAAATACAAATATTAAAGTGAAGGCATTTTATAAAACAAATAATTATGAAATGCAGGATTCTCAAATTTATGGGAAAAGACTAATCAGTGATAATTAAATATTTAAAAAATTTGAATATTGTTTAGTTACCAACTCAGCAATCTGAACCGCATTAAGAGCAGCACCTTTTCTTAAATTGTCAGCCACTACCCATATATTTAAACCGTTATCAATACTATCATCTTCACGAATTCTACTAATATACACTTTATCTTCTCCAGCAGCTTCCACAGGAGTTACGTACCCTTCATCTTTTCTAAAATCTATAACTGAAATACCTTCAAAATCTTTTAATAATTTAGTTGCTTCTACATCGCTTAAAGGAGAATCAAATTCGATATTTATAGATTCAGCATGACTAATAAAAACAGGGACGCGAACACAAGTAGCAGATACTTTAATTCCTTCATCTAATATTTTTTTTGTTTCATTAACCATTTTCTCTTCTTCTTTAGTACTTCCATTATCAAGAAAGGTATCAATATGAGGAATAACATTAAATGCCATTTGTTTAGTAAATTTATTTTTTTCAATATTTTTATTTGTATAGATATGTTGTGTTTGATTAAATAATTCATCCATCGCCTCTTTACCAGCGCCAGAAACAGACTGGTATGTAGAAACCACTACCCTATTTATTATTGCTTGGTCATGTAATGGTTTAAGAGCTACAACCATTTGAATAGTTGAGCAATTTGGATTCGCGATAATATTACTGCGATCATCATTATTAAAAAAATCTTCTAAAGCAGATGCATTTACCTCAGGAACTATTAGAGGTACATTATCATGCATTCTAAAATGTGAAGTATTATCAATTACAAGACAACCGGCTTTTGCCGCCTTAGGGGCAAATTCTGCAGATACTTTACCTCCAGGGGAGAAAAGACCAATTTGCACTTTAGAAAAATCAAATTCAGCAAGATCTTCAACTATTAATTCTTCCCCTCTAAACTCAATTGCTTGT
>Ga0209631_10005195_pt1 | contig 13891 bp, 9 predicted proteins | sample COG_08_FD_184752 | JGI IMG/M metagenome (GOLD analysis project Ga0209631, IMG submission 184752) | Pelagic Microbial community sample from North Sea - COGITO 998_met_08 (SPAdes) (version 2) | ecosystem: Environmental > Aquatic > Marine > Neritic zone/Coastal water | place: Helgoland, sampling... | reverse complement strand
CGAAGAAACCTGGCACTATACCTGATACTCCGGGTGGTAATACTTTTACTAACTCAAATGCTACTGGTGCTGATGGTAGAGAAAGAGAGCATCAAGATAAAGCAGCATCGTTGGTTGGTAAAAAACTAACTGACATGGGATTAAGAGTCAAAATTATGACTCCCGAAGAGTATCCAAGTTATCAAGATTATGATAAGGCATTGGCTACCTTTGCCTCAAAGGGAATAAAGATTGTTCCACTTCACTTTGATGCTATCAGAGGTGCTGGTGGGGTTGGATTCTTGACTAGAACCAAGGCGGGGGATGCCGGAGACGCACGTTTAGCAAGTCCTATTCAACAAGCACTGTCAGAATTCCAGTCTGCTAATCCAGAACTAGGCAATATCTCGTCTGATACTATGGGCAATGCCACTATTAATAGAGCGGCAAAAACAGATGCTGCTCTGGTGGAACTTGGTGTGATGGTAGATTGGGAAAATAGATATGGACCAGACTTCACACAGTCTGCCAAGTTTGATCAGTTAGCAACATCAGTATCCAAAGCAATTTTTAAAGGTGGTGGATTTGGGACACCACCTGTCTCTGGTACTGTTCAAACTACTCCTCTTGTTTCTCCCACGGAACAATCAACTACGATGAGTTCTTCTCCTCAAGCACTTCAAGCACCAGCGATGAGAGTATCTCCTACAACTGGTCTATTGATTCCTCCTGGACCACCAGGGCAGAGACAAACCAATGTTATTATGGCAGGTGTTGGTGGACAGCAACGACTCAACAGTGGTCCTACAAGTGCTGCTATGGCAAGTCAAAAGAGACTTCCAGCAATCTCTCCGATTGACGGTGGGAACAATGAAATGATCGTCATCAAATCAATCTATAACATCGTAGGATAAGATGGCAGTACCTCTTCTAATTGGACTGACAAAGGCACTTGTAACACAAGCACCTAAACTTGCTGCTAAACAACTTGGCAAGAAAGCGGTGAAGAATGCTGCTAAAGATTTTGTTAAAGGTAAAGTCAAAGATAAATTCAAAAGTAAAAGAGAACAAGATAAGAAGAAGAAAGGAGGAGCATTGGTTGAGACCGAGGGTGGTCTTACAAAATACTCTATGGGGTTTGATTCTCCATCAAAAATATCACCACAGAAATTAATACCTCAAGGTGTTGATCTTGATGCTAGTACTCAGACTGTATCTGCTAAAGGAAAGATTAGTTATGATAAGATTCAACAGCAACTTGATAATATAGAGGGTGTAACTTCTGCTCTGAATAAAGCATTCAAACAACAACTTGATGCCAAGAAAGATACTGCTGCGAAAGCAAAGAAGGCTGCTCAGACTTTAAGAAAGAAACAAAGAGAAGAAGATAGGGAAGGTAAGAAGAAAGTAGATACATCTTCTGGTTCTCTCTTGCCAAAGGGTGATCCCTTTAACATTTTTAATTTCTTAAAGAATATATTACTTGGTGGTCTTGTTCTTTTCTTAGTTAAGCAAGGACCAAAGATAGCAAAACTTTTTGGATTCTTAAAGGATAATCTTTACGCTGTCTTCCTTGGTATAAAGTATGGATTAAAAGCATTCAAAGGTGCGTTTAAAGCATTAGGTAAGTTACTACGGGGAACTGTAAAGGCGGGATTCAAGATTGCTGCTGCTCCATTCAAACTAGCAGGCAGAGTAATCAAGACTTTGTTTGGTAAGATCGGCAAAGGTATCATGGCTTTTGGTAAGTATGCTATCAAGAGATTTAAGGATCTACTTGGCATTAAACCACCACCAAAACCTGGTAAACCTGGGTCTGGTGATATAACATTAACTGGTACTGGTGCTGGAGTTGGATCTGGTTCAGGGGCAGGTAGATACTCTCGCACTGATGCTAGAGGTAATCAAATAGCAACCAGAGGTAGAAACTATAGAAATCAACTTGGGAGAGTTGGACCTGCAAGGACAACTGTAAGATTTAAACCTGGTTCACCAATGGCTAGGTTGAACAGTGCTAGAGCAAATCTTCAAACTGGTACTCTATTCAAAAAAGGAGCAAATCTTCAAAGAGCGACTTATAGAGCAGCAGCAAAGACACAGAAAGTTGCTCAAACAACCAACTCTTTCCTTAAAACCTTATTGGGTATTGGTGGAGCCAAGGATATTGCGAGGTTAAAGACAGCAAGTCCTGTGTTGAAGAAGGCATCTAATTTCATGAAGGGAGCAAGGATCCCAGTTTTGGGTCCGATGATTGTCTTTACTATGACTGCTCTGGATCCTGATCCTGAGACTGGTGGTATTGGGAGAGCAGCGTTTAAGGCAATTGGTGCTGGTCTTGGTGAGTTCCTAGGTTTTGGTATTCCAATTCCTGTTCTTGGACCTATCATTGGTGGACTGCTTGGTGAGGTTATGGGCGATGTTGCTTATGAACTCATTGTTAATAAGAGTCCAGAAGCAGCAGGTGCTAAAATAATGAATGCCGTTGGGGCAGTAGCAAAAGTAGGTGGTCAAATATTAGATTGGATGAAAGGTGTTGTTGGAAGATTTTGGGAAGCACTTCCTAAACTGAAACTTCCCGAAAAAATAGGACCCTTCTCGCTTCCTTTTGGATTAGGTGGTATGGAAATACTTGACCCTAAAATGTTTATGGGTCCTTATGGACTACTTGGGGCATTTGGCACAATGGGTAAAGCAATGGTTACTGCAATATTCCAACCAGATAAAGAAGAGAAAGGAAAAGTTGATGATAAGTCAAAAACAAAAGTTGATGATAAGTCAAAAACAAAAGAGAATGAAATCACTTCAACTACTGATGGTGCTTCTCCCGCATCACCTGGTCCTATGGGCGGCACCCCATCTCAGCAACAAGCATTTAAACAGGTATATGATATAGCGGCGAGAGTTGGTGGGGCAAACTTCCCCGAAGTTGTTGCCGCACAAGCAATGCATGAGACAGGTTATCTTGCCAATCCAAATAGTGTTTATTTTAAAACTGGTAAAACCAATGCTTTCGGTCAAACTATTAATGCCAGTGAGGTTGGAACAAATGGTATTGTAGATAAGATATACTTTAGAGACAGATACTGGGCGGTTTATGACAGTCTTGAATCATCAGTTAAACATAACATTAAACTATGGCATAATGTAAATACTAATTCTGGCAATTATAATGCTTTCAGCACTCCACTTCAAGGCATAGCAAGTGTTGCCCCTGCCTATTCACCTAATGCTGATAAGGCAAACATTGCTTTGGGATATACTGTTGATGCTTATAGTAAAGGTATGGTTCGTGCATTGAAACTTGGTGGTTATGATCCTAAAGGTAAAAGGGGGCAGACATCAAAAATCACAACTACAACAACTAATCCACCTGGTGTACGACCTGTCAACCCTTCTACATCACCAACAGAAGCACAGAAGAAAAGAATACAAGAACTTCAAAAGAAGATTGCCGAAGCAGAGGCACTACTTAAAGTTTCAGGATTTGCTTCTGGACCAATAGCAAATATTACTAAACAAAACCTAGCAACAAATAAAGCAGAACTTGCCAAGTTGAGTGCTATGGCAATGACTCCTATGATTCCACAGACAACTTCTCCAGCAACTGTCACCCCTCAAGCACAGACTGCTGGTTCTGCTCTGGAGAGAGCAGGACAAACAACAGGAACACAGAAGGGTGATATGGTGAGTGGGTATGAAGTAACCTCTGGTTATGGTCAACGTTGGGGTAAACCGCACGGTGGTATTGACATCGGCACACCTACAGGAACTTATGTTGGTTTAAGTGTTCCAGTAGAGATTGTATATGCTGGTAATCATGGTGGTTATGGAAATGTGATTGATGCGTGGGCACCTTCAATTGGATTACAATTTAGACTTGCTCACTTGAGTAGGATTATGGTGTCTAAAGGACAGGTGGTAGCAGCAGGCACAGCACTGGGTTTAACTGGTGGCGGGTTGAATGATCCCGGACGTGGTAGTTCAACAGGACCACACCTTCACTTTGAGGTTGATAATAAAAAGAATGGAACAACATATGGAGGACTTGGAGACCCATCACCTTATGTTCAGTATATTATTTTGAGTAAGAATGGTCCAGCACTAGGAGCACAAGTGACTACACCTGGTAGTGTTACAACACAACGAAACGCTGGTGCTATATCCCAGTTTCCATCTTATGATGCGAATGGTTCTAACACTATTATTTTACCTGGACAACAGCAGCAACAACCAGTTATGATGGGTGGACAATCTGCTGGTGGTATTGTGCTAGGAGGGTCTACAGCAGCAGTGGTAAATAGTTATTATAAGAAGCAACTTCTTGGATTTTTATATAAACAAGGATAATGTCTGAAAAGGGAACTAATCAACTATCAGATGTCAATGCTGGTAATATAAGAAAATGTATCATCACATCAAATACTGGTAGTAAGGCAGTTGATGTGAGTGCGGGAGTTGTTGACTTTAGATATTATGAGAGTGTTCTATCTAATTACATCACAGCACAAGCAATAATTGTAGATACTGGATATGAAACGGATGGTAAAACCGGCAAAGGTGTGTTGGATGACTTACCAATCAGAGGTGGTGAGAGATTTGACATTACATTTACCGATGCTGGAAACCCACAGAATGTAGTAGAGATAACACTCTATGTCAACCGTGTTTTGGCTGCTGACCCTGGCACATTAAAAGAAAACTTTATTCTATCACTTGCTTCGGCAGAGTACATTGGCAATGAATTGACGAGAGTCGTCAAGAGATATCAAGGTAAGATTTCCGATAATGTAAAATCAATTATAGGTGATGTACTTAAAAGTGAAACAGAGGTCACGGTAGATGATACTGCGATTGATTATAACTTCTATGGTAATGATAGAAAACCTTTCTATGTTTGTACTTGGTTAGCATCTAAATCAACATCCCAGTCTGCTGGAACAGGTGGCAGTGGTTCTATTGGAGGGAGTGCTGGATATCTATTCTACCAAAATCAAAAAGGGTTTAATTTTAGATCACTTGATAAACTATTAGAGCAAAGTCCAGATAAGAAATTTATATTTACTAATACTACGTCCACGAATGACGCTGATTATAAATCAATACTATCAGTTAATATTGATAGAAATGTAGACTTACAATCCAATCTCGCACTGGGTGTATATAATAATAGAACTGTGTTCTATGACCCCGTATCATTTAATTACGTCACGATTAGTTTTGACATAGAAGACCAGGGAGATAAAATTACAACTGCTGGAGAAACCCCTGCTTCTACTCTTGTCAAACCAGAGTTTGTACAAGGACCATCCAGATTGATGACAAATGTTCTTGATATTGGTTATAATCCAACAGGTGTTACACCAGAAGAGCAACTACAAAACTGGAAGGAAGACATAACAAAACCAAACTTTGATGCTCCTAGGACACAGGTTCAGTCCATTATGAGATACAATCAGGTCTTCACGATTCAAACAAATATCACAGTTGCTGGAGACTTCTCAATCGTGGCAGGTGATATGATTGAGTGTAAGTTTATTCAGTTAGAAGGAGGTGGAGATGGTGAAATAAATAAAGAAACCGAAGGTAGTTATCTTGTGGCTCATTTGTGCCATAGACTCACACCATCAGACACCTTCACATCCTTGGGATTAGTTAGAGACTCTTACGGCAGACCATCATAATGATAGAACAAGGTTTATTCAAAAGGCATTTTGTAGGTAGAGACGGATTCCATTGGTGGATTGGTCAAATTCCTGATGCCAAAACTTGGAGGATGAATCTAGGTGGTAAACGTGTTGCTAATAATACTGAAGTAGAAGGATTCGGGCAGAGATATAAAGTCCGTATTATGGGATACCATACTGCGGTAGCAACTGAACTTCCTGATGAGGATTTGCCGTGGGCATCCGTTATGTACCCTGTTACGGCAGGTAGTGGTAACAATGGTTCCTCGCAATCAGTCAATATACTTCAGGGCGATTTTGTCTATGGGTTCTTCCTAGACGGTGAAGACGGGCAGCAACCTGTCATTATGGGTGTCATTGGGAACAATGATTATCAGGCGGTGATGAAGAACATCCCTGATGCCAAGTTTGTTCCTTTCTCTGGTATTGATCCTGCCGTCCCCGACAATGCTCTTATCCCTGCTGGCACTCGTAAGGAAGGTGGAGCAGGAGAATATGTTCAGCAGGCAGGTGCTCAAGATGAACAGGTTGCGAACACAGACCAAATTAATAGTTCTACAGTTGGACTGACTGATCAGGACAAGGCGACAACTGATGCTGATGATAGTTCAGAGTCTGCTCTTCAACCTCTGGCGCAGTCAACAAATTGTGAACCTCTTCCTATGGGGAGAATTCAATCTCAATTACAGAATATTCTTCAAGAGATTGAGAAGATAAGAAAGACCATCTATGATATTGGAAGAGGTGGGCAGGAAGCAATTGCTGATGTTCAAAGAAAGATTGATAATCTGATTGATAAGGGGGCAGAGTTTATTGCTGGTGGGATTAAATGGGTATATGAACAAGTAGAGCAGTTTATTGAGCAGAAAATCAATGAGGGATTTAAGTTAGTATATGATATTGCTTTACCAAATGAAAGAGAGTTAGTTAATACTACGAGCGGCACAATTCTTGAAACGATGAAGTGTTTCTTTAGAAAATTATTCTCCCAACTGAAAGATATGGTGATGGGATTCTTGAAGGATTCTGTCAACAAAGTGATCAATGTTCCTGTTTGTTTTGTTGAGGGATTCGTTGGTGGTGTGCTTGGTTCTTTATCAGGAACTCTCAGCGGTGTGTTAGGTGGTGTACAAGACTTGATTGGTGGTGCTGTAGATATTGCTGGCGCAGGATTAGATATCGCCTCTGATGCTATTGGTCTTGTTGAGGATGTTCTTTCTTTCTTGACTTGTGATGATAGACCTGAGTGTTCCGGTGTAAATGATTGGAACCCAAGAGCAGGTGCTGCTAAACTTTCTGTTGGCGACTTCCAGAACATTGCAGACAGGGCAAAGTCATTTGTAAAGACACCAACAACATTTGGCACAGAAGCACTTGATCAATTTGGTAATTTGGCTGACATTGATTTAACTTCAGCATTTAATTTTGATGATTGTGACACTGACCCTCAACTTTTGGGACCACCTGTTCTGGAAATTTTTGGAGATGATGGAATTGGAGCAGCAGGAAATCTTATTATCGGAGCAGAAGGTGAGGTTCTCTCTGTTGATGTCACTAGTTTTGGGTCAGGATATACTGGAAAGGCAAAGGCAAGAGTATATGATAAGAGTGGGAAAGGAAAGGGTGCTGTTATTAAACCTGTTTTCGGTCCTGTCCCTAGGTCTGGTAGATCAAAAGATGATAGTGGACCAGATGAAAGAACAGTTACTGGTAAGAGAGTAGAGGCAACGATTAGAACGCCTAAGAGAAGAGCGAAAGTTGGAACTAAAATAAAAATTCAATGGAATATAAGAGACGCCAAGAAAATATCTGTTAGTAAAAACCTGGGCAAGATTGGATCTAAAAAGTTTGAGGGTGAAGTAGAGGTTGTAGTCAAGAAAGGATTCAATAAGTATAGAATCACTGGATTCAATCGTGGTGATCGTGTAACGACAGAGGTTATAGTTGAAGGAACCATTGGTCAACCAAGAAAAATTAATAACTCACCATATGGTCCAGGTAATTACAGACCATCAAACTCATCTGGTGTAGGACAACCGGAGAATCCAGATTTCCCATCAACACCCGGTTTGTTATATCCCGCTAGATCTGGTGGTGGTGGTGGAGCAGCACCACTAGGTTTTGGACCATTTGATCCTAATCCATATCCATTCCCTGCTAACCCAGCCGATAATGTATATGCTCCACAACCATTTAATCCATCTGGTGAAATCTTTAGCACACCGATTTATGGATTAGGTCCTAGTTTCTTTGAGACATCACCTCTTCTGACGACTGGCACTGATGGAGTTACCGAAGGTATCACTCCACTGGATTTTGAAAGAGAACTTACCCCTGTTGAGTTTACAATCACCAGGCAAGCAGCTTTGAATAATAGAATCACATTCTTACTTGATGATGTTGAGAAAAACTTTGGTCTTGGTGAATTAAACTTTTCATTCACAGGCAATGATGTTGGAAAGGAGATCAGATATATCTCACCAAACAAGGATTACTTTGTCAGAGCATATCATCCTGATGGAACTCCATATCCTTTCCCAGTAGCAGATAATCCTGAAGCAAATCCTGATCCATTTAGGATTGACGATAAGGGTAGTACTATTCGTCTTGATGATGTCTTTGGTAGAATAGAAAGAGAAGTTATTGATGTCTTTGAAAGAACGGTAAGAGATGCTTCTGGTGAAGCAGATATTATTTGGGTACTTGGTAATCCAAGAGAGAAAGCAAAGTATGATGCTGATCCATCTAATTACTTTAGAGATAAACTTAAAGATGGAAATAGAGAGATTAGATTACTAGACGGTCACGGAGATGATACTAATGCCACATTTAGAATCACCGAGGGTAATGGTAGATTTAGTGATGATGGTTTGAAAGTAATCGGTCAGGGTACAATTGGAATTGAACTTGAGTGGGATGATAACCCCGACACTGCTGGCACCGCAATCGAGTCCATTGGCATCACCGGAGCAGGGGTTAGACATAATGGTGAAGATGTTACTTGGTCACAAACAGAGAATGGCAAACCTGGTGGAGACGCAATAGAGAAAGGAAAAGACTTTGAGTCATTCCAACTCTCTCCTGTAGATAGAGTTATTCGTGAAGAGGTCAAGAGAATAGAAAAAGAAGGAGGTAAGTCGGACTTTGACTTTACTGACCTGGTTATCACAGCTGATAAAGGTAAGTTTAAACTGAAAAAAAGTGTGGCAGGACTTGCCATCTATAGATATGAACCTGAAACAGCAAGTGGTCCAGGGGGTCCATCGCCAAATAATATAAGTGATCCTAGACAACCAGATGGACCTGGATCTGGTCCTGGTATTAACACACCACTGCCACCAGATCTTCCCGGTGGTGATGATATTGGTATCGTTGACTTCATTATTGATGATCCTGGAACCGGATACAAGGGAGATTTTGACGGTAGTAGAGGTGGTGATGGTAGAACTTGGTCTGATCCAGGAGATACTATTGTTAAACATGATGATGGAACCTGGGAAATTCCTATTCCACCTGGCAATCCCTTCTGTTTCTTACCAGGTGATATCGTTACACTCCCTGCTGGCACTGTAGTGGTCACTGAACCAAGAGATGGTCAAGGTGGGGGTGAAACAATCATTGGAGGAAGCCCTCACGTTGTTCAGGTTCCTGGATGTATCACAACACCAGCACTTCCTCCGCCTGATGAACCACCATCAAAAGAACCTACGGGAGGAAATGGTGAGTATCCTGTTATTTTATATCTCTGTGAAATCATTGTAAAGAATCGTGGATTTGGTTATCTTCCAGGAGATAGAGTTATTATTGACCCATCTAACGGAGCGACCGCAGAACCAACATTTGATAACTTTGGAAGAGTTGTTGAGATCAAGGTAACAAATGGTGGAGAGGGATTCAAAGTGATGCCTAACATTTATATTGAATCAAAAACTGGTTCAAATGCTCAATTGATTGGAAAACTCTGTATAGATAGAGATGGTATTCCAGATCCAGATGATAATGATAAGGTCATCACTGTTATTGATTGTGTTGGTCTAGATGCTGTCGGTAATGTTGATGGTAAACCATATTATGGTCCATATCATGAACACGATGGTCAAAGGATGGTTGGTGCGGAGCACTCTGACAAACCACATAAATTCATTGATGGTACAGGTGGAGCAGGTGGCGGTCCAACACAACAATTCATCACACAACAACAAGTTCAACAGTTTATAGAAAACCCTAATACACAACAGTAATGGCACAAAAGATTAATTATGAGCAGTTAAGATATGGTACAAAGGATGGTGAATTAAAGTTCGGACATCTTACTGCCGACAATCAGATTGATGCTGTTCTTCTTCGTAACTTTTATAATTACACTCACTACATTGAGATGTGTAGAACTGGTGATGACCATCGTAAAGATGGAACAATCATCAGAGCACCTGGTTCATGTCAAATTAGAGCAGGGGATAATTGTCCGAAGGATATTCCCGGTGTCTATGTTGAGGCAGTTAGTGGTGATCTAGTATTGAGAGCACCAAGTGGTCGTGTTAGAATAGAGGGACAGAATGTAGATATTAATGCCTCTGGTTTTGATGGTGAGAGTGGTGTGGTTGATATCTCTGCTAATGAGAAAATCATTCTTGATGCCGGACAGATTGTTGATATCAAAGGAAAGGTCGGTCTTAAAATATTCTCAGAAGGTACAGTTGATTGTATTGGTAGACAAGTGTTAAATATGTACGGTGGTATGATTGACTGTGCTGATGCTGCTTGTACATCAAAGACCAGTCTTGGATCTAAAGGTGGATCCGCCAACGAATTAAAAAACAAATCAATTATTTAAACTATGAAGACACCAGATCTTTACTGCGGTAAACAATTCATTTGCGGAGCAGGTAAACCAGAATTATTTGGTCGTTCTCTAACACAGGTGAGAGGAACTGCTTATGTTGAGGGACCAGAAATGGTGGGAGATCCCTTACAGTTTCCTGGTGCTGCTGGTGTGGGTAATCCATTTGATATTGGTTCATTGATGGTAGGACAGAGTTCCAACATTGAGATGAAGACTCCTCCATTCTATGCTCTGATGGTCACCAGCTTTGCTAGAATCAAATCATTCTTGAAGGTTGACTTACTCTTTACAACTAAGATAATTAAGAGTAAAATAATCTATACAGAGATTTTGATGGCAAAAGTTAAGAACTTTGCTATTCCTCATCCATCAGAGAAAGGTAAGACATTAGTCTATGCTTGTCTTGAAGGACCAGAGAATTCTGTTTATGTAAGAGGACATTTGAAGCACAAAGATACTATTGAATTACCACCAGTGTGGAGAGACTTAGTTGATCCCACTTCTATCACTGTATCTCTGACGGGTAATGGTTCTGATCAAGGACTTCACGTTAAGAGAATCACAAATAATCAAGTTGTTGTCCAGGGGAGAGGTGGTCTTCCTATTGATTGCTTCTACCATATCTTCGCAGAAAGAAAAGACGTACCTAAATTAGTAACGGAGATTAATTCGTAATGCCCTGGCAAGATTTATTTAAGTATCCTCAAGCCACAGGTGAGGGTACACTACCTTTTAGATTTGAAAACTTCGGAACCTTTGCTGGTCCACAGTTTGAATCTCTAAATTATAACTACGATGCTGCTTCTGAAGAAGGCACCTGGCAAACGATGATACCTGGTGACTTCTCATTTAAGAACGATGACCTAGGTGCTTACCTTTATAATAATGAATTCAATTATGTTGGATTCCATTGTGACAGTGTTAGCACTGCGATGATGACACTTGAAGCATCATATGGAAACATTCCCACCTTCAATGTCTTTGCTACCAACACTAATGTTAACGGTAGCATCAATGCGACTGGAAACGTTACTGTAGCAGGAAACATTACTATTGCTGGTGCTATCAATCACACCGGAGCATATAATTTGAGTGGTGTTGGTGATTTGGTAACGGCAATCAATAGTAAACTACCTGCTTCCAGTAAAGGATTTGATATCCCACACCCTAATAAAAAAGGACACAGACTCAGACATATCTGTGTGGAGGGCCCAGAAGATGGTCCTATCTACATCAGGGGTAAGTTAAATGGCAATAATGATATTGTGTTGCCGGATTATTGGAGAGGATTGATTGACGAAGATTCTATCACAGTTCATCTAACACCATTTGGAACTCAACAGGATTTGTTTGTTGATCAAATTAAGTGGGGTAAAATTGTGATTGTTAAGAGTGGTTCTGGTGGACCAATCAAATGTTACTATCAGGTATGGGCAAATAGACTCGCTGATGAGAAACTTCATGTTGAGTATGAAGGTGAGTCGCCTGCTGATTACCCAGGAGACAATACTAGATTCTCAATCGCAGGATATGATTATGATAGGAGGGTAGATTAATGCCATTTGGAATAACAGCATATCAAGATAGGGAAGCGGGTCAATATTCAGGAGCAGTAGGACTTCTCCAAGCAGAAAATCTGTCTCTTAATCAAAATTTTGAAGCACAAGATAAATTAGATACTCTTGGTATCAATTCATTTCGATATAATTTATATAAAGAACCAGCAGAGGTAATTGATGAAAAGACCAGAGAAGTTTACCTAGATCCGATTACCTCGCAGAAGAACACGATTGTTACGCTAGGTGGACTTTCTGTAGCGGAGAGTGATATGAATTATTATGGCAGTGGTAGTGCTGCTTTGTCGGCATTAGAAACTTTATATGGCACTCCTACTGACAACGATGGTGTACTATCAACAAGACAGATTATTACAAGTGTTAATTGGACTGGGATTGCGAATAGTACCGGTATTAGTGTGAGTGCAGGAGTAGCTTGCTCTTCCATATCGGGTGGAACTGGAACTGCTTTATTTGATGTATCTGCATCAATTGGGCAAGCCGCGAGAATTGATCTTCAAGACACTAGTGGTTCTATTGGAGTTGGTGTTGGTAGTATTTTTTACATCAATGGATCTCCTGTAAGTCCACCAACATCTTTAGAGTATGCTGCTTCTGGTGAGGTTTTTGAGGATACAGTGATTGTTTTGTATTATCCAACTCTTTATCCACCAGATCCTGGTGCTGCGAATCCACTTGCCAATCCACAGTTTAAGATTTTGCCAGTCAATGGTACAGACGGTCTTGGATCTGGACAAACCTATTATCGTAACTCCATTCAAGGTTCTTATGGTAGTTTCCCAGGAACAGATGATTCATTAACATTATTGGGAGACGCCTACACGGTGTCTGTAAATAATAGCGATATCGGTGATGCTCGTACCGAGATTGGTACTTTACGTGGTGTAGATTTAACAACTGGCATCACATCATATATTGGTGCTGGATCCACTGTTAAAGAAGCAAGACAAGAGTTTGCTATCAATCAGTGGTCTCTTGTTAAGAACAGGGTAAATACACAGGCAAAGATCAATGCTAACGATGCTGCTATTGGCATCCTGAAGAACTCTGCCTTCCAACCGTAGAACTGGCACTCTGCCCTTGACTCTACCCCCACTCTGCCCTATAGTAAGGAGGTCAGCAAGAGAACTATGACCTCCAAACCCCAACGCGACGATTATCTTTGTGATAACGAAGAAGACGAGTACCTAACTCGCATCGTTGTGGATACTTGTGCTCGTACCTTTTATATGTACTCCAACACAGGTGATGTACGTGAGGTGGAATGCGAAGAGGTGTCTCAGTTCATGGATGTACTTGAACTTGTCCGTGCTGTTGTAGATGAAGACATGGTTGCGTACACTGAACCAAGAGTTGCTTCTACTTGAGGGAAATTCAACTTTTAGTTTCAAAAAAGGTCGGAAAAAATCTCCACAAATTTTTTGCCCCTATTACTTTTTTATGAATTATTATTCTTCAGATTTATACCAAGAAATCCAGATTTGTTACGAATATGAGACCAGAAACCCGTCAGTCTATGGAAATGTTATTTTCAGCAAAATGGAATCTTCCAAAAGCAGCAAAGAATTGTGGATTGACAGAAAAAGAAATGAAGATCACATTTAACGAATATTGTGTTTTTCATCTTCCAACTTGGGATATAACTAATGAAGAAATTGTTCATAGTTAGCATTGATGATAATGAATGTGTTACCCATGATGGGTACATTCAAATAGGTGTTTTTAACCACTCTGTAGAGAAACATCTTGAATTGAATCCCTTGATTGATTGGCAGATAACATATTGGATGCCTGATCCATTTTGTATT
>Ga0209631_10005192_pt1 | contig 13897 bp, 10 predicted proteins | sample COG_08_FD_184752 | JGI IMG/M metagenome (GOLD analysis project Ga0209631, IMG submission 184752) | Pelagic Microbial community sample from North Sea - COGITO 998_met_08 (SPAdes) (version 2) | ecosystem: Environmental > Aquatic > Marine > Neritic zone/Coastal water | place: Helgoland, sampling... | reverse complement strand
TATAATTGTAAATAACTATTGGTTTATTTGCTCTATAACCCTTTAAAACTTCAATTTTAATGCTTTTTTTAATAAATGCGTGATTTAAATTCACTAAACTATTTTTGTTTATTTTTTCATTAAAGTATTCTCTATTAGATATTTTAATTTTATCTAAATCATCAAATTCAAAATTATTTTTAAATAATTCGCCATCTAATAAAAAAATTTGGTTGTGATCAAAATCCTTTATTATTTTAAAAAATTCTATTTGAGTATCAAATTTTGCTTGGTCAAAATCAAAATTTTCAAATTCTGAATTTAATATTTGATTTAAATCTAAGAATTTCCAATCTTCTAATTTTTTATTTGGAAAACCATTTTTTAAAAAATTATCAAAATTTAATTTTTTAATCTTTAATTCTTCTGGAGAAAAATTTTTTTCCTTAACTAATTTGTCAAAATTCGATTGAAATATATCAAGCATTACTCAAAATCCTCATAACCTTTTTTTTCTAAATCCATTGCAAGCTCTGGTCCACCTGATTTAATAATTTGTCCATTTTTAAGAACGTGAACGAAGTCTGGTTTTATATAATCAAGTAATCTTTGATAATGAGTAATAATTAAAAAAGAATTATCTTTTGTTCTTAAAGAATTAACTCCTTCTGAAACTATTCTTAACGCATCAATATCTAAACCTGAGTCTGTTTCGTCTAAAATAGATAGTTTTGGATTTAAAATTGACATTTGAAGTATCTCATTTTTCTTTTTTTCACCACCAGAAAAGCCAACATTCAATTGTCTGCTTAATATTTTTTCATCAAATTTTAATTCTTTAGATTTCTCTTTGATTAGCTTTAAAAATTCTAGAGCATCAAGCTCCTTTTCGCCTCTTGCTTTTTTTATAGCGTTTAAAGACGTCTTTAAAAATGTATTGGTATTTACTCCTGGAATTTCTAATGGATATTGGAATGCTAAGAATATTCCTTTGTGAGCTCTCTCCTCTGTTTCTAAATTTAATAAATTTTCATTATTAAAATCTACAACTCCTTCGATTTCATAGCCTTTTTTTCCTGATAAAATATTTGATAATGTACTTTTACCTGACCCATTAGGCCCCATAATTGCATGGACCTCTCCAGCATTAATTTTTAAATTTAAACCTTTTAAGATTTCTTTGTTGTCAATTTTTGCTTTTAAATTTTGAATAGATAGCATTTTAACCAACACTTCCTTCTAAACTTATTCCTACAAGTTTTTGTGCCTCAACAGCAAATTCCATAGGTAATTGTTGAAGAACTTCCTTGCAAAAACCATTTACAATTAAACTTACCGCTTCTTCTTGGCTTAATCCTCTTTGATTACAGTAATAGAGTTGTTCATCGCTAATCTTTGATGTGGTTGCTTCGTGCTCTATATTCGATTTGATATTTTTATTTTTAATATAAGGAATTGTGTGAGCTCCACATTTATTTCCCATTAAAAGTGAGTCACATTGAGTAAAATTTCTAGAATTATCAGCTTTTGAGGAAATATCTACCAAACCTCTATACATCATGTCTGATTTTCCTGCCGAAATTCCCTTTGAGATAATTTTACTTTTTGTGTTTTTTCCAAGGTGGATCATCTTTGTACCGGTGTCTGCTTTTTGATGATTGTTAGTAATAGCAATTGAATAAAATTCACCTGTAGAGTTATCGCCTTTTAATATGCAACTTGGGTATTTCCAGGTAATGGCAGATCCTGTTTCTACTTGTGTCCAGGAAATTTTAGAGTTTCTACCCTTACATAATCCTCGTTTTGTAACAAAATTATATATTCCGCCTTTACCATTTTCATCACCTGGATACCAATTTTGTACTGTTGAATATTTAATCTCAGCATCATCAAGTGCTATTAATTCTACATTAGCTGCATGAAGTTGATTTTCATCTCTCATTGGAGCTGTACAACCCTCTAGATAACTTACATAACTTCCCTTGTCTGCTATTATGAGAGTTCTTTCAAATTGACCAGTTTCAGATGCATTAATTCTAAAATAAGTTGATAGTTCCATAGGACACCTAACCCCTTCAGGAATATAAACAAAAGATCCATCAGTAAAGACTGCTGAATTTAGTGTAGCAAAAAAATGATCAGTTGTTGGAATTACTGAACCAAGATATTTTTTAACTAGTTCAGGATGTTTTTGAATTGCTTCTGACATCGAACAAAAAATTATACCTTGTTTTGTTAATTCTTCTTTAAAGGTTGTTGCAACAGAAACTGAATCAAATACTGCATCAACAGCTATTCCATTTATTCTTGCTTGTTCTTGAAGAGGAATACCAAGTTTTTTATATGTTTCTAAAAGTTTAGGATCAAGCTCATCTAAACTTTTTGGTTTATTGTCCATACTTTTTGGTGCTGAATAGTAATATAAATCTTGATAATCAATTTTTGGATATTGGGGCTTCTGCCAATTTGGTTCCTTTAAAACTTTAAATCTTTCAAATGCATTTAATCTAAATTTTAACATCCATTCTGGCTCTTTTTTAATATTAGAAATAAATCTGATGACATCCTCATTTAATCCTTTTGGCGCCCTAGTACTTTCAATATCAGTTGAAAAACCATATTTATAATCTTTAAGCTTCTCTATATCTTTTTCTCTAGTGTCCATTTTGAATTCTTTCTTGTGTTTTTTTAGTTATTAAATCTTCTAAACTTTTTTCTTCAAAAAAATTATTGATATGGTTTTCCAGTTCATCCCAAAGATTGTGAGTTAAACATTTAGTTGCTTTTCCGTTGCAACCTTTTTTAGACTCTTTTTTACACTGAACTGTTTTTACTTTTTCATCCACTGCTTCAAAAATATTGGTAAGTTTAATTTCTTTGGGTTGTCTACTTAAAATATATCCACCTTGAGTCCCTCTAATACTTTGAACAATTTCTTTTTTTTTCAGTTTTGAAAAAATTTGTTCAAGAAAATCTATAGATATGCCCTGTCTTAAAGATATGTCTCTTAGAGAAACTGGGTTATCACTCTTAAATCTAGCTAAATCTACTAGAGCGGTAACAGCATATCTTCCTCTTGAGGTTAATTTCATAAAATATAATGATTTAAAGGGGTATATAGATACTTGACTAAAATAGTCAAGTATAGGTTGGTTAAAAAAGTACTAACATTTTGACACAGAGATATGCTAAATAAGCGTCTTTTTAATTATAATAAAAATAATATGGACAATAAAATACTAGAAATTTTTATACCTGGACCTGCTGGAAGACTTGAAGCAAAATATTTCAAAAGTAAAAAAAATACCTCTCCTGTAGCTTTAGTTCTTCAGCCACATCCACAATATGGTGGAACAATGAATAATAAAGTCGTTGTAGAAACTTTTAAAACATTTATGGAAAATGATTTTTCAGTTTGTAGAGTTAATTTTAGAGGTGTTGGTAAAAGTGATGGCGAATTTGATAATGGTCAAGGAGAGTTAGCTGATGCTGCGGCAGCTTTAGATTGGCTTGAAAGAGAAAATTTTGACAACTCTCAGTGTTGGGTATCTGGTTTTTCATTTGGATCTCTTATTGCTATGCAACTACTTATGCGTAGACCTGAAATAAATAGATTTATTGCAATTTCCCCACAACCAAATGCTTATGACTTTTCATTTCTTTCACCATGCCCCACTTCTGGAATGATGATCTATGGAAAAAAAGATGAGCTAGTCCCTCTAGAATATATCACTGAGCTAGACAAGAGACTAAGTGCACAAAAAGGAATAAAGGTTGAATTTCAATCTGTACCTGATGCAAATCATTTTTTTTCAAAAAGTGAAGATCAATTAGTTAAGTATTTAGACAAATATATTAAAAAAGAAACTGCACTTTACTAATAATTTTTAATAATCTGACCACCTAAAGACGGATTTTTACATCTAGTAGTTGTTGGAAAGGTGATTGGTAATTCTAAAATTCTTCTTGCAGCAAGATATCCAAATGCTTGTGACTCTATAAAATCTCCATCAAACTGATAGACATCAATATCTTTGATAATCAATTTTTCATCACTCATATATTTATAAATATTTTCAACAAGTTTTTTATTTTTTCTACCTCCACCACATATAATAAAGTTTTTAACCACGATATTATTAATTTGATTAATTTTTTTTAAACCTTCTGAAATTAAATAAGCAGTGAATTCATTTAAGGTTGCGCACCCATCTTCAAGATTTAAACCTTTTACAAATGAGATATCAAAATCATTTATATCCATTGACTCTTCTATTGAAGAGATTTGAAAGTTATCTATAGATTGATTTAAAATTAATTGATTAGCTTTTCCAGATAAAGCTAGTGAACCATTTTCATCAAATTTTTTGTTACTTTTTTTTCTTACCCACTCATCAATTAAACAGTTACCCGGACCAATATCGTATGCAAAAATTTGTTTATCAATATCTTTATTATCTAAAATTGTAGTAACATTAGTTATTCCACCGATATTAATTATATTAATAGGGTAAGTTAATTTATTTTTTTTGTTTATCTGATTTGAGATTAAATAATGAAAAATAGGAGTCAGTGGTGCCCCTTGACCATAATTATCTAAGTCCTGTTTTCTAAAATTATTAACAACTGTACAATTTGTTAATTGAGATAAAAGCTCACCATTTCCTAATTGTTTAGAAATTTTGGCTTTTGAGTTGTGATAAATTGTTTGGCCATGAAAACCTATTATTTCAGGCCTTGTTTGCTCTTGTTTTATGAATTCATTGATAACTTGAGCATTGAAGAGTGTGAATTTTTTTTCAATTTCATCAATTATTGAAAATTTATTATCTAAATCTTTTAATTCACTTATGCTCTCTCTAAGAAAAATTAAATCTTTGTATAATTCGTCACTAAATTCATAAAATTTATTAGATATTTGCTCAAAATAATCATAACCATCAGTTTTAATTAAAGATATATCTACTCCATCCATCGAAGTTCCACTCATTAAGCCTAAGACGGAAAATATATTTTTTTTCATATTTAATTTTTTTTTAGAAATTTTTGTATATTGTAGAACTATAAGCTCATGAACAAATTTTTAAAAGAATTTAAAGATAGAGGATTTTTCTATCAATGTACTAATGAAAATGAATTATCTGATTTACTTAATCAAAAAAAAATAAAAGCCTACATTGGCTTCGATTGTACTGCTGAAAGTTTACATGTAGGTAGCTTGCTTCAAATAATGTGTCTACGTCTTTTACAAAAACATGGTCATCAGCCAATTGTTTTGTTAGGTGGTGGTACTACCAGAATTGGCGATCCCTCTGGAAAAGATAAAACAAGAAAAATCTTAGATGAAAATGAAATTGAAAAAAATACGAAAAATATAGAAAATATTTTAAAAAATTATTTATCTTCTAATAACAAAGATACAAAACCAATTTTTGTGAATAACTATTCTTGGCTAAAAGATTTAAATTATATTTCTTTTTTAAGAGATATTGGAAAACATTTTACAATTAATAAAATGTTGACTTTTGATAGTGTAAAAACTCGATTAGATAGAGAACAATCACTGAGTTATATGGAATTTAATTATATGATTTTACAAGCATATGATTTCCTAGAACTAAATCAAAAAGAAAATTGTGTTTTGCAAATTGGTGGTTCTGATCAATGGGGAAATATTGTTAATGGAGTTGATCTAATAAAAAGATATTCAAATAATCAAGCCTATGGATTAACAACACCATTGATTACATTAGCTACAGGTGCCAAAATGGGTAAAACAGAAAATGGTGCAGTATGGTTAGATAAAAAATTTTTATCACCATACGATTATTGGCAATTTTGGAGAAATACTGACGACAGAGATGTAATAAAATTTCTAAATATTTTTACGGATTTAACAGTTGAAGAAATTGAGAATATTAAAGATAACGATATTAATGAGCTTAAAGTTTTATTAGCCAACAAAACTACTGAAATGCTTCATGGAGAGAAAGAAGCTCAAAACTCTGAAAAAATAGCTAGAGAAACTTTTTCAGAAAACTCAACGGGATCCAATCTTCCCTCAGTTAAAATCAAGAAAGATCTATTGAATGCAGATTTTAGTATTTTAGATCTTGTAGTTTTATCTAAATTAGAAAATTCAAAAAGTGAAGTCAGAAGACTAATAAAAAGTAACGGTGTTAGAATTAACAATGAAATTGTAACTGATGAAAAAAAGATTATTTCTATAGAATTATTTCATGATAATTTTATAAAACTATCATTAGGAAAAAAAAGACATATTAAAATTGAACTTAACTAATTTTTTTTAATTTTTTCTAACGTTCTTGTTATAAATCTTGGTGTAAGTGTTTTGATTGGATTTACAGTTGTCTCCAAATCTTTCGGTGGTCCTTTAATTTTAAAACTAACACCAAAAACACCCTCACCAACTTTTTTTCCAACCAATATATTTCCTATTAAAGGTATTGAACCTATTGTTTTATTTATGGTTGTTGCTGGAACAAGTGTTCCTCTAAGACTAACTAGATTATCTTTTTCTATATATCCCTCCATTAAAATAGATATCGCTGGTCCGATTGCGTAAATTTCATTAATGGTCATGAGATCTGCTTTGTTATCAAAATTCATCTCAAACTCACTAAATCGTATTCCCTCACCAGATAATAAATCAGCAATACCTTGTAGTGATGCTAAAGATAATATTTTTGTTAATGCAGGCAATTCCTTTAACTTAAAATCATAAATTTTTAAATTTGATTTAGACTCGTTATTTTTTTTACTTGAATAAAAATCAAGCTTTCCTTCAGTAAAACCCTTTATGAATTTATATCTGTCAACTAAAGGCTTTGCTTCATCTGAGAACAATGTGGTTATTTTTTCACCATTATTATCTCTTATTGTAAATGTAATTTTTTTATTATTAGAAAAATCTGATTCTAGATTCAAATTAACAACTTCATTATTACTTAAAATAATTTTACCTTTTAAATTATCAATTTTATTATTTGCATCTAAATAAACTTTTTTAACATTAATTTTTACTTCAAAATCTTTACTAAAAAAAATTTTTTTATTATCTTCATTAGATTTTAAAAGCTCAGTTATAATATGATCAGCGTTAAAACTTGCTCCTGAGATAACGTATGCATTCTTATCTTTTTTAAGTTTTAACTCATTTTTAAGTTTTGATTTATCTTCAAAATTCAAATTTATAGTTTCTAACTCATCAATTTTAAAATCTTTGGATAACTGCAAATTTTCAATTGAAATGATATTTTTATCTTCTGTTAAAATAATATGATCAAATTTTAATTTATCTTTTTTTAAAGCTCCTTTAAGTTTCAAGCTTAAACTACTTTCAACATCTTTTTCAAAATTAATAAAATTTAGAATTAATGGATTGTCTTCAATTTCAAAATCTAAATTAAATAAATAGTTGTCTTGGATATTTGTTATTTGATAGTTGATAACATCTAAATTATTTTGAATAAAAATATTGCCTGATCCAGTTATTTCAATTTTGCTTTTATTATAATTAATTTTAATTTGCTGATTTTCAAATACTAAGTTTTTTTTAATATTTGGTAAAATAGAATTATCACCTATAAAGTTATCAATATCTAATTTGTTAACATTAACAGATGCTTGAATATCTAAATTTTTAATTTTTAATTTATTATCTATATTAAATTTAAAATTAGACTCAGAATTAAATGATAAATTGTTTAAATTTTTATTTATTAATTTATTATCTAAAAATTTTTTAATATCATTTTTTTCAAAATTTAAATCTTTATTTTTTACAATTCCTGTGACTAAAAAGTTATCATCATTTTTTTTAGCATTAAGTTTTGGGATATTTAAGCTTTTATTATTCAATAAAAATGTCAAATCTTCTAAATTTAATTCTTTATTGTTGGCTTGAAAAATAAAATTTAATTTAGTTACTTTTTTATTTGATAAAGTTAACTCAGCATTATTAACCAGGCCTTTAATGATAAAGTTATCTTTAATATTTCCAACTTCATTAAATTCAAATTTTAAATCAGCAACAATATATCCATTATCTATAATCTCGTTTGCGATGAATAATTGTTGATAATTTTTTACCTCTTTAACTAGAATAATTAAATCTTTCAAAGCAATAGATTTAGTTGAAATTGCTAACTCTGATATTGCAAATTCATTTTTAAAAATTGATTTTAGTGAAATTTGAGACTTTAAGTTTTCAAGTTGAATAATGTTATCTTGGTAGGAAAGATCTGTTCCTAAAGTTTTTAAATTAACTGTAAATGAAAGAGGATTTAATTTAATGTTAACTTGATTTAATTTTAAGTCCAGATTTGAGTTTATCTCTCTAACTTTTGAAGTTATGTGGTTATTAAATTTATCTGTTTTTACTCCAATTATACTTAGATAAATAACTATCAATGCAATAATTAGTGTTAAACTAATAAACAATCTGTAAACAATTTTTATCATTTTATTTGATATAAAGATTTTTCTAAAAACTCGTCAATTTCTCCATCTAAAACTTTATCAGGGCTTGTGCTTTCATGATTGGTTCTATTGTCTTTTACTAGTCTATACGGTTGAAGAACATAAGATCTTATTTGGTGGCCCCAACCTATTTCAGATTTTGTAGCTTCGTTATTTTGATTTTGTTGTTCTTTTTTCTTCATCTCAAAATCATATAATCTTGCTCTTAACATATTCATACATGTTTCTTTATTTTTATGTTGTGATCTCTCATTTTGACATTGGACAACAATTTTTGATGGTAAATGTGTTATTCTAACAGCACTATCGGTAGTATTAACATGTTGTCCACCTGCTCCACTTGATCGATAAGTATCTATACGCAAATCTTTTTCTAAAATTTCTATATTAATGTTTTCATCAACAACTGGATAAACCCAAACACTAGCAAAACTTGTATGTCGTCTAGCACCTGAATCAAAAGGTGAAATTCTAACTAATCTGTGAATACCACTTTCATTTTTTAACCATCCAAAAACATAGTCTCCTTCAATTTTTAAAGTTGTTGACTTTACTCCTGCCTCATCACCTCTGTGTTCACTCACTATCTGATATTTAAAATTTTTATTATCAGACCACTTTAAATACATTCTTCTTAGCATATCTGCCCAGTCCTGACTTTCAGTTCCTCCCGCTCCAGCGTGTATTTCAACATAAGCATCTAACGGATCTGCTTCATTGGATAAAAAACACTTTATTTCATTTTGTTTTGCAACCGTTCTAAGGTTAGAGATATTTTGACTAACTTCATTTTGAATTTCCGAATTATTCTCTTCTAAGGCAAGTTGATATAAATCATCAAGATCATTAATTTGACCAACAGAATTTTGGTAGGAATTTATTAAATCTTCAAATAATTTTTTTTCTTTTATAATCTTTTGTGATTTTAATTTATCTTGCCAGAAATTATCTTCTAGCATTTTGTTATTATGATTATTTAACTTAGTTTGAATATCATTTTTCTCAAAGATACTCCTTAACTCTATTATTAATTTTTTCTATCTCTTTTTTAAAAGTTAAATATTTATCGTCCATTAATAAAACTTTAATATATTATTGGCATCTAATCTATCGTTATTTGAATACAAAATTTTTCCATTAGATATGTTTTTGCTTTTATAAGACTCAATAATTGTATTTTTTGAATTAAATTTTGCTTTAGTACCAGTATCAGGATCTACAACCATTAGAGTAATATCATCAGGTACTTTAAAAGGTCTTGCGTCTGATTTTTTCACAGCCTTTTTCACAAATTCTTCAAATATTGGTAATGCTGCTTTAGATCCTGTCTCAAATTTTCCTAGAGGTTCAGGATTATCCATACCAACATAAACACCAATTACAATATTGGAGGTAAAACCAATAAACCAAGCATCAGTATTATCATTAGTGGTTCCAGTTTTTCCAGCGAGATTCAATCCAAGTTTTTTTAATTGTTTTCCAGTTCCTCTTTCAACAACACCTTGTAATAAAGAGGTCACTTGATAGGCTGTCTGAGGTGATAGGATTTGTTTGTAATTATCCTCAATTCTTGGAAAGTTCCCACTAGAAAATGAAATGCTTTCACAATTTACACATCTTCGATTTTCATTATTAATTATTGTATTTCCTTCTCCATCTTGAATTCTATCAATTATAATTGGTTTTACTAACTTGCCACCATTTACAAATGATGAATAAGCTGAGGTTAGATTTAATAATGTAGTCTCTGCTGAGCCAAGAGATATTGACAAAAGCTCTTCAGGCTTTTCGTATATACCCATATCTTTTGAAAATTGGGTAATTTTATCTATTCCAAGATTTTGGGCAATCCTTACAGTCATAAGGTTTCTAGATTTTTCCAAGCCAACTCTTAATGTTGATGGACCATAAAATTTCTTGCCGTAATTTTCAGGCTTCCATTTTTTTAAATCTTCACCTTGATCTAAAACTAGAGGAGCATCTAAGACTAGTGAAGATGGAGTATATTTGTTCTCTAAAGCAAGTGCATATACAAAAGGTTTAAAAGCTGATCCTGGTTGTCTAAATGCCTGTGATGCTCGATTGAATTCGCTATTTTTAAAACTAAATCCTCCGCTCAAAGCAAGAACCCTTCCTGTAAAAGGGTCCATCACTACAGCACCACCATTTATTTTTGGAAGTTGTTCGAGACTGAAAGTTTTTTGATTAATTTGTTTAACATAAATTATGTCACCAACTCTTAATAATTCTTTAAAATTTTTTTTAGTCCAAGATATATCTTTATATTCAATTATTCCGTTAATATTTTTTTCAGTCTCAATTTTAGCATTAAATTGATTTACCTCTTTAACAATTGCGACTTGCCATCCAATAGATTGTTCTAATAAAAAACTTTTTTCAATTTTTTCTAACCAATCATTGCTATACTCAATATTTTTTAATGGTCCTCTCCAACCTTTTCTCCTGTCATATGCAATCAATCCATTACGAAGACTCTCAGTAGCTATTTTTTGTAATTCAAGATTAATTGGTGTGTTAATATTGTACCCTTGTTTATAAACTTTTTCATAAGTTAATTGATCAATAATTTTTTTTCTTACATCTTCGATATAATATTGAGAATCTTCAAAAAAAACTTTTTTTGTTTTTTTTAATTCAATTGGACTTTCTTTAAATTGAATATATTCCTCTTGAGTAATAAAATTATTATCATTTAAATTATTTAAAACTAAATCTCTTCTAAATTTTGCGAGATCTCTGTCTCTATATGGATTATATTTACTTGGTGCTTTTGGTAGTGCGGCTAATAAAGCTGCCTCGTTATAATTTAATTCTTTAATTGATTTATCAAAATATTCTAAACTTGCAGCTGCTACCCCATAAGCGCCACTTCCAAGATAAATTTGATTAAGATATAGTTCTAGTATTCTTTCTTTTGACAAAGCTCGCTCTATTCTAAATGCCAAAATTGCTTCTTTAATTTTTCTATTGATACTCACTTCATTTGTTAACAAAAAATTTTTAGCAACCTGTTGCGTAATTGTAGATGCGCCTTCCAATCTTTTTGAATTAAGAATATTATCAACATTATTAATAACAGCTCTCATCAGACCTTTTGCGTCTACACCTGGGTGTGAAAAAAAATTCTTGTCTTCTGCAGACAAAAAAGAGTTTATTACATTTTTAGGAATAGCCTCATAAGGTACAAAAATCCTTTTCTCTGTTGAAAAATCGGCAACCAAATCACCTTCACCAGAATACATTTTGCTTGATACTGGGGGTTTGTAATTTTTTAAAAATTTATAATCTGGAATACTGTTTGAAAAAGTCCATAAAACAATCAAAATAGTTACAAGGGAAAGTAAAAAAAGACTAATAGTAACAATTAATATATTTTTGATTATATTTGTCATTTTAATTCCATTATATAATGGAATTTGTTAAAGATAAGGCACTATTAACAAACAAAATTTTTAATACAAAATTAATACTAATGAATCAATTTAATCAAATAATATGGAAAAAAATTTATACATTGATGCTTCGCATCCAAATGAAACTAGAGTTGTTCTTAAATCAGAAAACAATATTGAAGACTACGAGTACGAAGGTCTAAAGAACACACTTATAAAAAATAACATCTACTTAGGTAAAGTAAGTAGAATTGAACCATCTCTTCAAGCAGCTTTTGTTGACTTTGGAAGAGATAGACATGGTTTTTTATCATTTAATGACATCCAATCAGATTACTATCAAATCCCTAAAAGTGATTTAGAAATAATTAAACAACAAGAAGAACAAGCTAGAGAAGAACTTTCAAAAGAAGTTGAAGCAAAAGAAGAAAAAAATCTAGCTGAGGGAAAACTAGAAGTCGATGATCCCCTTGAGGCTGAAAAAGAAAATATTGAAAATCAAGAAGTTGAGCTAAATGAAGATAACAGCAATATTGACAATATAGAGCTTTCTGAAAATGGCAGTCAGGATGAAAATGTTAAACAAATCACTGAAGATGAAAATAATAAATCAAAAATAAAACCTTTTAGATTTAAAAGATATAAAATTCAGGAAGTGATAAAACCTAATCAAGTTATTCTAGTTCAGGTTATCAAAGATGAGAGAGGTCAAAAAGGGGCTGCGCTAAGCACGTTCATTTCTATTGCAGGCAAATATATTGTGTTAATGCCAAATACTCCTAAAGGAGGAGGTATTTCAAGAAAAATATTTAATCCTGCAGATAGAAAAAAAATCAGATCTATTCTTAATGAGATTGAAATTCCAAAAGAGATGGGCCTAATTGTTAGAACAGCTGGAAGCAATAAAACTAAAAATGAGATTAATCAAGACCTTGAAACTTTAAAAAATACTTGGAACCAAATTAAAGATACTGCTCTAAATTCTATTGCCCCCTCTTTAGTTCACCAAGAAAGTGAAATAATAAAAAGAACTCTACGAGATATGTACGATGAAAATACAAAAAATATTATCATTGAAGGTAACGAAGGATATAAAAAAGCTCAAAATTTTATGAAGATGATGATGCCATCCCATGTCAAAAAAATTAAAAAATATAGGGGCAAGATACCTTTATTTATTGAAGAAAATATTGAACAAAAGTTAAATCAAATTTTTGAGTCTGAGATTAAATTAAACTCTGGAGGATATTTGGTCATTAACCCGACCGAAGCTCTTGTATCTATAGATATAAACTCAGGTAGCTCGATTAAACAAAAAAATGTCGAAAGCACAGCTCTGGATACAAACTTAGAAGCTGCAGAAGAAATAGCAAGACAGATTAAAATTAGAGATCTTTCGGGTCTAATAATTATAGATTTTATTGATATGCTTAGCTATGGAAATAGAAGAATGGTTGAAAGAAGATTAAAAGAAAAATGCAGAACAGATAGGGCAAGAATACAAATTGGTAGAATTAGCAATTTTGGTTTACTAGAAATGTCCAGACAAAGACTAAGAGAAAGTGCTGTTAAATGGAAAGTTGAATTAACAGATGAGTCTTTTGCTCAAAAACTTTTGAAGATAGTTGAGTTAAAATCAGTGCTAAGCAAGGCTAAATTTGTAGAGGTAAAAGTTTGTGAAAAAATCTCTGACTTTTTAAAAGAAAATTTTGTTGATGATTTAACTTACTTTGAAAAAAAAAATAAAATGAAAATCGATATTATAACAGATAATTCACTGATTATTCCTGAATATATTATAGATCTGAAAAACAAGTCTAACAAAACTATTGAACTAGTTGAGCATCATGAAAAGCTAAAAAACTTAGAACAACAAAAAGTTGATGATAAGTTCTTGGGCAATAAAGAAAATAAAAAGTTTTATAAAAAAAAAAATTATAAAAAAAAAATCTTTTAAAAATATACTAAATAATCCCAGTTATAGGTGAAGAGGGATTTCCCAT
>Ga0209631_10005189_pt1 | contig 13902 bp, 5 predicted proteins | sample COG_08_FD_184752 | JGI IMG/M metagenome (GOLD analysis project Ga0209631, IMG submission 184752) | Pelagic Microbial community sample from North Sea - COGITO 998_met_08 (SPAdes) (version 2) | ecosystem: Environmental > Aquatic > Marine > Neritic zone/Coastal water | place: Helgoland, sampling... | reverse complement strand
AGAAGGCGGTGGAGTGCCCGGTGGCGGGCACCTCGCATTTTGTGAAAGTTTCAAAGCTGAAACCGAGCCGCGAGGTTGAGAAGCTCAAGCGGCTGAAGGCGAAGCAGGGCGGGGAGAAGAGACGTAGGTCGGACGTTGAGGAGATTCTCTCGCCGTGACCTGTGGTGGTGGTGAAGGGGGGCACTCCGCGCGACGACGACTTAGCCTAGCGCCACGATGTAAGGGTTAAACGAAGAAGGGTGAATTAACGACGGTTATGTGTATATTCGACAACCTTATTAGTACGTTTAGTAGAGGCCGATGAACTTCCACCACGCGCCGCCGATGACGCCCCAGATGAGCAGGTTAACGACGCCGAGCACGCCGCCCAGCTTGAACGTCGTGGGCAGGTCCACGTAGCCGGCGCCAAAGTACACGGCGCCTTGACCGGACGCGTAATGCGTGATGGCGCCGAAGAGGTTGGTGTGAAACGCCATGGTGAGACCCGCGAGCATGGGCGGCGCGCCGGACGCGATCATCATCGCCATGAACGCGGTGGACAGCGCGGCGACCTGCGCGGTCTGCGAGGCGAACAGGTAGTGGATGCCGAAGTAGCACGCGTGAAGCAGGACGAACACCTGGCCCCATCCGAGGGACGTCGCGGCCAGCGCGCCCGCGACGGAGTTGGAGAGGAAGTTGATGAAGCCCATGGCGTTGAGCTGCGCGGACATGCCGATGAGCACCGCGAACCACAGGAGGGTATCCCACGCGCCCTTCTCGTTGAGGCAGTCCTGCCAGGTGATGACGCCGGACACGAGCTGCAGCGACATGCCGAGCATCGCCGCGGTGACCGAGCTCATCCCGATCTTATCGCCGAAGATCCAGAGAATCACGGTGAGGCCCATCGTGACGACGACCATGATCTCATCCTGCGAGAGCGGGCCGAGCTTCTTGAGCTTCTCCGCCGCCTCCTTCGGGGCCTCCGGAGTGTCCTGGATCTCGGGCGGGTACATCTTGAACACGAGCAGCGGCGTCACCGCCAGCCCGACGATGGCGGGAACGCACGCCGCTTTGAACCACGTGAGCCAAGGGGACGCGATGACGATGCCGAGGGACGCGGCGAGCTTCAAGGACAGTAAGTTCTGCGCCGCGGCGGTCATGCACATCGCGGACGAGTGCCCCGAGCACTGGAGCTGGGTCTGGATGAGGAAACCGCCGAGTTTGCCAGAGGTCGGACCCGGTTCGCTACCCGCGTTTTTGGCGAGCGATTTGATGATGGGGAGGTAGACGCCGCCGGCGCGCGCGGTGGTGGAGGGCATGGCGGGCGCCAGGAGCGCCTCGGAGATGGTCAGGCCGTAGGAGAGGCCGAGCGTGGACTTGCCGAGCATCTTGACGAACCAGGTGGCGACGCGGTCGCCGAGGCCCGTCTGCACGAATCCTTTGGCGAAGAAAAAGGCCAAAACGATGAGCCAGATGACGTCGTTCGTCATCGCCGAGAAGGCTTGTTGGAACGTGAGGGTCTTGGTGACGACGGTCATGGAGAGCCCGCAGAAGGCCCACGCGCCGACGGGCAGCGGCGTGAGCACAAGACCGGCGATGGTGGAGAGGAAGATGGCCAGCAAGGTCCACGCCTGCGGCAGGACCCCGACGGGGCACGGGATGACAAACTTGACGACGAGGCCGAGGGCGACGGAGAGGAGCGCGGGGACGATCTTCGCGCCCTTCCACACGAACCCTGCGGGTGCGGTCGCATCGGAGGACGCGGCGACGTCGCCGGCGAGGACGACGGGCGCGGCGTTGGACGCGGACGCGCGAACCTCGAGCCCGGATTTGCCCTTGGAGGAAAACCTCCGAGCATTACGATGGGTCCCGGGGGCGGCGAACATGCGCGTGGACGCGGTGTCCTTGCTCGAGAGCGAGTTCGCGCGCGCGGGCGCGGCTGTGGTGGGATGGGAACGGCCGGCGCCATCGAACGGTCAGCGAGGGGAACGAAGCGAGCGCATCGCCGAGGCGACGCATCGCGACCGATCGATCCAACGGTTGCAAAAAGGGTAACAAAAACGTGCCCTCGGAGACCTTTTCGGATGTGGAAGGGCGTGGGCGGGTGCGTACCTTTGGTGGCGCGCGCGGCGGGCGCGCGGCCGCCGCGCGCGGCGACGGTCGCGCGGGGGGTGGTGGCGACGGCGAACATGCTCGCGGGTGTCGTTATGACCACACGGGGCGCCCGCATTCGTTGTTACTCGATTTCCGGGTAGGGTTAGCCAGCTCAGCAAATCGCGAAGAGACGGATGTGAGCAGCTCTCAGCTCAGCAGGAAAGTTCTCAAGTGCAGGCGACACAACTACTTGTACCTTATCGATGTACCTCTCATTATTAAAAACGATTCACGCGCTCGTCTTCACCTTGGCGAGGTCCACCGACCGCCCGACGCCGCCCCTGCTCGACGAACCGCCCTTGCTCGACTCGTCACCATCCGTCCCCCGCGGCTCCACCAGCACTCTGTCCAACATGCGAAGAAACCGTCTGGCGTACCTACTCGGCGGCTGGCACGATATATCCGCGCCGCAGCCCGCCACGTACCCGCACCAGAACGTCTCCTGCGCCTTGACGTGCGTGTACTGCGTCAAGATGTCGATGATCCCGAGGTACGCCAAGCCTTGCGGGGTGTCCAGCGCCCGGAGCTGGAACTGCGTCGACGCGGCGTCCTCCTTGCTGAAAAATTCAGAACCCTCGCGTTCCATCGGCTTGTTCGATTCGATCCGCGCCAGCGTTCGATCCGCGCTGAACCCGACGTGCGCGCCGCCACTGACGCCGTACGAGGGTGAAGGCGGGGTGGAGCCGTGGCCCTCGACGTCGGACGCGGTGTGGTCCGCGTAGACGTCCACGAAGTACCCTCCGCCGCCCCTCGGATCCCTGGCGCTCGGCGGCTGAGCCTGATCCCCGTCATGGCTCCCGATCGTCGGCTCCCTCGTCGCGTGTTCGCCGTCGCTGCTCACGACGCCCCTGTCACTCTCCGATCCGTTCTGCATCGCCGCCGGACTGGTCTCGACGCCCTCGTCGCGTCCTGCGCCGCGTACGGTGTCGTCGTTCTTGAAGTGAACGCCGAGCATCATGGAGTAGTCCACGAGCTTGTTTCGTCGCATAAACTCGACGTCGTTGGCGATCGCCGCCTTGATCTCGCTCGCCATCTTGTTCTCCACGATCGTCCCGCGTTCGATCTGGTCGAGGTCTTTATAAATCGCGGTCGGGCCTTTCGCGCGTTCCTTCGCGGACGCCCGTCGGCCTTTGGTACTCCCCTTGAGGTCGTATCGAAGGTTGATCTCGTGCATCGTGGCGAACCAGTAGTTCATGACGATGAAGTGCGCGGATCGCCGGCCAACCTCGATGCTGTACAGGCCGTAGTACTGCGGCAACAAACTCACCCCCCGGTTCGTCTGCGCGTGCGCGCTGTAATCGCGCAAGATGGAAAGAAGCACGTCCTTCTCCTTCGTAGTGCACGTCTTGACCAGGAACCGACCGTCTTTGCTACAGTAAAACCACGAGCTGGATTTGCCCGATGCGTTCGAGGTGGATATGACGCGGAGCGACGTCGTGGACGGTAAGAGCCGTGACGCGCCGCCTCGCCCGTCGCTGTCGTACCCGCTGGAGAAGCCGTCGTCAATCTTATACGCGGCGTCGCTGTCAACGTCGGTGCCGACCGATCCGACCGAATGACGCCTCGCGTGAGAAGCCGGCGGGAGCTTGCCCGCCTTCGCGTTCGCGTTCGCGTTTGCATTCGCGTTCGAGTTCGCGGGCTGGTCGCCGACGGAGGATGCGGTGGGCTCGGTGGTCTCGCCCCCGGTGAGAGTTCGGTCGCGACGAGTGTCCTGTTCCGTCGTCGCCGCCGGCTTGACGTTCTGAGAGTCTCGCCTGAGTGTCTGAGAGTCTCGCCTGGCAGCCGTGTTTTTGGCGAACCTCGCGTGGTCCTCCTCCGCGGTGTTCTCCTCCAGACCCTTGCCGAGCAGCTCGTGGCTCGCGATCGCGTCTCTCCACTCGTCCCCGCCGGCCGCCTCCGCGTTTCGCTCGGGTCGAATCGCGAATGATTCCTGGTACGTGCCCAGGTTCAAACCCCACGCGGATCGTACTTTTTCGAACCTATCCGGCGCGTGGACGATGAAACGGAACGCCGGCAGCGTGCTCCCGTCCACCACAGCCTTGCGCCCGACGTTCAGGGTCATCGGCGTGTCCCGTTCGTCGGAAGCGTCGGTGTTATTTTCCCCATCGATGGCATTCGCGGGTCTCTGCGCTCGGAGCCCCATGGTGAGCCCGAGCTGCATGCACAGCGCGAGCTGCGTGTTCGTCTCGTCCTTCGCGGACACCGCCGCGCCCATGGTGTTCGTGGCGTGGACCAGGCGCTTGAGCCTGCGCCGGGCTTTCTTGGCGCGCCGTTTGGTCTCCTTTCGAGCCTTCTTCTCTCGCTTCGCCTCGAGCCGAGATCGTTCGTTTTCGTCCATGGCGACGGCTTCCGGGTCGTCGAGCGAGCCGCCCGGTTCGCCTCCGTTGTCGGACCGCCTGCTCCCCACGCTGCCGCCGCGCTTGGACAGCGCCCTGCGGAATGACTTGAGGAAGCGTGGCGAGCCGAACCCGGCGATGCCGCCCTTCCCCGCGCGAGGCGAGGTCGCGTTCGATCCGGGGCGCGAGACATCTTCTTCCAAATCTTCGCCCCCCCCGCCCATCTCGCCGTCGCTGAGGAGCTCGTCGCCCGACATGGATCCGACGGACTCGGCGTCCTCGTCGCCCTCGCTCAGGACGCGCCCGCGAATGCGCACCGCGTCCAGGCCCACGCCGCCGCCGCCGCGCGATTCACGCGGCGTGGCCGACGCCGACGAGTTGCCCGAGTAGTCATAGCCGCCGTGGGAGGCGCGCGGGGTGGACTCCGGCTCGGTGTCGCTCCCGTCGTCGCGGGTGTTCACAGCTGTTCGGTTCGCGCCGAAGAAGCCGCCCCATCCCTTGCGGCCGCGGGTGCCGTCCGGGGTGCCGTCGTCGCCCGGGAGCTCCAGCGTCACCTCGTCCGTCACCACCCCGTCGTCATCCTTCCTTTGCGACGAAGCGGCGTCGATCGAACGCTCGCCGCTGTCGTCGCCGTCGGAAGCCTCGTCGTCGGCGGTCTCCCCGGGCCTCGGCGGGCGCGTTCTACCCCCCACCTTGCCGCTCTTTCGCCCCATCGTTCGCCTACCCGCGCCTCCTCCACCCAAGCCGGAGCGCGTCTCGCTATGGGACACACGTGGGGAAGCTTCGTGTTTTGTCGAACGTCCAACGTCAACTCGACCGTTGGACAGTTGGAGCTGATGAGATCCTTTTAAACGACCCGGGCGCCGCTCATAGCCACCGAGTCACTACTCGAGTCACCGGACGAGTCACCCGCTTCGGCCCTCGGCCCCGGGTCACGGATCCGATGGTGGCGCCGTATCCACAGGGCGGCATGGTGGGCAAGAAAGAGCTCCTCCAGTGGGCGTCGCAGGCGAGCGACCGGCCAATCACCAAATTCGACGAGCTCAAAGACGGCGACGTGCTGCTCCGGTGCATGAAGGAGACGTGGCCCGCCGCGTACGACCGATGCCGACGCAAGGGCCAACCGCGGTCGGTGAGCGGCAACTTCGAGCTCATGGGCAGCATGTTCGAGCACCTGGACCTACCAAAAAGCGTGTTGGATACGCGCGGGATCCAGCACGCGTCCTTCAAGTCGTGCTACAACTTTCTCGTCATGGCCTTCTTCCTCAAGAACCTCGCCACGCACAGCGACTTCAGCGTGGATTTCACCCATCCCGTGGACTCGAAACTCGCGGCGTTCCTGCAGGCGCCGGAGAGCGTCGCGTCGCTGCACAAGGGCGGCGCGCTCGCGCCCCCGGGCAGCGCGCTGAAGACCGGAAGCACGCACAAGCCCAACAGATCCTCGTCCGTTTCCAAATCTCGAAGCGGCGGTGCCACCGCGGAACGACCAGGGCGGCCGTCGAGGCGCGACGATGCCCTCGAGTCCGCGTCCGCCGCGACGCTCAGAGCAGAAGCCGCGCTCGCGAACGAGGACGCCAACCGCAGAGCGCTCCTCGCCGCCACCTCCGTCTCACCCGTGCGAAGGCGACTCGGCAAGCACCATCACGGCGAAGAAGAAGAAGAAGAAGAAGCGGCGGCGCTACCCCCGGCGCCCGATGAGAACACCGCACCGTCACGCGAACGATCCGCGCTGCAGCAGGCGAGGGACGCGCGCAGAAAGCAGGCGGCGGGCGCATCCAACGCCAGTGGACCGCCGGCGTCGGGGAGCAGGCGCCGAGTGGATGCCTTACTCGGCCGAGCAGAAAAGAAAGCGGTCGGGCCCGTGTCTTCATCCCGGCCTCGCCGCCCGCGTCTCGATGGATCGTCGTCCGATTACGGCACCAGCGACGGGGACATGGCGCCCGGGCCGTCTTCCAGTGGCGGCACCGGCGGGCTGACGCGCGGCGCGGTGGCTGAGATACTCGCCAGGCCGTCGCCCAAGGCGGCGACGCCGGAGGTTGAAAGCATCTTTGAAAAAGATGCGTCTCCGTTCACGGATCCGTCCGCGGCTTCTCCGGACGCCGAGATGAAGTATTCCCCCGTGTTCCGCTCGATGGTCAAGCCACCGAGTACGGCGATGACGTCGCCGCCTCGGGGAATCGAACCCGCGGCGGTTGGCACGCGGCGTGAGCGCTCATCCGCTCCGCCGGCGCCGCTCCTCGTTCCCGGTTCCGACGGAAGCGGCCGGCTCTGGGCCAACGCCGACGCCGCGGACCGAGGCGAAACGCAGCTGGCGGAGGCGCGGTTCGAGGTGGAGACGCTCCGCCGGCTTCTGGACGCGTCCAAACGCGAGCGTGACCTACTTGAGCGCAGATTCGACGTGGAACTGGAAGCCAGGGAGGCGAGGTACTCCGCGTCGGCGCGAGCAGGAGCGGATGACGCCCGCGCGCGAATCGCCGCCAGGGAGCTGCAACTCGCCGCGGAACGCAACACCGATCAGCGCGCGTACCTCCACGAGCTACGGCTCGTCGCCGAGGAGGTGGCCGCCGCGGGCTGGGCGGATGCCAACGAGGATATAGGCGCGAACGACGAAGGAGAACCGGGATCGAAGAAGGAGAACCGGAGCGAAGAAGGAGAACGCCGCGTGAAGGCTCGCCTCGACGCCGTCCGCGGCCGGGAAGTTCGCGCGCTCGAAGACCGCATCGCGTCCCTCGAGTCCGAGCGCGCGAGGCTCTCCGAGGCCCTCAGGGCTGCCTCTGAGGCGGCGCGAAGCGAGGGAGACGGGGGCGATTTCGACGCTGGCGCTAAATCCCCCGCCGCCGCGCACGCGATTCGCCGCGAACGCGTTAAATCCGCGGAGCTCGCCGAGAAGGTTCGCGTGCTGGAGGCGACGCTGGAGGGCGAGCGCGCGGGGCGCGAGCGCGAGCGCGTGGAGTTCACGATGCGCCTAAGGACGTCAGCGCTGGCGTCCCAAACCTCCGTCGGATCCGACGGAGTTTTGACTCCGATGGACTCGAGCCCGGGCGCGAAGCCGTTCGCGTCGCCGCTCGCCGTCGGTTCGGATTCTTCCAAGGCGTTACGCGCACATCGCGTGTCCAGAACCCACTCGGGCGACGCCGAGACGGGCACCCCGGCGAAATCCGCGGTGTCCGGGGAGACGTACCAACACCTACTCGCCGAGCAACGCGGCGAGCGCAAAATCGTCCGCCTCGAAGCCGAACTCTCCAAAACAAAGTCCCACAACGAAGCGTTACGACGGCAGATGCGCGCGGTGCAGGAAGCGCGGTTCGATGACATCGAGCACGTGCCACCGACGGACCCGGCGGAGGCTGAGGCGATGCTTAAAGCCGAGGAGGAAGCGCACAGGGTGGGCGCGATCGGCGCGTCCGCCGACGCCGCGGAGCTCCTCAAGGCTATCGACGCCCTGCGCGTCGCCGCGAGCGCGAACGGCGGCGGCGAGGGCGACGTCGCCGCCGCGGCGCTCGCGGCGGCGGCGGACGCCGAGAAGGCGACGTGGCGTCGCGCCACCGCCGCCGCGGTGGCTCAACGAAGAGTCGCGCGGCTCCGAGCGGAATCGAGGGCCTGGCGCGCGGCTCTCGAGGATGAGCGAAAGGCGTCACGGGAAGCCGGCCGGACGTGGAAGCGGATCAAGGGTGACCTGGAGGTTGCCCGCGACGAGGCTCTCGAGGCGTTCCGGCGCGAGCGCGCCACCGGCGGCGTCCGAGCCTCGTTGGCGGAGGAAGCGGCGGAGCTCGCCCGGGACGAGGCTCGAACCGCGCGAAAGGACGCCGCCGACGCCTTCCGGGCACGCGACGCGGCGACCGGTGCGTCCGCCGGCGCGCTCCGCGAAGCCCGCGACGAGGCGGCTAAGCTCCGCCTTCGTGAATCGCACTGGGTCGGACTCATCGGCTGCCACAGGGAATCCAGCCGGGTATCGCGCGAGCTCGCGGAGCTCGCGACGTTGCACGGCGGCGAATCCGCCCGTCTCGCGGTGGACGCCGCGGCTGGTCCCGGCGCGGAGCTCGCGCGCCGCCGCGCCGCCGCCGAGGCTGAGGCTGAGTCCCACGTCGAGGCTGTCAAGGCGATCGCGGACATGATCGACGTCCGCGACAGGTTAAAGGGAACCGCGGATGCGCTCGAGTTCGGCCGAGCCGTTGACAGAGCCGAAGCAGCCGAGGCGTCCCTCAACGCCACCCGCGACCGGCTCCACGCCAAGTCCGAGGAGGCGGCCGATCTCGCGCTCAAGGCGAAGCGACACGAGCTGCGCGCGCAGGAGGAATCAGCCGAGCGAACGCGAGCGCAGAGGCGCGCCGAGGGTGTCGCCGCGGAGTTGCAGAGGCTCTCCGACGAATCCGCGGTGAATCAGCGGCGAGCCTCGGAGGAGATGGCGGCGGCGCGCGAGGAACTCGCACGGCTCCGTGAAGCCCTCGACGATCGGGACGCGGCGCTGGGCGCGGGCGCGGAGCTCGTGGAGAGGGACCCGGAGCTCGCGAGGACCGTCTCGGAGGGTAAAGCGGCGTTGGACGAAGCCGCGAGGGACGCGAAAGCCGCCGTCGACGGAATCCACGAGTCCGCGATGAAGGCGCAGGCTGCGGCTGCTCGGGCGTCCGCGTCCACGCCCAAGCGCGGGTTCTTCGGGTTCGGCAGCCGCGAGGGCTCGCCCGCCTTGACGCCGTCGCCCAAGGGAGGACCGAGAGGGACTCCAGGCGACGTCGCGGGTGCGAGAGGAGGAACCCCGGGGATAACCAAGGGGACCATCGCGAGCCCCGGCGCCGTCGCAGCCGCAGTCGCCGCCGCGACGCAGGCGCTCGTGTCCCCAAAGGACTCGTCCCCTGGCGGCGGCGTGGGGAACCTCAACGCACTTCTCCTGGACACGTCCCCGATCATACCGGCGGGACCGTACGGGACATCCGTGGGACACGGCGGCGAAGGCGGCGAGTCCCCGTATGACTTTTTAGTCGCCGGGAAAACGACTCCGTTATCCGCGCTGAACCCGCTAGACGACCTCGCCGCCGCCGCGAGTGCCTTTCGCACGGGGCCCGGTAAGGGCGGACGGAATCGCGCTGACGAGTCGTTCGGGTCGTCCGCGCCGCTTCACTCCACGTCCAAGCGAGCCGCCGTGAAGATCAACGTCGGCGCGGACACCGACGAGGGATCGGGCGACGAGCACTTGCACAAAATGTCGGGCGGGTCGCCGGTGGCTTGGCTCGGAACGTTGCTCTCGCCGTCCGCGTCGAAGCGCGCGAGCGCGATCCCGCTGTCGGAGGTGAACACCGACGCGGACGATACCGACGTCGAGGTGGACCCCGCGCCGGTTCATGTCCCCGAAAAGGGAGACGAACCGGCGGCGTCGCCCGGGCTCTTCAAGCGGCTTCTGCGAAGGTCGCCGTCGCCCGGCAAGACTCGACCGGAGATCACCCCCGGCGCCTTGGAGAACCCACGGGTCCACCAAATCAGGCGGGACTCCCAGGACGGCGGCACGGGCATGTCCCGAGACACGAGCTCCGAGAACCTGAGCGTCATGACGGGCCCGGAGTCACCGCCGGACAGCGCCGCGTCCTCGCTACCAGGCGCCGATGAATTTTTGCACAAGGCGGATAAGCGCCTGGACATCAAGGTGGAGCGCTCGTGGTTCGGCCTCGGCACTTCACCGTCGCCCGTGAAGGTCAAGGTTCGAACCGGGGATGATTCCGACACGTCCGATGACGAGTCCCCGACGTCCAAGATGACCGCGACGGCGCACACGCAGCCCAAGCGAAGCCCCAAGGGTGGCGGGAACAGTAAACAGTGGCCGAGCCCGGCGAGTGTGGTGAAACTGTCCAGGGCGGAGAACCGCGCCGCCGCGGAGTTCATCGCCGCGGCTGAGGAGGCTGCGAAGAACGCGTCCTCCCCGGGTAAGGGTAAGAGCGGCGTGTTGTCCCCGGCGCAGAGGCGGGAGGAGCGGAAGAGGGCCCAACAGGCGATTGAGCAACAGGCGAGCCCGGGACTTTCGGAGCTCACCGGCGGAAGCTTGACGACGGGCGGCGGGTTGCCGACGGGAAGCGACTTTTTCAACCAGGCGCAGCAGGAGAAGAGCTGGATGCAGGGCCTGGGTTCGCCGAGTCCCGTGAGCAAGCGAAGGGACCTACCTTAGAGGATGTACCCGTTCTGTGTTGTTATTTAAGTGTTAGACTACAAGCACTACACTGCGCTAGCTGCTATCGCTCGGTGAAAATGTTGAATTCTACGCCCGGAGCCCCTGCCTGAACGTCTTCGTCGCGTCGTGCTTGCAGATCGGGCACGTCAGGCTCTGGCTCCTCAGCCACTTATCGATGCACTCGATGTGGAAGCGGTGTCCGCACGGCAGCACCCGGAGTCCGTCGCCGCTCTCGAACGCGTCGAAGCACACGGAGCACGTTTGCCCACTGTCTCCACCCCGCGCGGCGACGACCGCGTTCACCAGTTCCGCCTTCTCCAGCGGCATCGGCGCATCATCCCTGTTCGATCGGTCCGCCGGGGAGTTGACCCGGGCGCGTCTCAGCTCGTCCTTCAGCTGACTCACCCTCCACTCCAACATCTCAGACGCGGTGGCGTACTCCTCGATGGGCAAGTTGTTGATTTGTTTCGGCAACAGAACGGGTTTCCCATCTGCACCGACCGGCTGGCTGGTGTCGGCAGTGGTCCGCTGGCCGTGACCCTGGTAGTAGTCGAACCGAGGATCGTACGGGCGCTGCGGGCGGGTGGGCGGACACAGGATGTTACCCATGCCCCCCCCGCGAGTCGCCAGCTACACGACGCGGGCCTGCTTCTGTGATGAGTTCTCGACGCCCTGGTTTTATCAAGACAGATATTCAAAACTGATCTGCTGGCGATCCCCCGGCGAGCACAGCGTAGCGTAGCGTAGCATCGGATTCAATGTACGTCGTTGATCTGTTATTTAAAGCACGCGCGGGTCGAGTCACTGGGAGAGTATCGCCCCTCATCGAACACCGCGGCTCCTCTCTCTCTCTCTCTCCCTCTCTAATTGTTCACCCGGTGTTAGCTCAAGTCACGCCGACGACTGCGGATTCGCCCCCGCCTCCCTCGTCGCCTGCCGCGCCGTGAGCCTGGAAGACCCGGACCCGGCACCGACGCCCGGCCCGGTCGCACCGTTCGCCGCCGCGCGCTGCCCGCCCGCCCGCCCGCCGCCCGCCGCCGCGGACGACGGCGCGGGCGACGGCGGCGCGGAGGAATCGCTCGCCAGTCCCATGAGCGCCTCCAGCGCCCCGTCGCCGTCTCCGTCGGCGGTCTCCATCGGTTCCGGCTTGGCGCCGTCGCCGGCTTCATCGCCGCCGTTGGCACCCGTCGCGCGGGTCGATCCACCCCCGTTGACGTGCGCGGAGGCATGCGGGGTGGGTTGAGCCATGCCGGGTTGCGTGGCGTGGTCTCGCGGTGCGTCCGGCGCCGGTCCTTCCCCCGGCGTCGGTCCGTCCAAAACCTTGACATCCTCGGTCCAGAGGCAGAGGTACTCGCGCACGCCGTCCGCGTCGTACATCACCATGTGCTGCATCTCGACCGGGTCGTAGCTCGTGATCTTGGCGCCGTAGTGGACGTCGTCGAGGGGCCAGAAGATCTCGATGACGTGCCCGACGGATGCTTCGCCTTGGAGGGTGAGCATCGCGCCGACGGGGTGATCCGCCGCGGACTTTTGCGCCTCGATGCGAAGGCAAATCGGCGCGGCACCCTTGGTTCCGGCGACGTTCTTGGGGGAACCCGGGTTGGAGCAGACGCGGCACGCGCATCCCTCGGTGGTGAGGCGCCCGGACGCCACGGCGCGGGCGGCGGCGGCGGCGAGTTCCGCCGCCTTCGCGATTGCCGCTTCACCCTGGGGCAAAGGGACGGGAGCCTTTTGCCCGTCCGCCGCGGATTCTTCATCCTTCCTGATGTTGGCATCCTTCTTGGCATCCTTCCCGTGGCCGTTGGCGTGGCCGTGGTGGTGGCCGCCGCCTTTCCCGCGCTGCTGAATCGCGGGGGGCACGAAGGCGACGCCGCGTTTCTCGATGTCGTTGAGCGCCTCTTGCAAAGCGCTGTTGAACCGAGCCTTGTTCCGAATCGGCTCGCGCGCCTTTTCCGCGTACGCCTCCTTGAAATCCAGCACTTGATCCTCGCGCACCCACCCGAACGAGTTCTCGCCAAAGAAAATCACGAGCGCTTCGTTCTCCTTTCGCATGTTCAAAGTCTCCGGCGGAACTTTGTCCTTCTTCAAGTCAACCTTCAGGCCCGGCCAGAATGGGTGACCGGGGAGCTTGGCCCAGACAACCTGCGACTCCTTGCGGGCGCGAAGGGTGATGTTCGCGACGGTGTACGAGTCGTCATCCGGGTCATCCTCCTCCGATTCGTCAGCCGTCTCCTCCGCGGGCTCCTCCTTGTGCGCGGTGCGAGACTTTTTGGAACGCGGGCCGCCGATGGAGGATTGGTGCGCCGCCGCCTCCGCCGCCGCCGCCGCCGCGAGCGCCGCCGCGGGATTACCCAACCCCGCCATCGCGCCCGCGTCCGCAGCCTGCACCGCCGCCATCATCGGCGCCAACGCCGCGAGCGCCGCAGCCTGCGCGGCGACGGGGTCCTGGTGAAGCGCGGGCGATCCCCGCTTCTCGCCCGCCTTGGGACCAGTGTGCATCATCCCGCCGCTCGCCGCCGTCGCCGCCGCCGCCGCCGCGATGGCAGCCTCAGCCGCCACCTCCACGGCGATGAGCTGCGGCGGCGGCTGCCACCCCGCGGCGCGAAGCGCCTTGACGCAGTCCAGCGCGGTCTCCTTCGTGACAACCTCACCCGACGGCGCGCCGATGGGCGGCGAGATGAACGCGCCGAGCGTAGGCAGCGCCGTCCCGGGCGTCGCGCGGGGAAACGGCGACACCGCCGCGGCGCATCGCCCGGCGCCCACGTTGTACGCCGCCGGGGGCCACGGCACGGTGATCGGGGAATCGAACGGAACCCCGCACTCCGCGGAAACCTTGTGCTTATACGGGTTCGCCAGCCGAGATCCGATCCATTGCGTCGCGGGGACGCACCCCGTGGAAGCCGCCAACGCGTTCCATCGCGCGGTGTTATCCACGGGGGTACCCGGCGCGGGCGGGCGTGACGTGAGGGTCCACCCGGGGGGCAGCCCCTGCAGCCGCTCGGCGTCGTGGACCTCCAGCGCGGTGAGCCCGCCGCCGGGCATCAACACGCAACTCGCCCCCGCGGGGTGAAACCCTTCGACGAAATCGCTAAACACGCGGACGCGACCGTCGGCCTGCCGGTTAAACACGAACGCCTGCGCCTGGTCCGGCCCCGGGGCATCGAACGGCGCGATCTGCCCGGCATCTTCCGTGAGTAGCACGTCGCGCGGGTCGCCGTGCTTGGATCCGACGAGGACGACCCTCGGTTTGACGTCTGGAACTCCAAACGCCGCCGGCGC
>Ga0209631_10005188_pt1 | contig 13905 bp, 11 predicted proteins | sample COG_08_FD_184752 | JGI IMG/M metagenome (GOLD analysis project Ga0209631, IMG submission 184752) | Pelagic Microbial community sample from North Sea - COGITO 998_met_08 (SPAdes) (version 2) | ecosystem: Environmental > Aquatic > Marine > Neritic zone/Coastal water | place: Helgoland, sampling... | reverse complement strand
TTCCAGCGTTCATTGTTACCAATAGAACCGGTGTGCTCTTACCACACCTTTTCACCCTTGCCATGTTATGGCGGTTTATTTTCTGTGGCACTATCCCTGGGGTTACCCCCGCCAGGTATTACCTGGCACTGTGTCCTTGCGGAGCCCGGACTTTCCTCTTTAAAATAAATTAAAGCGATAAATCGTTTATCTGGCTTAAACAATTTATTACTTAACTATAAAACTTCAAGTTAAAATTATATAAAATTTTTAAGTAGATTTTGGCTTATAAACAAACACTCTCTGTCTATTAGTCCATTTATCAATTCTTGCCTAAATCTTCTTTGAAAAGCTTTAATGAGAAAGGTTAAATACTTATCTTTACTCAACTTTCGTGAACCTTTTTTTGAATACCCAAATTTATATAAATTATTTAAAAAATATTTTTCTTCTTTTTTGCTAACTTTGATTGTTCTATTTTTTATCAATATTTGATTGGTTATTGTATGCCATACTCCAATTTTAGTTTTAGCTAAATATTTCCATGGAAATCTTTCACCAGGATCTTTTTTTCTATCTGGCGATATATCTGAATGTCCTAAAATATTTTTTTGATTAATATTATACTTTTTAATTAAAAATTTAGATAATTTCATAAGAGAAATAATTTGTTTTTTTGAATATTCCCTATAATTAAAATTATGACCTGGATTCGTAATTTCAATACCTATAGAATTTTCATTTAAATTTTTATATTCTTTCCAAGATGAGTTACCTGCGTGCCACGAAACATATGCGTCTGGTACTAAAGTTAAAATCTCTCCACTTTTTTTTATTACATAGTGGCTACTAACCATAGATTGTATATTTGTAAGTCTATTGATTGCTGATGATTCTTTTTTCATACCTGTATAATGAAAAATAATAAATTTAATAGATTTTTTCCCTCTTTTAAAAGAGTTAAAATTAGGCGAATAATTTAAAGTCGTTTTAAAGGCCATTTTTTAGTCACTTTTAACACTAAATCTTGATTTACTTTTAAAGAATATACCTTATATAATACTCTTTTATGTATAAAATTTTAATAACTATTATAATTGCAATAACGCTCTCAGCTAGTGTTAGCGCTGATACTGACGGTGAAAATAACTTATCAAAAAAACCAACACAAGTTAAAGATTGTTTTGAGGGAATAAATAGGGCTACTTTTGCATTTAACCAAGGATTGGATAATGTGATCTTTGAACCAGTTGCAAAAGTCTATAGAGCTCTACCATCCCCAATAAGAGCTGGCTCAAGCAATGTTATCGATAATTTGTCAAGCCTAGTGACCATACCAAATAATATTCTCCAAGGTGATTTTAAAAAAGCTGGAGTAAATACAGGAAGATTAGTTGTTAATACAACTCTAGGAATTTTAGGAATATTTGATGCGGCCCATGCTTTAGGTTTTGCGGAGTATGATAAGGAAGATTATGGTCAAACGCTTGGGGCTATGGGTGTTGGTGAAGGATGTTATCTAGTGCTCCCTGTCCTAGGTCCATCGACAGTTAGAGATAGTATAGGATCTTTAGGAAATATGTTGGGTGGAGACCCTTGGTATAACATTTCTGCAGGAAAAGAGACTCAACATTTTTCTGATTTTGACTATTGGGCATCAAGAGGGACTTCTGGGGTAGATTTTAGAGCGAAAAATATTGACTCATTTGAAAATCTAGAAAAAAACTCAATGGACTTTTATGCTTCAGTTAGAAGTTTGTATATTCAGGACAGACAACAAAAAATTGCTAATTCTAATAAAATAATTGACACTCAAGACGATAGTGATTGGGAAGAAATAGAAACTAAATAGACTCAACAAATAAATGAGAAAGAAAAAGTTTTTATTATTTCTTCTACTAATAGGAATTAATTTTTTAAGTTTTAGTAATTACTCTTATTCCATTGAAGCTGATATCTTTGTTCAGTCTACAGTAAACCGTGCCTCTGAAGCGTTAGATAACAAATACTCAAAAGATGAAAAAATTAAAAAGCTTAAAGTGATTGCAAATGAAACTGTTGATATAAAGGGTATTGGTATTTATACCTTAGGATCTCATAGAAAAAATATTAGTAACGATCAATTAAAAACATATACAACTCTTTTTGAGCAATATTTTTTAAAAAGTTTTTCTAGTAGATTGGCTGAATATTCAAACCCTGAAATAGAAGTAAAATCTAAAGAAAAAATTAATGATAATTATACAATTGTTTCAAGCATATTAGTTGCTACAGAAAAGAGACCAGAGGTAAAGATTGATTGGAGAGTTTATACTAAAAATTCAGAAAATCTTTTAATTAGGGACTTGATTATTGAAGGTTTTAGTCTTGCAAGAACTCAGAGAGAAGAATTTTCATCTATACTTGATAGTAATGATGGGGACTTCAACGCTCTTTTCTCAACTTTAAAAGAATTTATTAAATAATTATCGATCAGAATAAATCTTGGTGGGCCCGCCAGGACTCGAACCTGGGACCAATACATTATGAGTGTACTGCTCTAACCAACTGAGCTACAGGCCCTTAAAGATAGGTTTAAATACATTATAACTTAACTGATGTCTAGCATAGGGTAAAAATGGTAGGACTGGTCGGTTATGCTCCGACTACCCCTGCAATGTCAATGCAGTACTCTACTATTGAGCTACAGTCCTTTATTGAGTGTTAACTTTCTAAAAAGCTTTTCAACTGTTTGGATCTGCTTGGATGTTTTAATTTTCTTAAAGCTTTGGCTTCAATTTGTCTAATACGTTCTCTAGTTACAGAAAATTGTAAACCAACCTCCTCTAAAGTGTGATCAGTATTCATTCCCACACCAAATCTCATCCTCAAAACCCTTTCTTCTCTTGGTGTTAAGGTAGATAAAATTTTAGTAGTTGCTTCACTTAGATTGGACTTAATTGCCTGCTCTAATGGTGCCAAAGCTTTTGTATCTTCAATAAAGTCTCCTAAGCTACTGTCTTCTTCATCGCCAACTGGTTTTTCAAGGGAAACAGGTTCTTTTGAGATTTTAAGAACTTTTCTAACCTTGTCTAAAGGCATTCTTAGTTTTTTTGCTAACTCTTCAGGGGTTGCCTCTCTACCAAATTCACTTAAAATTAATCTTTGAGTTCTTACAATTTTGTTAATTGTTTCAATCATATGAACAGGAATTCTTATAGTTCTTGCTTGATCTGCTATAGATCTAGTGATTGCTTGTCTTATCCACCATGTAGCATACGTTGAAAATTTATAACCCCTTCTGTACTCAAATTTGTCAACTGCCTTCATAAGGCCAATATTTCCCTCTTGGATAAGATCTAAGAATTGAAGTCCTCTATTTGTATATTTTTTGGCAATTGAAATTACTAATCTTAGATTGGCTTCTACCATTTCTTTTTTTGCAATCCGTGACTCTTTCTCTCCTTTTTGAATTCTACTAACTAACTTTTTATAATCTGTAACAGAAATTCCCAGTTTGTGACTGATTTCAACTAATCGTTCTCTAATATTTTTAAATTCATTTTTATTTTTTGCAAAAAAATTTTTCCACACTAAATTTGTGTCAAGAAATTTTTTTAAATTTGGATTAATTTCATTACCTACATAAAATTTGATGAATTCATTTCTTGGTATTTTTTGATCCATTGCTAATCTTAAAAGATTCCCTTCTAATGAAACAACTTTTTTATTTTCAATATAATGCTTTTGCACCAACTCCTCTAACACTGATGGTGATAGTTGAAGAGACTTTATATTTTCTAAAATATCTTTAACAATTTTCTCATATCCTTTTTCTTTTGCAGGTGAAAACGCTTGAGAATTTAAAATACAATTTAATTTTTCATTTTGGTACTTAATTAATTTATTATATTCTTTGGTTAACGTGTTTACAGTTTTTAGAACCTTAGGTTTAATTTCTGTTTCCATCGCTGCTAGCGTAGGGTTAAATTCATCTTCTGATTCTTCGTTTCTTGTTGCACCCTCTTCATTTTTTTCTTTATCAAGTTCTCCTGAGTTTCTTTGTTTTGCACTTGGTCCAGTATTTTCATCTTCCATATAGTTGGTATCAATATCAATAATTTCTCTTACAAGAATTTCATCTTTTTGAAATTTCTCGTCCCATTCAAAAAATTGTTGTGCTGTAATTGGACTTTGAGCTAAAGCAATCAACATTACATCTTTTCCAGCTTCTATTCTTTTTGCAATTGCAATCTCACCTTCTCGAGATAACAATTCCACTCCACCCATTTCTCTTAAATACATTCTTATTGGATCGTCACTTTTTTCAATAGTCTTTCCGTCTTCTTTGGATGAGTTTTCTTTTTTTTTTAGAACTTTAAAGTCTGTTTTTTTTTCTACTAAAGCTACATTCTCATTTAGAATATGCATAAATGCTTCTTCTAAGTTTTCATTTGAGAGATTTCTTTTTCCTAAAGATTTATTTAACTCATCAAAAGTGATGAAACCTCTATGAGTTCCACGACCCATTAATCTAGCAAATGATTTAGTAATTATTCTTTCCACAACAATATATTTGAGATGACTTATATAAGCACAATTTTAAAAAAATCCATGTATTTTTTAGCACTTTTAATTGATATTTTTCCTTTTTTTTTCTTCTTTTAAATCATTAATTTCATTAAAGGTAGTTTCACTTAAATCTTTGGAAAATTTCGACTCAAGTTCCTCTATTCTAATCTCAAGACTATGAATTTCTGCAGCATGCAAATATTCATCCAGTAATTCAAATATTTTTTGTTGATCATTTTTATTATTTTTTAAAATATGTTTAATTGGTGCAAATTTAAATATTTTTTCAACTAATTGGTTGTCAATATTAAGAATGTCTATTTTAAGCTCTTCTCCAGTTTTAAGTTTGGACAATACAGTTTCAAAAATTAGTTTATTTTCACTCGTGAATAACCTTATATTTTCAAGAAGGTAGATATTTTCTTGAAATGTTTTCAAATTGCTCAATATCAAATATAATAGTGAAAATTCTTTTAACTCTATTGAACTGAACAACTCTCTTTCAATAAAATGTTTTTGCGTAGACTGCAAGGATTTTATTTTTTTAGAATAAAATTGTTTTTTACTCACATTACTGTGAGGAGTTAATGAAGAAATTTTTTCTAAAAAAAATTCCAATACATATTTTTTAATAAAATTATCTTTAATAGTTGATACAATAGATCTTAATTTTTTCTCAAAAATTGCCATTGATGAAGGATCATTACTAGTTTGATTTTTGTAATGGTTAAATATGAACTGATGAATTGAAATTTTACTTTGTTTTGCAAAATCAATAAAATTAACTTTGCCATTCTTATTAGCAAAACTGTCTGGGTCTTCTCCATCTGGTAAAAAAAGAAACGAAATTTGTTTTTCGGGTTGAAGCTCTTTAATTGAATTTTCTGCTGCTCTTAAGGCTGCCTTGTATCCACTTTCATCACCATCAAAACAAATTATTATGTCATCAAAAAACTGATTCAAAATTAATATTTGTCTATCTGTTAAAGAGGTTCCTAAATTTGCAACAACATTTTCGATTCCATTTTTACTTAAACCAACAACATCCATATAACCTTCAACTAGATAAATATGATCCAACTTGTTTGATAGTTTTCTAGCTAAATCTAGATTATATAAATTTGAACCCTTTTTAAAAAAAACAGTCTCTGGTGAATTTATATACTTTGCTAAATAATCTAATTTTTCAATTATTCTACCACCCAGTGCAATTGGTTGACTTGAAATATTGTTAATTGGAAAAATTAATCGGCCTCTAAATCTTTCTAGATAAATTTTCTTTTTTTCATCTAAATAAAATAAACCACTTTCTACTAATGCTTGTTCACTAAATTTATTTTTTAATTTTTCAAAAAAATTAGGATTTTTTTCTATATAACCTATTTTAAACTTTTTAACTTCTTCTTTGCCTAAAGATCTATTTTTCAAATAATCTCTTGCATTAGAGTAGGTTTCATTTTTTAACAATTCATTGTGATAAAAGTCAACATACTGACTGTATATAGATAAATACTCTTTCCATTTTTTTTCTCTTTCTTCATCTTGTTTTGAAAATGTATAAGGTCTCATACCTGCTAAATTTGCTAAAAATTTTACAGCTTCACCAAATTTTAAATTTTGAGTTTTCATAATAAAGTCAAAAATATTTCCATGTTCAGATGTTGCAAAGCAATGGTAAAATTCTTTATCGTCATTAACAGTAAACGATGGTGTTTTTTCTGATTTAAACGGGGACAGGCCCACAAACTCTTTTCCTCTTTTTTTTAAACTAACAGTTTTAGAAACTACGGTTGAAACTTTTAACCTTGTTTTGATTTCATCAAGATACTCTTTTGGGTATTTCATTAACTATTTAACAATTCTTTAATTAGTGGTCCTGCTTTTGCAAAATCAATTTCATCAGAATGTAATTTTTTTAATTCACCCATTACTTTACCCATATCCTTAACTGAGTTTGCTCCAAGTTTTGAAATTGCCTCTGCGCATATTTTTTTGGTTTCTTCTTCACTAAGCTGTTTAGGTAAAAACCCAATTAAAATATCATATTCATTTTGCTCTACTTCCAAAAGATCTATTCTGTTGTTCTTTTTATAAATATCTATCGATTCGGCTCTTTGCTTAACCATCTTTTTTATAAGCTTCTTAATATCATCGTCATCTGTATCTTTTTTGTTTGGACCAGATCTATTTACAATATCCAAATCTTTGATAGACGATAATATTAACCTGTAGGTTGATATTTTGGTTTTATCTTTAGATTTTAACGCGTTTTTATATTCAGTTTCGATAATTTCTTTTAATGGCATAATTTTTTAATTTACTGGAAAGAAAAAATTCTTCAAAAGAAAAATTGTTTTTTTACAATTTTTTAATACATCTCTGTTGCGATAATAACACAATTATTGTATTAACCTTTAACTCATGAGTTGTAATTGATCAAAAAAGCAAAAAAAATTAACTCAAAAAATTTACAAATTACTACAGGCGTCTTAGTTCTTGAAAACAAGAAAGTTTTTAAAGGAATTGGAATTGGTTATCAGGGTGATGCTACTGGAGAAGTTTGCTTTAATACTTCACTGACTGGCTACCAAGAAATTATATCTGATCCATCTTATGCTGGTCAAATTATAAATTTTACGTTTCCACACATTGGAAATGTTGGAACTAATAAAGAGGATTATGAGTCAGATAAAATTTGGACTAAAGGAGTAATATTTAATTCAGAAATAACATCTCCATCAAACTATAGATCTTTTCTTCATTTAGATGCTTGGTTAAAAAAAAATAAAATAGTTGGGATTACAGGACTAGATACCAGAAGTTTAACAAATTTTATTAGAGATAAAGGTGCTCCAAAAGGAACCATTGCATATTCTAATACTGGAAAATTTAATATCAGTAAATTAACAAACTCAACAATTAAATGGAGTGGATTAAAAAATCTTGATCTTGCAGAAAAAGTAACAACACCAAAAAGCTATGTCTGGAAAGGTCTAAAAACTTGGAAAAAAGAAACTGGATATAAAAAAAATAACAAAAATTCATTTCATGTAGTTGCAATCGACTATGGGATTAAGAAAAATATTTTGAGATATTTTTCTGATTTTAATTGCAGAGTAACTATAGTGTCCTGCAAAACATCTGCTGAAAAAATCTTAGCTCTTAAACCAAGTGGTATATTTTTGTCAAATGGTCCTGGAGATCCTGCTGCAACTGGAAAATATGCAATAGAGATAATTAAAGATTTAATCAAAAATGATTTACCAATATTTGGTATTTGTTTGGGACATCAAATACTTGCTTTAACACTCGGTGCTAAAACAAAAAAAATGAAACTAGGTCACAGAGGTGCAAACCATCCAGTTAAAAATTTAATTAATGATAATGTAGAAATCACAAGTCAAAACCATGGCTTTGAGGTTATCAAAGAAAACTTACCTAAAAGTATTCAGATCACTCATAAATCTCTATTTGATAGTAGTATCGAAGGTATCAGATTAAAAAACAAACCAATTTTTTCAGTTCAATATCATCCAGAGTCAAGCCCTGGACCACAAGATAGTGTCTACTTATTTAAAGAATTTATCACCAACATGAAAAAAAATGCCAAAAAGAAAAGATCTTAAAAAAATATTAGTTGTTGGAGCTGGGCCAATTATTATCGGTCAAGCTTGTGAGTTTGATTATTCAGGAACACAGGCATGCAAAGCATTAAAAGATGAAGGTTATAAAGTTGTTTTAATTAACTCAAATCCTGCAACAATAATGACTGATCCTGATGTTGCCCACAAAACTTATATAGAGCCTATTACCCTAGATATTTTAGAGAAAATTCTTAAAAAGGAAAAGCCAGATGCAATTCTTCCAACTATGGGGGGGCAAACCGCTCTTAATCTTGCAATGGAAGCTGAGAAAAAAGGAGTGCTAAAAAAATACAAAATAGAACTTATTGGTGCAAATTCTAAAGCTATTTCAAATGCAGAGGATAGAAAAAAGTTTAGAAAAAATATGATTGATATTGGTTTGGATTTACCTAAATCTGAAATCGTCAACAATATTAATCAAGCATCTAAAGTTTTAAAAAAAATTGGATTACCAGCAATCATTAGACCTGCATTTACTCTTGGAGGTCTTGGTGGTGGAATTGCTAAAAATGAAAGAGAATATCAAAAAATTATTAAAAATGGGTTGCACGAATCCCCTGTTAGCCAAGTTTTAGTTGAAGAATGTCTGGAGGGTTGGAAAGAATTTGAAATGGAAGTTGTAAGAGACAAAAAAGACAACTGCATCATCATTTGTTCTATTGAAAATATTGATCCAATGGGAATTCATACGGGAGACTCGGTTACTGTTGCTCCTGCTCTAACTCTGACTGATAAAGAATACCAATTAATGAGAAATGCTTCAATTGCATGTCTAAGAAAAATTGGAGTTGAAACAGGTGGATCGAATGTTCAATTTGCAATCAATCCAAAAAATGGTCGAATGGTTGTAATTGAAATGAATCCAAGAGTTTCAAGATCGTCAGCACTTGCATCAAAAGCAACTGGTTTTCCAATTGCAAAAGTTGCAGCAAAACTTGCTGTTGGTTACACATTGGATGAATTAAAAAATGAAATTACAAAAGTAACTCCTGCATCATTTGAACCAAGTATCGATTATGTAGTAACTAAAATTCCAAGATTTACATTCGAAAAGTTTTCAACTTCTCCAGCAACATTGGGTACTTCTATGAAATCAGTTGGTGAAGCGATGGCTATTGGAAGAAACTTTAAAGAGTCTCTTCAAAAAGCATTAATATCCCTTGAAACTGGGTTTTCAGGTTTAGATAGAATATTTGACTTAAATAAAAAACAAATTGAAAAGAAACTTAAAGAAAGTATTCCAAATAAAATCTTATTAGTAGCTGAAGCATTTAGAAAAAAAATTGATTTAAAAAGAATATTTATTTTGTCAAAAATTGATCCTTGGTTCCTAGAACAAATTAAAGAAATTGTTGACAATGAATCTAATATTAGAAACAAAGGATTGCCAAAAGATTTTAATGAATTTAATCGAATAAAATCGATTGGTTTTTCTGACAAAAAATTAGCTGAACTTACAAAAATATCTGAAGATGTTGTAAGAAGAAAAAGAACAGCTCTTAAAATATTACCTGTATTTAAAAAAGTTGATACCTGTGCTGCTGAATTTAAATCATTTACTCCTTATATGTATTCAACTTATCAAAGAAATTTCTCAACAAACTCAGAGTGTGAGGCTGATCCATCAGCTAAAAAAAAGATTATAATATTAGGTGGTGGGCCTAATAGGATAGGACAAGGAATAGAGTTTGATTATTGTTGTTGTCAGGCTAGTTTTGCACTTAAGGATGTGGGTTATGAAACCATCATGATTAATTGTAACCCTGAAACTGTATCAACTGATTATGACACTAGTGATCGTCTTTATTTTGAACCTTTAAAAGATGAGTATGTCTTCAATATAATTAAAAAAGAAAAAGAAAAAGGAAATTTGGTTGGGATTATTGCTCAGTTCGGTGGTCAAACTCCAATCAAACTTGCAAAGTTTTTATATGACAACAAACTTCCTATTTTAGGAACACAGTACAAATCAATCGATTTAGCAGAAGACAGAGATCTATTTAGAAATCTTATTAATAAGTTAAAATTAAAACAAGCTGAAAGTGGAATTGCTAAAACATTTAAGCAAGCTATTCAAATAGCAGAGAGAATTGGTTTACCATTAATGGTTAGACCTTCTTATGTATTAGGTGGAAGGGCAATGGAAATTGTTCATGAAAAAAGCCAGCTTAAAAACTTTGTAGAAGAAGCATTTAAAGCTGCTGAAGAAAATTCAATTTTAATTGATAAATTTATTGATCATGCAATGGAAGTTGATGTTGATGCAATATCTGATGGAAAACAAGTTCATGTTGCAGGCGTCATGCAACACATTGAAGAAGCTGGAATTCACTCTGGAGACTCTGCTTGCTGTTTGCCTCCAATATCAATTAAACCATATTTGATTAAAAAAATTGAAAATCAAACTAAAAAACTAGCCTTGGCTTTAAAAGTTAAAGGTTTCATGAATATTCAATTTGCAATTAAAAAAGATGAAATTTATGTAATAGAGGTAAACCCTAGAGCAAGTAGAACAGTGCCGTTTGTATCGAAGGCAAAAGGTCTACCTCTTGCTAAAATTGCCTCAAGAGTAATGACTGGTGAAAAATTATCAAAATTTAATTTAAAAGATAAATCTAAAGGCATGTATGCGGTTAAAGAAGCTGTGTTTCCTTTTAATAAGTTTCCAAATAGTGATTTACTTTTAGGGCCAGAAATGAAATCAACAGGTGAAGTAATGGGGTTTGATAAAGATTTTGGTATAGCGTTTGCTAAAAGTCAAATTGGTGCCGCAAACTCATTACCAAAACAAGGTTTAGCTTTTGTATCGTTAAAAGATTCTCATAAAGATGAAGGTATAAATTTAGCGAAAGAGCTAATTAAATTAAATTTTACACTATGTGCAACTAAAGGAACTGCAGAGTATTTTAGAAAACATAAAATTAAATGCAGAATTATTAATAAAGTAAGTAGTGGATCTCCCCATATTGTTAATGTTTTAGACTCTAAAAAAATTGCACTTGTGATTAATACTGGTGGTGGAAATACTGAGCATAGATTGAATGATGCAATAGCCCTACGAAGAGCAACATTAAAAAATAAAGTTCCTTATTGTACCAACATGTCTACTGCACAAGCATGCTTACAAGCAATTAAATCACTTAAGACAAAAAAGATAGAAGTTACCTCTTTACAAGACATAAATTAGTATTTTACAATTTGAAGTTGATAATATTCATACATCTATGAGTTGAAAAATATTTTAAAATAAAGAAAATATTATTTTCTTTATCGCAAATTGATTAGTAGTTTATTTTTTTTAAAAAATATTTAATGAGCTTAGAAATACATAAAGACATAGAAACTGCTTCAAATAAACAAAATACTTTGTTTGATGCGGAGGTAATAAATCTTTCGAAAGAAAAAAATATCATTAAAAGCAAACAAAAGAAATTAGACAAACAAAATATTTGGGAGCTCAATGATGGATCAAATGACGATCAATTAGAAGCCGTGATTGGAATTTGCTTTATGCTTGGATCTTTAATTGTGATGGGCTTGTATTCTAGTCTTTTTTAAAAGATTAATTATTTAATTTCATCAAGTCCTGTTTTAAAAAAAAAGTTTACCTACAACTTACCAATAAAGCTATTGATATCGCTGAGAATAATAGTTGTGAGATCATTGAGTTGCCCAGGTTTAATTCTGCATTTGATTTGGTAAAAAAAAATATGAAAAAAATATTGTTAGTTTTGAAGGTTGGAGAACATTTATCAAAATCAATAAAATATTGACTGCTGATAAAGAGCTTTAATTAAATTACAAAACTTTCCAATCAGTTTCGAATGTAACATAATTTACCTGTATACAACGTCTCTCTTTAACAATTTTCTTCTTTTCCATTCCATGCCAAGTATTGGGGCCACTAGTAAAAAAATATCCATAATTATTTTTATAGGGAACTGTTTTAACTTTTTCTAATTTCTCATTATAAAAATCTGTACCTAAATCTTCGGACTCATTAGCATTATTTACAAAAATTAATCCTGACATTATTTTTTCTTTGATATCACAATGAGGTTTTAACCAAAAACCTTCTCTATCGCATATTACTTCAACTCTTACGTAAGCATTTGATAAATCTTTATTAATCATTTTAGATAATGTTTGATGTGTTTCCTTTGATTGTAATTCATTAATAAACTTTACTAAATTTGGAAATTGTGATGCATTTTCTTTAGTTATGAAGCTTCTAAATTTTATTGCTTTTCCACCTGATGCTATCCCTTCTCTAAATTCTGCAGCTCCTCCATCAATCGCTCTTGTTCCATCATATGAAAGATTATGTTTGCTGACATCAGGGATATCTGCTTTGATTACTTCATCAATGGCGCCATCAGTCAGCGCGTTATAGTACTCCCAATGATCAAATGGAAATTCATGTTTTTTAGATTGATTTCGAATGGAGTTTAAAAATGACATTAAGATATAATTTTTTCTTTTATAATTTTTGCTACTCTATTGGTTTCGTCAAGTTTTTGATAGTTCCAAATTTCCAATTCTTCTCCTAAATTTCTTATTATATTTAATTCTCTAAATAAATTTCTAAATTTTTGAAATCTTTTATCATTTTTTTTAGGTGAAATATTGGCTACGTAGATTGGTTTTCCAGTCAAAGCTGCTTCAGATATCATGGAGCTAGAGTCACAAGTAACTACAATTTTTTCTGAAATTGCTAGAGCTGATAGATAGGATTTCTTATCTACAGTTTCTATAACTGTATGATTTTCACCAAAATAATCTTTTGCATATTGTATTATATTTTTTGGTGTTCTCATTGATGGGATCACAATTAATTGAAAGTTGCTCTGTTTATTTAAATTGCTTAAATTTTCAAAAATACCTTTAATATTTTCTTTTGAGTATTCATAATATTTTGTAGGTCCACCCATTATTAATGTCCAAACTTTTCTTTCATCTTTTTTAATAAATGGGTTTAAATAATCTTTATTTTTATTAATCTCATTTTCTGTAAGATAATGAATTGCGCCTTTGGTACTAATTACATTTTCTCCACTAATTGAGTCATGTTCTGGTGAAACAATAAAATCAAAATGACTTAGATTTACTTTTGGATTTTGAATATGAATATTAAATACTTTTTTGTAAGAGCTATTTTTTAAATGAATTGATGGAATTACACTCTTTCTTCCACAGGAAATAATCACATCAAAATCAAAGTGCTCTATTTTTTTATACACACTTCCAGAAATAGGTGTGAGTTTTGGGGGAATCACTTTCCAAAAATTATTTATTTCAACTGTATGGTGTGTAAAATCTATATCCAAAGCTTTAGCTAAACCCTCCACTTGGCTAATCATGCCATGCATTCCTTGAGTTAATAATATACCTTTTAATTTAGTCATTAATCACTATATAGCTTTTGTATGAGCAAAAATCCAACTAAACACACAAAAGTGTTAATAATAGGATCTGGCCCTGCCGGATATACAGCAGCTGTGTATGCAGCGCGAGCAATGTTAAATCCAATTCTAGTTTATGGGGTTCAACCGGGTGGACAATTAACTACAACAACAGATGTAGAAAATTATCCTGGATTTTCAGATGTGATTCAAGGTCCTTGGCTAATGGACCAAATGAAAGACCAAGCAAAAGCAGTTGGAACTGATTTAATTGAAGACCATATTTCATCTGTAAATTTAAAATCAACTCCATTTGAAGCAATTGGAGA
>Ga0209631_10005185_pt1 | contig 13910 bp, 6 predicted proteins | sample COG_08_FD_184752 | JGI IMG/M metagenome (GOLD analysis project Ga0209631, IMG submission 184752) | Pelagic Microbial community sample from North Sea - COGITO 998_met_08 (SPAdes) (version 2) | ecosystem: Environmental > Aquatic > Marine > Neritic zone/Coastal water | place: Helgoland, sampling... | reverse complement strand
GGAGCTGTAACAATGAGCAAAGGCTCACCTAAACCAACAGATCAGACGGTTGTTCAAACCAACCTTCCCGAATATGTACAGCCATACTTTGAGCGTCTTTTAGACAGAACAGAGGGCGAGTCAAAGCAACAGTATCAGCCGTATACAGGTCAGCGCCTACAAAAAGGTGGTGCTGATGTTACTGATGCTCAGCAGATGGGCAGAAACATAGCTGGATCAGGCATTCAGGGATTGCCACAGGCACAAGCAGCTACTATGGCTGGCCTTGGAAGATCATTGCAGGGCATGGGTTATCAAGCGGGTCAGTTTGATAATGCAGCAGCCCAGCAGTATATGGACCCTTACATGCAACAGGTGGTAGATGTCCAAAAAAACCAAGCTATTCGTGAGGCTCAAAGACAAAACGCGGGACGCGCGGCGGATGCCGTTCAGGCTGGCGCATTCGGTGGCTCCAGACAAGCAATTCAGCAAGGCCTCGCAAGCGAAGCGCTTTCGCGGCAGTTGGGCGAAATACAGGCTTCGGGGCAACAACAGGCATTTTCACAGGCACAAAATCAATTTGAGCGAGACAGAACAGCAAGAGCAGACGCAGAGCGGCTAGGTATTGGCGCAGCAGAGTCAGCTTCTGGGCAAGCAGCCCAGATGGCTCAGTTGGGTCAGATGGCCCGCGATGGAGATGTCCAAGCCGCTTCCATGCTTGAGAAGATTGGCAGGGATATTCAAGCTGAAGAACAAGCCGGTCTGGATATTGCTTATGAAGATTTTGTACGTCAAAGGGATTACCCCCGCGAGCAGTTGCAGTTCTACTCATCCATACTTAGAGGTATACCTGTGCAACCCTCAACGGAAACAACCAAGTTTCAGTCTTACAATCCTATCCAACAATTACTTGGAACGGGCATTTCAGGGCTAGGGCTATATAAAGGCCTTGGAGGTTAATAAATGAACATTATAGATATCCAAGACAGCCTCAAGGACTTCTCTGAAGACCAGTTAATTAAAGAGATGCAGATGCCTAGCGGCAATGCTCCTCAGTTTCTCGTGCTTAGTGAAATACAACGCCGCAAGCGTGTAAGGGATGACTTTTCTAAGCGTCAGGCAGCAGCAGAGCCAACTGTGGCAGAAGAGGCTCTAGCGGCCTCTGGTGTGCCTGTGAGTGGCATAGCTGGTATGTCAGAGGCTATGGCTCCTCAAAGCGCTGCATCAGAGGGTATAGGAACTATCATGCCTCAAGCCATGCGCCCGCAAGCGCCACCGGCTGCGCCTGTCCCAGATGATGTTGCTATGGGTATGAGGTCTGGTGGCCTGTTGGGATACGGACAAGACAGAATAGATCCATTTCTAGACGAAGTTGGGCAGATAGCTGCCGAACACTTTGGTCAGCCCTCTGAAACTGACGGTCAGGATAATCCTCAACAGCCTCCGGGTTTTGGACCCCCAATGCCGGGAATATTCCGCCCCAACCGCCCTACTCGTCCCCGCCCATTTGACCCCGTGATGACCCAGCCATTTATGCCTAGTCAACCAGCTTTTGGGTCATCTCGCCCACGCCTGCCTGTTAAGGGCGGTGGAGTCGGCAACGGCAGCAGATCATTGAGGTTCAGTGGATTAGGTCAGTATGCTCCAGTGCAAAGGTATGATGAAGGCGGAGTTGTTAAAGCGCAAAATGGTCTGCCTCTTGGCTTGCGTCAAAAAAATCCCGGAAACATAAGGCCCGGTGCTGGGTTTATAGGTGAGTCAGGTGCTGATGGGGGATACGCCACATTCGGATCTGACGATGAGGGCCTAAGAGCAATACAGAGACTACTGATGACATACGGAGACAAGTATGACATTAAGACTCTTAGACAGCTTGCTAATAGATATGCGCCGCCATCAGACAACAATCCTACTGGAAATTACATAGACTTCCTTTCAGACAAGACAGGCATAGGCCCTGACGATGAGATAAATCTTGCTGAAAGCGGGTCTTCTATTATTCCTGCCATAGTTGGTTTTGAGCAGGGGCAACAGCCATACAGTCAAGCGCAGATAGATAGAGCAATCAGGGCAGCAGGAACTGATGATCCAGCAAAGGTTTCTGAAATCCTTGGGAAGCCTTTGTCAGACGACATTCTTAATCAACGACTAGATCAAGAGCCTGATATGCTTTCCAGCCTTATGGGGGCCAAAGCAGACACTAACGATGCTATAGACCCACAGCTTATTGATAGCGGAAGATCTTCACCGGCAGTTGTTGCAGCGGAAAGGCTAAAGAAGCTGAGAGCCATGACCGCAGACAAGGAGTCAGGTAATCAAACAACGGGTGCTGATATGCCAGCAGGAGAGCTAACAGATTTGCGTCCTGACGCTCAATTTTTTGCCACATATCAGGAAGGAAAAAGAATCGCTGAAGAACAGGCGCAAAAGGCGACAACTGCTGATCCGGACTTTGAGGTTATGCCGGTTGTGGCCGAGGTCAAAGACGATCTAGCAAACGTAGGGATTGGCAGCACCAGCGCTGTAAACGAAGCTAAGGCAGCAAAGGCGGCAAAGGCGGCTGATCAACCAAAGCCCCCTGAGTCAAACGTTGTAATAAATCCTACCAGCGATTCTGATGGGGCTATATCCCTTGTTGATGAGATAAAGGCCCTTCAGGCCAAAATGGAAAAGAACAGAGAGTCCGATAAGTGGCTTGCTCTTGCTCAGGCTGGAATGGCCTTGATGTCATCGAAAGAGCCTACATTGCTTGGCGCTGCTGGCGAAGCTGGCATAGCTGGTCTTTCTGCAATGAAAGAGGCAAATCAGCGTTACGAAGAAGGTGTCATAGACTTGATTAATGCGAGAGCCAAGATCCAAGGAAAAAAGACAAATAAAATGGATCTTAGCGCCAGCAATGTGGTGTCTCTTATAAATCGGCTACAAGAAGACATAGCATCAGGTTTAGTCCAAGGAGAAGCTTTGAAAAAGGCTCAACTAGAAATAATTGGGTTGAAAAGGATGCTAGAAATACCAGAGCAAACATTCGGCGCTGATCAAGCTGCATCTTAAAGGAGATCATAGATGGCAAACGTCTATGCGGATAGCAAGCGCACAGGTAAGAGTTACCTAGTTAGTATTGCTGGGGACAGCCCAACACCACAAGAGTTAGCTGACATTGAGCGGTATGTTGATACCGTTGAAGGATTTGGTGCGCCTACCACAGTTCAAGAGTCTCCAGATGAGGTGGGCAATCTCATTGACTTCACTCAAGGCGCTGCATCAGGTCTTGCAAGAAGCATTGCCGATGTTCCCGGTGGATTAGCGTCTTTAACTGCTGCTGGTTTAAGAAAATTTGTACCCGGAGATCAGGGCGAAGACAGCATAGAGTCTTTTGGTCAAGGCATAACAGATGCTGCTCGTACTGGCATTGATTATGTTATTGGGACTCCAGACGATAACATTGCTGGAAAAGCTGGACAGGCAATAGGCTCTATTGGGTCTTACTTCCTTGGTGGTGCTGGTGTTGTCAAGGGGCTGGGGGCTTTAGGCAAAAGCGCCTCTGCACAGAGAATAGGCGGTACGGCAGCAGCGGCTACAATGGGTGTGGGTCAGGGAGCGCAAAATCAAGTAGACAGAATAGCTAGATTTATAGAGCAGGGGGGCGAACCTACAGAAAAAGACTTAGCCATCCTAACTGGTGGCCTTATTGGGGCGACTGAGGCGCTACCTATAAGCAAAGCTTTTGGCGTAATAGCAAACATTTTCAAGAAGGTCCCGAAAGACGTAAAAGAAAGTGCAGTTAAAAAATTAATACCAAGGCTAAAGAGTGCTGCTAAGGTTGGTGGGTATGAAGCCATTCAGGAAAGCGCGGCTGCTTGGCTTCAAGACCTAACGGAGCAAGGTCTTTATAATCCTGATTTAGATATCTCTATGAGCGCTTACAAAGATGACGCTATCTATGGTGGCGGCGCTGGCGCGACCTTTAACTTCCTTCTTGAGACTGTGGCTGGCAGAAGAGTCAAAAAGGTTTTAAAGGCTCAAACTCAACTGGTATTGGATCAAAGGGAGGAGGGTGAAGAAGTTAAACAACAAGTTGAGAGGGCAAAAGGCTCTCTTAATGAGCCTGAAGCCCCTGAAGCTATAGCTGGGTTGCTTACTGGGCCAACAGAAGAAGGCGGAGTTAAAGACACTACTGATTTTACAGTAGGCGCTGATGGCGATGCGGTGAGAGAGCGTGACGAATTTGGAAGGCCCATAGATGAATCTACTCCTTTTGAAGATGATTTAAAGAACAATCCAAAAGAGGCAACAAAGGCCTTTAATGAAAACTTAAAGGACTTAGGACTTAATCAGGACCAAGAGCAGCAAGCCTTAGCAGAAGCCGCAAGGGAAACACAGCTTGGCGACCAGCCAGTAGATCTTTCGGAGCTTTCTGAGGGAGAGTCTGCCACTCTCAGGCAATCTCGCGTTAAGGGCGGAGTTCAGGACGTAGACGGTCCAACTAGCTTAGATGAAATCAAAGATGTACTTGGCTTACCCACATACAACAGAATAGGTGCAAGGCAAAAGCCTAGAACTTGGCAGAAGGCTCTTTCTGAGGAAGAGAAATCTTTAGCCGCTGAAAACGCTGCTATTAAAGAAAAGGTTATAGACAACAAAGACGCTGCAAAAGTTTTGGTTGAGTCTGGAGAGGTCTTAAACAAAGACGGAACAGTTAACAGATTAAAGCTGCAAAAGGCTTTATCTCTTACCGTCCAGCAGGCTCAAGCGTTAATCAATAACATGAAAACAGAAGGTGTTGTTGAGCCTGTAAGCAGAACAAAGGTTAGGCCAGCTAATCCACCTACGCCCCCTACGGAGCAGCAGGAAGCCGAGAGAAGTGCAGAGACTGTCCTTAATGAGCTTACCCGAATGCGGCAAGAGCAGCAGGAGAGAATAAACGCAGCCAAGGAAGTCGGAGTCGGTAGTCAGGCTGAACAGCTTGCTATTGAGGATGCACAGAGAGCTATTGACGAGCTTGATGCAAAGATCAAAGTTCAGGAAGTAAAGCTCTCTGATGTTAGAGCGTCTGCTCCACCCAGACCATCAGCCTCTCAGGTAAGAAACAACCAAGCCCTTGTTGTTCAAGAAGAGGCTGAAGGGGCGAAGCCAACAGAGGAATACAAAAGAAGAATAAACGCTGTAGCCAATGCTTTGCGTAAGTATTTGTTTGGCCTAGGACTGAAAGATGTTGATCTAGTAAGTCAGAATGTAATTGACTACTCCGAGACTATTAACCCTGATGGGTCGAAAGACATAAATATTACTGAGGGGTCAGAGCAGGCAGGGGAAAACGCTCGTAGGATTATCACCCTTGCCATGGAGATATATGATCCAAACTTGAGCGAGGCTGAGCTTGAGCAAAGACTGGCTGGCGTCCTAAACCATGAAATAATACACGCTATGAAGGGCCTAGGTCTATTCACTGATGCTGAATGGGCTAGCCTTGTTAAGGCTGCCGAGAAAAGAAAATACGCAAAGACTATTAATGGCAGAACTATTGATAGAGAATACACCTTCTTGGATAGAGCGGAGTTTATGTATCCAGAAGACACTCCTGAGTCTCAGCAAGAAGAAGCTGTAGCTGAGATGTTTAGAGCATATGCAGAGGGCCGCATCAAAGTAGGCGGCAAGCCCAAAGGCTTGTTCAGTCGCATGGTCAGGTTTATCAAGTCAATATTTAACGCACATGCCGATGCTGGGTTCACTAGCGCAGCAGAGATATTTGATGGCATCAAGTCTGGAAAGGTTGGCCGTAGACAGCGTAACATAAGAGCCGCATCAATGGCTCCTGCTGGCACTAAATACTCAACTGCTGGGGTTCGTGCTGGATTCTTGATTCCTGAGCGAGGCAATGTAGAGCGTATAAAGCAGTCATTCAAAGATGTAACGGATAGAATTGATCGCCTTACCGAAGCCGCACAAAGATTGTCCGATGGTACAATTTCATATAGAGAGTACGACAAGCTTGTTAATGAAGTTAAACCTATAATCCCATATGAGACAGTTCCTGCACCAGCTACATATGAGGATATGGTAAGAGGGCTTACAGAAGAAAAGAAAATAGCTAAAATAGGTCGCTTAAATGAGGTTGATGAGGGTGAAAGAATAAAACTAAGACTAGATATTCCCTCGTATACTCGTCAGGGGGTATGGGTCCCAACAATACACGACATAAATGGTGCGGCAATATCGCATGAATCTACAGCTATTATCACCAATGCTGATTTTATGCATTCTGAAAGACAGCAGCAAACATCTTTAGACGTAGCTAGAAGGAAGCCATTTGGCGACCCGAAACGCGGCAAGCGTATGGGAAAAACCCCGTTTGCAACTGTAACGGGAAATCTAAAAAAAGCATCTCCTGATGAGGCATTTGCAATCGCCCAGCAAATGATGAACGATCCAGATGTGGTTCAAGTTGGTTTTGATCCAGAAAGACATTCTTATTTTTATGACCGAATGACAACTCAGCCTGTGATTGGTGCAGATATGGTTGTGCAAGTTGGTCCACTTTTGCTTGCCAAGAACCCTAAGTTTGGAAACAAGTCAGAGTTTAAATATTCTGTACGCACCATAAGAAACATGCCAACCAACCTAATCGGCCCAATACCAATAGTGCATGACGTAAAGACCCAGTACATGAACTCTGTTGGCCTTCCAAACAGGAGGCAAGGTGAGTATGTAGAGGTTGATCTTCCCTTGGCAACTCGTATAGCCGCAGCCTTTGAAGAGGCAGAAGACAGACCTAACGATCCAGATGTGCAAATTGCTTATCAAGCCATGGCAAACGAGACTATGGCTCAGTGGCAGTTTATAAAAAACACCGGCCTAGATGTAGAGTTTATTAAGGAAGACATGGACAACCCTTACCCCAATGGGTCTAGGGATGTCCTTATGGACATAAGAGACAACAATCATATGTGGGTCTTCCCCACTGATACTGGTTTTGGTCAGGCATCAATAACTGCTGAGGATGAGGCTGCCAATCCTCTTCTTGCCAAGGCAGATGAAACTGTTGATGGCATAGACATGCGTATCAATGATGTGTTCCGCATAGTGCATGATTACTTTGGTCATGGGCTAGAGGGAGCAACGTTTACAGCGCGTGGTGAAGAAAACGCTTGGCAATCTCATGTGAGGATGTATAGTCCTACAGCGGCCAAGGCTATGACTACGGAGACAAGAGGACAAAACTCTTGGGTTAACTTTGGCCCAGTTGGGGAGCAAAATAGAGAAAACCCTGCATCTACAGTGTACGCAGAACAGAAGATAACCCTTCTTCCTGATTTTGCTGTTAACGAAGGTGTAGCACCAGACTTGGAGTCTACAAATGAGCAAGAAAGAATTAATCGAAGCATCAAAGGATCTCGTATCTCAGGAGATGCAAGGTCAGACAGAGCAAGAGTCGATAGAGTCGCAACAGGATCGGGCAATGTCAGAGGCGAGGTTCCAGCGGGCCAAGAAGCTGACTTTGGAACGCCGAAGCCAACAGTTGATGAAAACGGCTTAACTCGCCTAATACATTACTCTCCTATAGCGGGGCTGGACACCATCAGCCCAAGAGAGCAATTAACAAATAACAGGATGCGTGGAGATGAGCGGGAACGTAAAGTAAAGTTCCCTAACATCTATCAAGCTAGGTCTTACTTTGGCATGAATGTCGGTGAGGCAAATGGGTACAATCAAGAGGCCACTGTAGGCAATAACGTATACGAAACTCAAGTACCAGTTGATTCATTATACGACTACGACAAAGACCCAGAAGGCTTTATTACCAAGGCTGCTAATTCCGTTGATGACAACATCATGGAAAGAACTTGGAACAAGCCCAAGCAATTCATAACAACAACAGCCGAAAAATCCATAAAGGATGCTGGTTACTCTGGTTACTGGAGTAACTCAAGAATGGGTATGGTTGCGGCCATGTTCAATGATACTGTTGTGAAGCCAGAAGGCTCTATAGAAAAGCCCGTAAAAAGATCTGCAAGAACAGCAACCATAGATGTACCTAATGTAAATAACGTTGACGGCGCTAGGATTAGCCAAAGGTTCCCTAAAGGCGCTTCAGCGACAGAAGACCCTATAGAAGAAATACTTCAATTGGGCGCTAATGATATAATTAACAATCCTAAACTGCTTGCCAGAACCGCCGAGATTGTACGAGGGTACAATATAATAACTGAGGAGGAGGCGGCGTCACTTGGCGACAAGGAGTTGGTCGAAACCCTTATAGAGAGACTTTCTTCTAACCTTGAGTTTGTTTATGACAACGTCCCAGAGGCAACAAGAGAAAGATCAAAGCTTTGGTATGTCGGCGCTAACAGAATAGCAAATGAAAACGCCTTAAAGTACAGCGAAGAGTCTGGCTCCCCGGTATCTATTGAGCAAGCCGCTGCTGTAATGGCTGCTCTAAGTCCACAGAAGGACTGGTATCAGAATGTCTCTCTAGGCGAGCGGCTTATAGACATATACAAAACCAAAATGGATTTTGTGCCGACCCCTGAGATGGAAGCAACTGCTCGAAGAATATTTCCAAAAGATGTGCATCAGCCAATGCTTGATATTATATTCATGCAGGGGAGAAACATGCCCCTTTCTGAGTACGCCGATGCGCCCCTTCTGCAAGCTATGTTTATACGATTGTATGATGAAACATATAATGACCGTGGATACTACATCGTTTCTCCTGATGGACAGAACATTGGCTGGGCCAGAAATGCGAATGGGTCTAGGTCAAGGGTTGCTTGGGGTTCTAATAAAGAAACAACAAAGGCAGTTATGGCTTTAACCAATCCTGAATCAATCTCTGCGGAGATGGGCGACAGGCATAAGGTTAGAAACTTCTTTAATAATATAGCTGCTCCATTCTCTCAGGACGGAGATGTAACATCGGATACTCACGCTGTAGCCGCTGCTCACCTAAAGCCATTATCTGGCTCGTCCACAGAAGTTCATCACAACTTCGGCACATCACCGGTAGCTTCAAAAAGAGATGAGAACTGGAGAGGGGCCGTTTCAAACTCAGGTCCTCTCGGAGTTAAGGGTACATACGCCCTTTATGTTGAGGCACACAGAAGAGCAGCAGCCAGAAGAAATGTTCTCCCTAGAGAGATGCAGTCTATAACATGGGAGGCTGTAAGGGGATTATTTACCCCAGCGTTTAAGCAAAACAAAAACAATGTTAGGATGATTGACCGTATCTGGAATGACTTCAGGGCTGGTCAGAAAACAATAGAGGAAGTAAGAGAGGAAGTTTTAAATGAAGCAGGTGACAAAGGAAGATTTCGTCCACCAAGCTGGGAAGGACCCGATAGTGGAAGCATTAGCAGCCCTGAACTTGCCGTTGACCCGACAGAACTATCTGGAAATGTCGTATCCAGAAGCAATCCCATCGATTACAGCGGAGATGGAGTCGGAACTACCGGAGGAACTCCTAATGCCGAAACAAAATATAGTAAGCGGTCGGTAAGATACGTCCCATCTTTAGAGCAAGGAACAGGGCCACTCATATCAAACAACGCCATGCTGAAGGCGTCAGAGCAATCTTACGATAGGATAACTTACAACAACGTAGCTAGAGTTCTTGGAAAGCTTTACTCAAAGGTGTTTGACGAAAAGAAGGCACGGGCTTGGGAAGCTAAGACAGAACGCTTTGTGACTAAGTTTCAGGATGCAATGCTTCCTGTGGGCAAGCTTATGGACGAGCTAAGGTCTGATGGGCTTAGCATTCCAGACGCAATGGATGTCTACATGAGGGAAGAGCTTGCACAGGGCCTCATGGGCGCTAGGCTAGACGAAAACAAAGCTAATTTATACGAGCCATTAACAGACACTATAAAGCAGATAGAAGTTGATCAGGCAAAGATTGATCAACTTGCAAACGTGTCTAGATTTTTTGAGGACGCCAGAGGGGCTTATGATCCAAAGCTAGCCATTGCTGATGCTTATCTTTATGCACTCCACGCGAAAGAAAGAAATGCATATGTTTTAGCTAGAAACAAAACAGGGCTTGGGTCAGGAATGTCAGACGGAGAGGCTGATTCGATACTAGCGTGGGTAGACTCTCTGGATGTCCAAAGCAAAAACACCTTAAACGGCATAAAAAATACCGTAGTACAAATTGTACAGAACACAAATGACGTAAGAAGAGAAGGCGGCCTTATGGCTGAGGAGTACAGCTTCTCAAACTATGTGCCTTTGCGAGGCATACTTGACCCAGAAGAAGACCTTTCAGAGGATCTGGATAGCGTTCCTAGGATGGGAAGAAAGAAAAGAGACAACCTTTACGGAGGCACGGCTTATCAAGACCCAAGAATAACAACGGGCAGAGGAACTGAGTACGCTGAAGACATTATAGCAAATGTCATGGTTCAGAACTCTAGGTCTATTGTAGCGGCTGAGAGAAACAAAGTCGGTCAGGCATTCTTAAATATTATTGATCCAAAGATCATGGACCCTAATGCCGAGTATATAATGGAAAAGGATAACAGGGACGGCATAGCAATTATAGTCGATCAAGTAACTCCTGACATGCAAGAAAATGTTCTAAAGGTAAAGGTCAATGGCAGACAAGAGCCTTACAATATTCTTATAAGAGACAACAGGGTCGCCAGAGCCATGAGAGGCGCTGGTGGGGATGGAATCGAAAGAGGCGGAGCTGTAGTCAGGTATATGGCAAAGTTCAACAGATACCTCTCAAACATTAACACAACTTGGAACCCAGAGTTTGCCATCACAAACTTCTTCAGGGACTTGGAGACTGCTGGGGTAAACATAGGTCAGTACGATCAAGAGGGTATTAGCAGAGAGGTAATGAAGAACGCCGCCCCTGCCGTAAAGGGAATCCTCGCTGTCACCAGAGAAGGAGGGTTTGAGGGGTATGACAAAACAAACTGGACAGACGTATTTAATGACTTTGTTTCTGCGGGCGGAAAGAACTCTACCAACCAAGTTGATAGCGTTAAAGATCAAATGGAAAGCATCAAAAAGGTTCTTGATGAGGTTTCCAATAACAGCATAAAGGGTAAGCTGGGACTTTCTAGGAATGGCTTTCTTTATAAAATTGGCGGGTTCTTAGACGCTTACAACACGGCTGTTGAAAATGGAGTCCGAGTTGCAACATATCATGCCCTGTTAAAGAGAGGGTTTAGTAAAGACAGAGCAGCTCAAGCAGCCAGAAACGTAACAGTAAACTTTGCAAAGCAGGGGGAAGAAAAAGCCCTTATGAATGCTTTGTTCCTTTTCTACAATGCATCAGTGCAAGGATCTATGGCCCTGTTTAACGCTGGCATAAGGTCATCAAAGGTACGCAATATATGGGGGGGAATGATTATTGCTGGCGTCCTATTGGATCAATTTGCCGCTGCGGCTTCAGGAGACGAAGACGAGGACGGTGTAAGCGACTACGATGAGCTAGGTCAGTACACTCTTGAGCATAACTTGATATTCCCTACATTTGGGCTTGTGGAACAAAAGTTTTTAAAAATACCTTTAGGGTACGGGCTTAACACGGCAGTCAATCTAGGTCGATCCATGAGCAGGGTTCAGCGCGGAGAGTACACCCCTGCTGAAGGCTTTAACTCTACATTTGGCACATTAGCAGAATCTCTTAACCCTCTAGGAGACACTAACTGGGAAAATGCATTAGTACCTACTGTATTTGACCCGCTTGTAAGCTTAGCTGTAAACAAAGACTACAAAGGCGACCCTATCGTAAAGGAAGCATCTCCTTTTGGTGTCCAGAAGCCAGACAGTCAACTGTACTGGTCTAACACAAGCGCACTATTCAAGGGTATAGCTAGGGCTGTCAATTCTGGCACAGGCGGCACAGAGATAACCCCCGGAATGATAGACATTTCGCCAGAAACGATAGACTTCTGGGCGCAATACTTTACTGGCGCAGCAGGAGCATTTGCTCTTAGGACTGCTGAGTCCCCCTCAAAGACAATTGAGTCATTCAGAGGCGACCTTGAAGGTGATCTAATAAGGGAAATACCATTTGCCAGAAAGCTATTCACCTCTCCCTCTTCAAGAGAGGACACAGGCCAGTTTATCGAAAACAGGGATAAGGTTCTAAGGGCGGCAAAGGAGCTTCAGTTCTCTTTGCAGTCTCAAGACCCAGAGAGAGCCTCTGAGATAAGAAAAGAGTACGCCAACGAGTTAAAGATTTATGGTCAGCTAAAGGCCATGAACAACTACAGAAACAAGCTTGTCAGAAACAAGAACAAGGTTCAGTCAAGCAAGACAATACCAGAAGAGCAAAAGAAGGCTATCATAAGAAGCCTAAGAGACAAGATACAGGTAATAGAAAAAAGAGCCGCAATCATTATGAGGAATGCTGGCGTAAGGTAAAGGCCAAGGGCCGCTTGTGCATAACAGCCCTTGGCGAGTTATGTGACTTCCTTGAGCGCAAATCTAGGCGTGGGACGCTCAAGGATTAAAGCCTGTCACATGGCTCAACCATACCCACGCTTAACTATTTGTACCGTGGTACAATTACTTCTTAGCCTCATCAAACTTAGAGTTAACCCAGTTAATTATATCTTCGTGTCTCCAGCGTTTAACTCTCTCTGAGATGACGATAGGCTTCGGGAATGTCTCATCGTTCTTTAGTATCTTTTCAACAAGACGGTGACTCTTCAAAGACAATATGTTTGCAACGTCTCGCTGACCTATAAAATCATTGCTCATTTTTGATAACCCTGCTTCCATCTCACGAACTCCTCTGTTATCGCCTTGAACCTTTCCCTAGCCTCAGAGTTATTCTTTAACTCTGCCCTACTGGTAATACCCAAGACTGATCTTAGTGTTTCAGTTACCGTCTTCTCTCTCTCCCCAAAAGAGCTTTCTATGTAATCAGCGTCTGGCATGTACTCTCGTTTATGCAAGAAGTCTGCAAACTCATCGTTCCTGCATAACATACCGGCACTAGCAACCATCTTATCAACTTCCCTTTGATGATCACTTATCTCAGGCTGGTCATCGTCACCCAGCTTAACCATTGCCACCATGTAGCGAGAGCCTACCCAGTCAGTATGTAGACTAGGTGGAACATCATTAGGATGCAAGGCAAGTCTTAGTATAGTGCCTTGTTTGCTCTGTGACATAGAGGTCTTAACGGCCTCAAAGTTAACTGCGGCAGTCCTCACATCAACATTATCATTTTCCATACTGGCTCTCCTTTAGAAAAATCTCTGATGTCCTACTGTCATAATGGTCACAGTCGGTAAAGTTTCTCACATGAGTGGTTCGCTTGATACCTTGACTAACTCTCTCCCAAGTGACCATCTCCTGACGGAATACACTTTCAGTGTTGTCTGGGAAAAAGTCTTGAGGAAGGGTTTTTGACAAATGACACAGCCCCTTTGTGGGGAAGTAGCATAAGTCTTTTGAATTTTTTAAAGACTTCATCTTTCTATCCTCATCTGGCTTTTCCTTTTTTCACCAGTGTTGACTGTATTGTTAAGTTCCCTTAGACCGCTTACGGTCTGCCTGATTATGGACTCTTTTGAGCTGTTCATCGAACAATTTAATGACAGCCACTGACTTGTTCCATGAAAGTTCCCTCTCTTGCTGTTCATATAAGTCCTAGTTCCCCTAGGGTTTGACCTTTTGTCTTTAGGGTTAAAGTAATCCTTAAAGTTCATAACCTCATCACTTAACATTTTTATATGCTGAGCAAACTCTTCTACAGTCATGTCTGCTGCATTTTTTTCTCTTTCACTAATCATTTGTCTCTCACTTTATATCTTGTAGTTCGCTTTCAAGGGCGTGGATAACTATTGATATTTTTGAAAGCATATCGTGTCCAGTCTCCACCTTATCAACTCGCGTGTTCTTCCTAAACTCATCTGGTAGGCTCTCTATTTGATGCTTCAGATCATAAGCAACACAAAGGCTCTCATCCA
>Ga0209631_10005183_pt1 | contig 13914 bp, 7 predicted proteins | sample COG_08_FD_184752 | JGI IMG/M metagenome (GOLD analysis project Ga0209631, IMG submission 184752) | Pelagic Microbial community sample from North Sea - COGITO 998_met_08 (SPAdes) (version 2) | ecosystem: Environmental > Aquatic > Marine > Neritic zone/Coastal water | place: Helgoland, sampling... | reverse complement strand
AGTGCGCTCCTCCCGGTGTGAAAGGATCCGGAAGCGGAGTCAACCAGAGGTCCAGATCGAGGACAACGAAGGGTTCCTCTCGGACGGTTCGAGTTGCGCGTGATTCATCTGTTCATCTGTTCATGTTTGAACGAGCGACCGGCCAAAAATAGTTAACCTCGCCCTCGGGCTCGAAGCCGGGTGTCCCGATCTCAGACTCGGGGGGCGCGGGAGCGAGCGCGCGGTCACTCAGGGGTCCAGGATGCGAGCCACGGTGAGCTGGCAGGACGCCCCGCCCGACAGGGACGGCGTCCGCAGCGTCTGCTACGACGTCGCCTACAAACCCGACGGCTCCCAGCTGGTGACCGGGATGGGCAATCGGGTGCTGGTGTACGGGTGCCAGGACGGCGCCCTGCTCCACTCGCTCAAGGCTCACAAGGATGCGGTGTACGCCGTATCTTGGAGCTTCGACGGCACCAGGTTCGCGTCCGGCGGCGCGGACAAGACCATCATAATCTGGACGTCGGAGGCTGAGGGCATCCTCAAGTACAACCACAACGAGTCGGTGCAGTGCCTCGCGTTCAACCCGTGCTCCATGCAACTCGCGTCCGCCACCGCCAGCGACTTTGGGCTCTGGGCCCCGGAGCAAAAGTCCGTGCAGAAGCACAAGGTGAGCGGCAAGGTGCTCTGCATGGGCTGGACCAAGGACGGCCAGCACCTCGCGCTCGGCCAGTACGACGGGTGCGTGTCGGTGAGGGACAGGGCGGGTGGCGAAAAGGTTAAGATCCAGCGGAGCGCTCCCATCTGGTCGTTGGCGTGGAACCCGAACAAACGGGAGAAGCACGACGTGTTGGCGGTCGGGTGCTGGGACGGCACGCTTTCTTTCTACCAGCTCAACGGCATGCAGGTGGGCGACGACCGGGTGTTGGGGTTCGATCCGTGCTCGGTGTCTTACTTTGGCGGGGGCGATTACGTCATCGTGGGCGGCACGGACAAGACCACCAGGCTCTGCTCGAAGGAGGGGACGGTGCTGACGACGGTGTGCGAGCGGGGTTCGTGGGTGTGGTGCGCGCGGGCGCGTCCCGGGCACAACGCCATCGCGGTCGGTTCCGAGGACGGGTCCATCAGCACGCACCAGCTCACCTTCAGTACCGTGCACGGCATGTACCGGGAGCACTACGCGTACAGGGACATGATGACGGACGTCATCGTGCAGCACCTGGAGACGGAGCAGAAGGTTAGGATCCGGTGCAAGGACTACGTGAAGAAGATCGCGGTGTATAAGGACAAGCTGGCGGTGCAGCTGCCGGATAAGCTGGTGATCTACCAGATGGTCGAGAGCGACGACCCGGACGACATGCAGTACCGCGTGATGACCAAGATTGAGGAGAACCTCAAGTGTAACCTGCTCGTCATCACCTCGAACCACGTCATGCTGTGCATGGAGAAGAAGATCCTGCTGTACACGATGGACGGGAAAAAAGAGCGCACGTGGTCGATGGACTCCGTCATCAGGTACATCAAGGTTGACGGCGGCCCGGAGAATGGGGAGGGTGTGCTGGTCGGCCTCAAGGATGGGAAGTGCCTCAAGGTTTTCATCGACAACGATTTCCCGATGGATCTTGTCAACCACGGCGCGGCTGTCCGGTGCCTCGACATGTCGGCGTTCAGGAAGAAGCTCGCGGTGGTCGACGAGAACTCCGCGGTGCTCGTGTACGACCTAGAGACGAAGGGTGTCGTATTCGAGGGCAAGGGTGCCAACTCGGTGGCGTGGAACCGCGTGTACGAGGACATGTTCTGCTACGCGGGGGATGGGAAAATATCCATAAAGACGGCGGACTTCCCCGTGCACACCCAAAACCTCGAAGGGTTCGCCGTGGGCTTCAACGCGTCCAGGGTATACTGCCTGCACAACATCAGCATGCAGACCGTCGACGTGCCCCACTCGTCCAGCGTGAGGCACTACGTTAAGAAGGAGGACTACGACGGCGCGTACGCGGTGGCTTGCCTCGGCGTGCCTGATAAGGACTTCATGGCCCTCGGTCTCGCGGCGCACTCGGGGATGAACATGGAGGTGGCGCGCAAGTGCTTCATCAGGATCCGTGACATGCGCTACATCGACCTCGTGACCGACACCGAGAAGGGCCTGGAGAAGGGCGAACCCCCTTTTATGTTCCGAGCGCTGAGCCTGGCGTACCAGGGCAAGTTCATCGAGGCGGCTAACGAGTTTGCAGAGAACGGCCGCGCGGACAAGGCGATGGAGATGTTCACGGACATGAGAATGTTCGACCAGGCGAAGGAATGGGCCGAGGAGCACGCCAAGACACACGGCGGCGGCGACATCTCCCTCACGGACTTTGTCAACAGGCAGGCGGAGTGGGCGGAGGAGACGAGCGACTACGAATCCGCGGTGAACATGTACGTCCAGGCGAAGAAGTACGAGAAGGCCGTGGCGCTGGTGGGCAAGAACAACTGGAGGGCCAAGCTGGTGGAGATCATGAAGCTGCTCGACGTCAAGGCTGACGCCAAGGTTCTTCAGCAGTGCGCGGGTCACTTTGCTCGGTGGGGCGATTCCTCGCACGCCAAGGAGGCTTACAACAAGCTCGGCGACCACGCCGGTTTGATGGCGCTGCACGTCCAGCAGAAGCAATGGGACGACGCGTTCGCGCTCCTGAAGCAGCACCCAGAGCACGCGGAGAAGGTGCACCTCCCTTACGCCAACTGGCTGGCGGATAACGATCGATTTGACGAGGCTCGCGCGGCGTACAGAGTCGCGGGTCGGTCCGAGATGTCGACGCGGATGCTCGAGCAGCTGACGCACAACGCGGTGCTGATGCGCAGGTTCAAGGATGCCGGGTACTACTACTGGCTCATGTCCGAGGAGACCGCGGATAGCCTGCCGAAGGACTCTCGGGCGCTCCTCTCGGACGAGGATGAGGCGAAGCTCGCGCGGTTCCACGAGCTCAAGGACCGATCGGAGATTTACTACGCCTACGACTACGTGTTCCGCGCCATGGAGGAGCCGTTCAGCTCTTGCCTCCCCGCGACGCTCCTGAACATCGGACAGTTCTTACTCTCGAAATTCGCCACGCACGACGAGATGCCCATGGGTATCAGTCTCTCCTACGTGCTCATCACGATCGCCAAACACGGCGAGGCGCTCGGCGCGTACAAGCTCGCCAGGTTTGCGTACCAGAAGCTGCAGTCCCTGCGAATACCGGCGGTGTGGCAGGCTGAGGTTGACCTGGCGTCCGTGGTGGCGAGGTCGAGGCCGAACGTCGACGGCGAGGACCTGCTGCCGCTGTGCTTCCGGTGCAGCACCACGAACCCTCTCGTGTCCGTCAAGGGTGACGTGTGCATCAACTGCGGCGGACACTTTGTTCGATCCCTGGTCACCTTCGAGCACCTTCCCATGGTGGAGTTCCACCTGGCGGACGACATCTCCGCCAAGGAAGCTCGACGGCTGATCAACGAGGACCCCCCGAGCAAGGCGAGCGGCTCCGGTCGCGGCGGCGGCGGCGGGGACGTCCTGGACTCCGGGGGCGACCAGAGGCTCATGTTTGACGACGGCGGCGCGGGTGACGTGGGGCTCGACGACGCGTTCGCTCAGCAGATGGTCGCGCCCAACTCGTTAATAACGTGCGACCGGGATATGCTGCGAAATCTGCCGCCGAACGAGGTTGTGATCAGGCCGTCGGGGTGTAAGCTGGTCAAGCCGCGGTACTACCGCCTCATGGACGTCGACACGCCCGTCACGGTGGACGCCGCCGGTAACCTCTACGAGACGGATGAGTACGAGCTGGCGTGTCTCGAGCAGGGCCGCACGCCGTTCACGCGCAAGGGGGCGAACAGCGACGCGGAGCAGGAAAACTACGCGATGGTTCCCGAGCCGGAAACACCCCCCGCCTCCCAGGGAAAGAAGAAATCGGGATGGGGGACCGCAAGGGGAGTTGCCACGGTCCGAGGAATAGAGTTTGGGAAATAAATAGCACGGAGACTTCGTAGCATCTTTTCAATTGGGATTAATTCTAGCTCAAATCAAAAGAACCGATGCCTTCGGTGATTGCGTACCCGAGACGTTCCTTGAGCACCTCGACGCAACTGTAAGGCGGCATCTTGAGATAGCTCGCGCATGTCATCGCCGATGGAAGGTCGGTGTCCGCCAGCGTCGTCCCTGACGACAGCGGCTGCGACCCGGTGCCGGCGGTACCGCCCGCCGCGCCTGAGGGTTGCTTGCACACAACCGTGAGCCTCGGCTGCAGCGCGGCCAGACCACCGGGGGGAAGCCGCGGCGCACCCGTGACGAAGCGGAGGAACGCTCGCTGCTCCTCCGGACCGTATCCGCACATGACCTCGACCAGAGCCTTGATGGGAGGGGACTGGGCGTTGTACCCATGGTCGTACGTCATGTTCTCGCCCAGCAACTCAGGGGTCCAAGCCTGGCCCTGGCCGCACAGCATGCGGTCAATCTCGGGCTCCGTGAACATACCGAAAGTGGCGGGAGGGAGGATATCGGCGAGACCGCCGCGGAACGCGTCGAGCTGGCGCGCGATGCCGCCACCCACGGAGGCGTCAACCACGGCGGCGACGTAATCGCCGAGGTTCTCCGCCGTCACCGTCACCTCCGCACCGCCGGGCGTCAGCTCGAAGGCATCGTCGCCGGGGAGGGTGAAGGTCAGGCACATATCCTCCACGGCAGCACCGCCCACGGTCACCGCGCGCCACTCCTTCTCGGCGGCGCCCGATTTCTTGAGCTCATCGATCTGTTTCGCGGCGGTGGATAGCTGTTCAAGGGTGCGGCCGAGCTCGGGATCAACCTCCGCGAGGTCGTCCAGCGCGAGCGTGCGGCCGGAGACGGCGCGGTAGAACACGGGGCTGAGCGCCAGGTCGAGGAGCCTCCCGTCCTGGAGAGCCTTGCCCACCGCGCGACCGAGCATCCTGAAGAGATCCGCTCGCTTGATTCCGCCGGGGGCTCCGGGCACGGCTGCTTCAAAGTCCTTCGCGGAGACGGGCGCGGGGAACAGTCCGTGGGGTGCGTTCACAAAGCCGTCGGCGGGGCCAACCTCGCCATCCACGGGTGCGTCTCTCCAAGCCTTGAGCGCGCGCTGGGTCACTTCCTTGGACATGAGAGTGTAGAACTCCAGCGTGGGTCCGGTGCCGGTGCCGACCTCGTTGAAGAACTCAACCTCAAGAACCATCTTATGCACACCGGGCATCTCGTACACCTTCATCGCGGATTCCAGAATTCGCTGTCGAGACACGCGGACCTTTTGTCGCTGCAAACGCCCCACGCGGAGGTCGCGTCCACCGCCGCCACCGTTGTTGTCCTGTGACTGGCCGTGCATGCGGTGAAGCGCGCGGGCGAGACCAAACGTGGTGCAGTAGAAGAGCTGCTGCCGCACCTCGAAAGGAAACAGGAAAGGGCACGCTCGCGCCAGGGTGGTGCACCACGTGGGTAAGCTTCCGCTGCACAGAGCTAACGTGTCCTGCAGCTGTCTGACCATCTTACCGGCCAGCTTCGAGCTGAGGAACGCATCCGATGGAAGTGAAAGTGCCGCCGTCATCTTCGCGTCGTCAACCTTCCCGAGCTTGATGATCCTCGACGCAGACGTGGAAACCGTGTGCAACACAGAAATGACGGTGAGAATCGATCGCGTGGCATCCGATACACTCGCGGCGCTCTCCCGGTCGCACAGCTTGCCGCGCAGGGCTGGAAGGACATCCCCCAACGCCGCGCGACGCTCCACGGATCCGAGCGCCGCGAGAGCCTCAGCCGTGTCGGTCGTCTCTTCTAAAGAAAGAAGCGCGGCGCCACCAGAGCTGGGGGGAGGAGAGGGCAGCGGCTGTCCCTTGGGAGTGATCCCGTACTCGAGCGTGTGCGTGCGCTCCCAGAGGCCCGGTCCGGTGCCCTCACCATCCTCGTGTCCATCACCATCCTCGTGTCCATCACCCTGCTCGTCACTTTCCGCCGCCTGCAACGCGGCGGCGTGAATGGCCTGCAACACACTCGTCGACGGGTGAAATGGACCAACTCCGGGCGCGCGAAACAACAACCGGGGAGGTGCCGCCGCCGCTACCTCCGCGGCGCTTCTCGCTGGCGTCGGATGGGGTTGAGAGCTTCCGGCGTTTCCTGCGGGGGTTGGCGCGGCGGTTGCGCCACCCGCCGCTCCCTCAGCCGCCGGATCCACATCCGCGATGTCATCCGCGGTGGGCACGTCCTCCTCTCCGTCCTCGTCGTCATCCAGCTCATCGTCGTCGAAGTCTTCCTCGCCGTCTCCCTCTTCCTCCTCCTCCGCCTCCTCCATCTCGGTGTCTTCCTCATCCTCCTTCTCGTCCGCGTCCATATTTTCCGCCCCGCCGGTGAGCCGACCCGAGCGACGGGTCGGCGCCGCGCCAGATCCGGGGGCTCCCCCCGCCGGCGTCGCGGGACCCGATGGGGGCTTGTGCACACGCGGGTAGAGGAAATCCTCGATGGCATTCAGGGTGGCGAGGGGCTCGACCAGGATGATGTTGGAGGCGTAATCCTTCAGCTCCGCTCGCTCGCCCGAGGCTCGGCGCAGGCGAAGCTTGAAGGGGCGGGCGAGGACGCTGAGCCCGTCTCCCGCCCCCGCGCGCGGTGTGCCGCCTCTGGTACCGGGCGTTGTTCCGGTACCCGAACCCTTCGCACCGGCGCTCAGTTGCATGGGTAACGTCTCGGTGACAGCCAGCGCCTCAAGAAGTCGCTCCGTGAGAGAGCTCATGGCCTGCGGCGGTAAATCCGTGGAGGCAGCGCGGACGAAAGATGACAGACGAGCGGAAATTGATTCGCTCCATCCGTCTCCTTTGGGCAGGTCGGAGCCCGTAAGGAACGAGCTCAGCGCCTCGACACCGCCGCTCTCGATGAGCTCGAATGTTGACGTCCCCTCACCTTCCTCGAGAGCGTTGAGAAACTTCATGGCCACAGCCGCCGCCTTCGTTGGGTCCTCTCCGGCGTTACGGAGCGGAGCACACACACCCTGGAGACGAGCGACGGTTCCACCCGTGACTGCCGCACTGAAATGAGCGACGCGGAGGGTGATGGCGCGATCCATGGCGGCCCGGCGCTGAGGAGTGTCGGCAGGCTTTCTGCCAGAGTTTGTCAGCGCCATCCTCGCCACGATTGACGCGGCGCTGCCACTTCCGACGCCGGAAGGCACAACCTGTCCGCGCGGGGTGATGTCACCACTCGACCCCTTGCTATCGCCGGAACCGTCGTTGCTCGCCGCGTGCATCTCGCAAAGCTGTTCGATAGCGTGGACGGTGCCTTCCTTCCTGAACGCGCGGCTGAAGGTATCCGGAAGTTTTTGCATGAGGAGGTCCACTACGTAGAGGGCCACCTGGGCAATGGCTCCGTCTCGCGACGACACCAAACCCGCCAGGAAAGACGCCATCTGTCCGGGTTGAAGCGTGGCGGATCCAGTGGTGAGCATTTCAGGCGGTGCGTGGTGCAAAAACTTGGCAAGAGCGGCCAGGCACTGAAGCTTGACGTTTGTGCCGACGGATGCGACCACCACCTGCATGAGTGACAAGGTGAGGTTGGATCCGTACTCGCGAAGCAGCTCCGGCTCAGCCTTCAGGATGCCCTCCAGGGCGATACCAGCCGCGTTCACAACCTCCGACGCCACGGCCGCGCTGCGACGTCGCGAGTTTGATCTCCTGCCGTTCTCTGTGGTTGCAGCGTTGACTGGCGCCGCGGCGTCGATGCCCAGGGACTCGAGGGGCGACTGGGAGGCTCCGCTTCCAGGCTGAATCGATGGTAGCAGTTGGTTGGCCAACGTCGTCACCTCGAGGAGCTGGTCCGCCGACACGATCGGTGAAGCGGGCGATGCAGAAGCGGTCGAGCTGGCGAGAACTTTGCAGCCGGCGAGTACCGACTTTAGGGTTCCCGGCAGCCCGTTCCTGAGCAGCTGCTCCGCCACGTCAGCCGACCCCTTGCAGCACGTGCCGATGAGGCGTATCAGACCGTGATACGTCGAGGCGCCCACGGGTGCCGCCGTGGCCGAACCCGCGGGGGATATGAGCCGTGTGGCGTTGGGGATCAATCCGTGAGAGCAGAGCGCCTGGAGCTGTCGCGGCTGCGCGCTCAGGTTCGCCGCGATGAGCGTCAGGCAGGTGCACGCGCTCTCGACCAGCCGCGCGTCATCGTGCATGAGCAGGTTGGTGAGAACCGGCACCGAGTCGGAGAGCTGGTCCCAGCAGTCGCTGGCGGGCAGCTGGCGGCACACGTTAGCCGCAGTCTGCAGAGCCACGCGCTGCATGCCGAGCGAGAAAAAGTCGAGGTAGCTCAGGCAGGCCATCATCGCGCCCTCACGCAGGCAGCTCGATCCGTGGTCCTGCGACAGCTTCTCCAGCGCCTGCAGGGACTGCTCCGCGAGGTCGATGTACTCGATGGTGAGCAACCGGCTGCAAAACGCGGGCAGCGCGCCGTGGTGGACGATGGCGCCGCGGGAGTTGGGCATGATGTCAGCCATCGACGTCAGCGCCCTCGCCGCGAGCAGCATGCAGTCCGGGTTATGCTCCATCTGCATGAGGTTCACGAGCACGGGCACGAACGCGTCGACGGACAGGGTGATGAGGGACTCCTCGGACGAGATGACGAGCAGCTCGCACAGCTCGTTCAGCGCCATGACCTGTCGGGTATCGTCGCCGTCCGCGCGGAGCCCGGCGAGGATCTCCTTCAGGCGGCCGCGGGTCTGGCCCGCGGCGGGGATCATGTCCTCCAGCCCGCCGCCGAGGCGACGCAGGAGCGCCTGAAGCCCCGAGGGATCGTGCCCGTCACCGCCGTGCTCGTCGTCCTCGTCCTCGTCGTCCTCGTCTTCGTAGTCCTCCTCCTCCTCCTCGTCGTCGTCCTCGTCCAGGTCGTCGTGATCGTATGCGTCCTGGCGCATCGCCTCGAGTTCCTCGCGGCTCACCATGCTTCCGCCGGTCGACGATCTCCTGCGCGTCGCCTTGACGCTGCCGGAGGTTTTTTTTGGCGTCCTGGTCCTGGACGCTTTTTCAGATCTCCGCCTGTTTGACTTGGAAGGGGTGCCGCCGCCGCCGCCGCCGCCGCCGCTCGCGCCTCTCGCGGGTAGCTCGGTGAGCACTCGAGTCGCGCGCCTCGCGGGTTTCTGGCCCTCGGCACCTTTCTTTGGTTCGCTAGTGCTAGAACCTCCTCGCCTGCGCGACGAGCCCGAAGCGCCCCGCTCCGAGGAGGTTTTGTTCTTTAGGTGTGCTGCCGGGGCTTCGACGCTCCCGCGACGGGCACTCGCCTTGGGCTTGGCAGACTCGGGGGCAGCAGACGCGTTCGCTGTCTCACTCGCGTCGCTTTCTTTACCCTCCCTTCGAGTACGCTTTCCTCCCGACACTGACGCGGGCCCGGGCGAATCAGCACCTCTCTTGCGCATCGGATGCCATGATACTGCGGAGTGCGTCGCTCGTCTGCGGTTGGTGTGAGTACTCTGATTAAAGATGACTCCGATCTCGACGTGCCCGAGTGATCCTTGGGCGCTCAAGCGCGGCGCGGTTTGACGCTCTCCGCTGTTCGTTTCCCCTCTTCAGCTTGAGATCGAGGAAAACTTCAGAAGATTGGCGGTGACGTGACGGGGAGGTGATTTTTGGGTACCCTACTATTCGACTACTCGCTGGGCGAGGTGGAGCCGGTTCGGTGCCGGTTGTGACGACACGAATAAGTTGCACGACAAAAACGAACATGAGGACTCTCCCGCACTCCCCGCATCACCCCTGAAGGGCGCGAACGCGCCTCACGCGAGGGGCACTCACGCGAGGGGCAGTTCACCCGACTCGGTGACGGTGACGTCTTTCACGGGCCTGTCCCCCCGCGCGGTGGGTGTCCTCTCGATCTTTTTGACCACGTCCAGGCCCTCGACGACGCTGCCGAACACGACGTGCTTGCCGTTCAGCCACGGGGTGGCGGTGGTGGTGATGAAGAACTGCGATCCGTTGGTGTTGGGTCCCGCGTTGGCCATGGAGAGGACGCCGGCGCCGACGTGGTTGAGCTTGTCCAAGGGGAAGGCTTCGTCGGGGAACTTGCGGCCGTAGATGGAGTACCCGCCCGTGCCGTTGGCCTTCTCGAAGTCACCACCTTGGATCATGAAGTTGGGGATGACGCGATGGAAGATGGAGTTCTTGTACCCGAAGTCCCTCTCGCCCGTCGCGAGCTGCCTGAAGTTCTCAACCGTCTTCGGCACATCCTTGCCAAACAGCCCGATGACTATCCTCCCCTGGGGCTCACCGCCGATGGCAACGTCGAAGTACACCTTGTTGGTGACCTCGGCGTTGCACAGGAGGGGCGCCGTGTCCGCGGTGGGGCACGAATCAGCGAGGGCGGGGGCAACCGCGGCGGCCGCGGCGGCAGCAGCGGAGCCCATCAGGGCGACCCTGCGGCTGGAGGCGGAGGTCTGCGCCTCATCACCAGCCGCCGCGCACCTGACAACCCGCTGCTTGGAGCGCGACACGGCAGGTACGGCACCGATAGCCTTACGCTGGGTCTTCGACACGCGTCTGCTGACGGAGAGGGGCGGGAACACCGTCGTCAGCGTCATCGCGAGCAAACAGGATAAAGCGCCGGATCGATTGATTTCATGGGTGGGTGTCGGGGACGTGGAGGTCGGGTGTCGGGGACGTGGAGGTCGGGGGACACGCACCGGGTGGAAGCGACGACGCGGACGGAGGTGGGAGCGGCGATGGTGAGTGACATCATCTTTTTCGCGCGTGCGTTCAAGGGACGGCGCCTGTGTTAGACCACCCCGGATCTCCAACTGATGACGTGTTTTTTGGGAAGGCTCAAATGAGAAATGCTGATACTCATGATTTCATCGACACTATCACTACGCTCCCCTCTTCGCGGCGACGGTCGAAGCCTGCATGACGACGTCGGCGGCGAGTTTCTCAGCCTCCTCTACCGCGGCCCAGAGCTCGGGCGGAACCTGCGGCGCGCCGGGCACCGCGCTCGCCGCCTCAAACGTCACCTCGGGCGGCGCCGGGGTCTGCTCGGGGGCGGAGGCCTCGACCTGCTCCTGGGCGGAGGCCTCGACCTCCCCGGGGGTGGAGGCTTCGACCTGCTCCTGGGCGGAGGCCTCCACCTCCTCGACCTCACCGGACGTCGACGCCGGTTGCTGTCCGCCCAGAACCTCCGGGTAAAGCCCAGCCTCGCGGTCGTCGTCCCACTCCTCGCTGTCGAGCACGGACGCGACGGCTCTCGCGGCGGCGATGACCGCGGGGTCCTCGTCGCTGTCAAACACCCACGCGTCCTCCCTCTCAGTCGCGTCCGGCGTCGCCGGTGTTCCCTCCCCCTTCGAAGGAACCACACCGTCGCCATCCTCGGCGGGCGCGGGTCGCGTCGGTGACGGCGTCGACGGAGGCGGCTCCGCCTTGTACGCGGTGGAGGCGGACGGCGGGTCGACGGGGGCGCCGGCTCCGACGGCGGCCGGGTCGAGGTACCTGTCGTACAGCTCCGCGGGCACGAACGACCTGACGATCTCACGCCCCGGCGCCTCCGCGGCGATGCCCCGCTCCTCCAGCGTCTCCACCACCCCCTCCGCGCGTCGCACCAGGTCCTCGGCCTTGTCGTTGATGGGCCTCGGGTCCTGCATCAGCGTGTTCAGCTCCCCGGGAGCCTGCGCCAGCACCCCGAGGAGCTGGCCCTTCTGCAGGAGATCGAGAGCCTCGGTGGCGCCGCCGAGGGCGAGCCGCGGACCCATGACCGCCGCGGCGAGGGGATCTTTCATGATGCGCTCCAGCGGGGACGGCCTCCTGGGCGGCGACTCGAACGTCGACGCTCCATCCGAGGAGGAGGAGGCGGGGGTATCGCCCGACGGCCCATCGCCCGCGGCGCGCGGTGGTGGCGCGAAGCGACGACCGGCGGGCTTCGCGCGGCGGCTGTTAACCGCGGCCGATACGACGTTCACGGACGTGATGAGCGATGCCATCGTCTCTTGTCCCTTCCCGAGCGGTGCGCTCCGCTCTGTGTCGGGGCGAACGTGGGAATTCGCCGGCGAGTTTATCGAGATCCAGATTTCGACCCGCGGTGGATGAACCGCCCGCAAACCCAAAGATTGGCATCGAATGGCTCGCCGGGCTTTTTCTCGGAGGGACGACCAATCGGAGGCTGACAAGCGCTTCCTGAAGGAAAATATCAAGGCGGCCGCACCACACCTGTCTGCGCTCCTTGGCCTGTGGCGGTCGGACCTCGACCGGCGAACCTGACGACCATGGCGTCTATCGTCATCGCGGGAGTTAACTCCGCCGCGCTCTCGCTTCCCGCGCGCCGCAGCGCGATGGCCCGCGCTCCGGGCGCGAAGTTCGCGTTCGTTGCGAGTGCGGCTCCCACTCGCCCATCTGCTCGCGTCGCGGGCCCGGCCACACGCGGCGCCACCGCGGTGGCGATGCCCGGGGGCGCTCGAGGCGACATGATGATGTCTCGCGCTGCCGCGCTTGACATCAGCGCACCCGCCGCGAACGACGATAAGAAGCAGGTACGCCCGAGCGAGCGCCGTGTCCTCTCCGTCTTTTACGCGCAAATCATCCGTCCGTTCTTCGCCTCGAGTGCGGAGACCCCGGCTCCCGTGACGCCACGTATCTGACCCCGCCTCCTCCCTCCACGTCGCGCAGCTCCTGTTCAAAATCGCCGTCGGCGTCGGCGTCGCCGCCCTCGCTCTCGCGTTTCCTTGTGAGTCCTCGCCCGAACCTCACCGGACCCCGTCGCGTCCTCGAACCGTCGTCTCCCGGCATGCGTGAAAAAATCCACCCGAACGCACGCGCTGACCTTTCCTTCCTCCACCTTCCTAAAACCCAGGCGCATCCCTCGCGGCTGCGAAGGCCAAAGGCGCGGCGGCCGCTGCCTATCCCATCTCCTTCCTCCCCTACACGCACAACCAGATACTGCACGCGGTGAACCTCGGGTCGCTCCCCGCGTGGTTCTCCCTCCTGGTCCTGCCTCGGTGGCACATGACCAAGAAGATCACCGCGGCGGTCGCCGTGGCGTACTCCGTCCTGTACGTCGCCCTCGCCTACGCGCTCTTCTCGGAGTCCATCCTCTCCATGGACTACTCCTCCCTGTCCACCACACAAGGGTTGAGCAAGGCGTTTTCCGAAGCCACCTCCGTGCTGGCCGGGTGGGCGCACTTCATCGTGTTCGACCTGTGGACCGCGCGATACTTCGTGCTGGACTCCGGCCGGTCCGGAATCCCGCACCTCGCGGTCGTCCCCGCGATTCTCGGGTGCATGTTCTTCGGCCCCGTCGGTCTCCTGACCTACCTCGCCGTGAAGAAGGTGTCCGAGTCGAGGTTCCTGCAGAGCGCGACGTCCACCAAGACGTTCAACTTCTGAACGGAGCGGAAGTGACGTAGCGCAAACTTATTAGACCCCCGGACATCACCCGATAGTCACGGGATGTTAGCTTAGCATTGCTTAGCCGCCGCAGCCTATTACCAAGTATAAATCGACAAACATGTTCCCACACGGATGCGAGAGCATCTCCTCCTCAATCCATGAGCAAAAAATATAGCCGGTCATGGAAGCCCGGAGCGCGTCCAAATATAACCCCAGAAATCCGACATCTCACATGCAAGTCAAATGACTACCTCCGCGTTGTAGCGGAGTGCCCCTAGGATTCTGTCCTCGGGGTCCCCCGTAGTCTAGTTGGTTAGGATACGAGACTCTCACTCTCGAGGCCCGGGTTCGATTCCCGGCGGGGGAAACCCAATCAATCTTTTTGGTGTTTTTCCATTTTGGCAGACAGATGGTTTTCCCCTCGCCTTACCCTCGGCTTTTGTTTCCCGACCGCGCAAGATGTTGCTGGTCAATTGTATTAAAAATCTGTCACGTGCTCCCCAAACGTCTACCCCGCAGCTTTCTCATCCTCACGCCGACACAGTCACGCCCTGCTCGTTGAGAAGCCTCTCCGCGATGAACATG
>Ga0209631_10005182_pt1 | contig 13916 bp, 18 predicted proteins | sample COG_08_FD_184752 | JGI IMG/M metagenome (GOLD analysis project Ga0209631, IMG submission 184752) | Pelagic Microbial community sample from North Sea - COGITO 998_met_08 (SPAdes) (version 2) | ecosystem: Environmental > Aquatic > Marine > Neritic zone/Coastal water | place: Helgoland, sampling... | reverse complement strand
ATAGAACTTTTTTACATAAATTTTAAAAACTATTTACCAATATTCTCATAAAGTAGATTAATAAATTAAATTTAAATCTATAAATAAAATAATTATATTAAAATCAAATAACACCTTTGGGGGGTAAGTGCAATTTACATTAACTGTGGCATACAGCTGAAAAATACTATATATTTAGCTATCGATTAGAAAAGATTGTTCTATGCAAGGTCAGGAAGCACTATGTCACGAATTACTGCCGCTGATATTTTGAAGGTAGTGCCTATAACCCGAAAGACCCTATGGTTGTGGCAAAAAAAGTACCGTTTTTTCCCAGATCCGCAAAAAGAGGGACATCCCGGAGGTAAAGGAATCGTAGGCTATTATCCCGCCTGGGTAGAAGAAAGATGTAAACAGGTTTATGCCTTACAAAAAAAGGGATACACCATTCCAATGATACAGGAAATTATTGAAAAAGAGAAGAAAGACAAGTCCACTCGAAAAGTATTGGTAGTCGATGATGAAGTTAAGTTTTGCGATCTTCTGAAAAGGATTTTCCAGAAAAACAATTTTCTTGTCGAGACCGCTTATGATGGATGGGAAGCAGGCAAAAAAGCGGCAGAATTCCAGCCCACCATTATGATTCTAGATATCACCTTACCCGGTATCAATGGATTGCAGGTTTGTAAAAACTTGCGGGCAGACTCCAGAACAGAAAAAATGAAAATAATCACTATCTCTGGAGACCTACGTTACTCCGAATCCGAAGTTCTCGAAGCAGGGGCCAATTCGTTTTTCACCAAGCCGGTTAACTTCGAAATTCTACTTTCTTTATGTAATGACTTTTTACACCTCCCTGAATCGCAAAAATAACCCTATATTATGCCCTGAAGGCATTTTGCGTGGACACAGTCTGCCTTTTTCAATTCGCAAATAGAAAAGGGTTATGCTATAAGCATGATCACGTTTTTTTAGCAGAAATGGTTTATTATGACTACAGATATTGCAAAACTTGAGAATTCCGCTTTAGAGCTCAGGCGTCTGGCCTTGAAAATCATTTTTCAAGCCGGGTCAGGACACCCAGGTGGCAGCCTATCTGCTACCGACTTGATGACCGCTTTGTTCTTCGGTGGAATACTTCGTTACGACACCAGCAATCCAAAAGACCCTAAACGCGACCGTTTTTTATTGAGCAAAGGCCATGCTTCAGGGATTCATTATTCCGTCCTCGCAAAAGCAGGATTTATTGAAGTGTCCGATCTCGATGACTATAGAAAAATTAACAGCAAACGATTTCTTTCCGGTCATTGTCATCCCAAAACTCCTGGAGTTGAGATTGCCTCGGGTAGTCTTGGGCAAGGCTTGAGCGTTGCACACGGCATAGCATTAGGAACCCGTCTTCAGGGCTTTGACTCTAAAACTTATGTAATTTTAGGGGATGGTGAGTTGCAAGAGGGGCAAATTTGGGAAGCGGCAATGTCTGCATCCAAGTTTAAAAGCACTAACCTCATTGCGATTGTCGATTTCAATAAAGTAGCGCAAGACAATATAACCAAAGACCTTAAAGATATCGAGCCGCTTGAAGCTAAATGGGATTCCTTTGGTTGGGATGTTCACCGTATAGACGGACATAATATGAATGAAATAATAAAGGTCTTGCAATTGCCAGCACACGCTGTAAAGCCAAGGGTCATCATAGCCGACACCATCAAAGGAAAAGGTGTCAGCTTTATGGAAGGCCAAACCGCATGGCATGGTGTAGCGCCTTCTAAAGAAGATTATGAAAAAGCTTTAAAGGAATTGGAGTAAGAATGAAAGACGCAGCCACACGCGATGCCTACGGCCAAACTTTGGTAGATATTGGAGCTAATACCGATATTGTTGTTCTCGATTCAGGAGTCAGTGACAGCACCCGAACAAAAAAGTTTGGACAGGCGTTTCCTGATCGGTTCTTTAATATGGGAATCGCTGAAGCCGATATGGTTTGTACCGCTGCGGGACTAGCCACCACAGGTAAAATTCCGTTCGCCACAAGCTTTGCTTGCTTTTTGCTGGGCAGAACGATGGATCAGGTTCTCGTTAGCATGGCTTATTCCAACACCAATGTTACATTAGCAGGCACACATTGTGGGCTTGCTGTTGGTGAAGATGGCCCAAGCGCGCAAATGATCGTCGATATCGCCTATACCCGCGCTATTCCTAATATGATTGTTATCCAACCTGCGGATTGGGAAGAAACCGTTCAAGCCACTAAAGCACTTGTAGACTATGAAGGCCCGGCGTATTTCCGTCTAGGAAGACCCAAAGTAAAGGGTGTTTTCGATTCCTCTTACAAGTTCGAAATTGGTAAGGGCAGGGTAGTTAAGGAAGGCAGTGACCTGGTCATTTTTGCCACAGGAACCATGGTTCAAGAGAGCCTCGTAGCCATGGAGCAACTGGCAAATGAAAATATCAATGTGACCTTGGTGAATATATCGACTTTAAAACCCATCGACCGTGAAATTGTAGTAGAACAAACTCGTAAACATGGCGCATTGATAACAGCAGAAGATCATAATATTATCGGCGGCCTCGGAGATGCTGTTGGCGGAGTCTTGCTTGATAATCAAATCGCCGTACCGTTCACTCGAGTGGCAGTTAACGATCAGTTCGCTGAGACGGGTACTGGATCGCAGTTATATGAAAAATATGGTTTGTCCCACAACCATATTGTTAAAGCCGTAAAAGAAACCCTGTATAAGAAGTAGTCCCAAATAACAAGGGTAGATCCAACCAAAGGCTGGTTTCAGTGAACTAAATCAGGCTCCTTCCCCTAGTTGACATAATATATGTTATAGGAACCTAAAATGGGAGCGAGAACTGCCGACTACGAGTTGGGGATAATAGCCGTTGAAATACATTTAAAATTATAAGTAAACTTTTTAACAAGCCGGTTAAACTTCTATATCCATATGCCCAACTTATTTAAAAAAAATATACATTTTTTCCTCTAAGCATTGCTTATATTCCCCTTTCCGACCCTTCTTAGGTTTGTTATGATCACCTCGAGTAAAACTTCAGCAACCTAGTCAGTTCCATATCCCTATAATTATTCCTCCTTAAGAATATGTGTGGCATAGCTGGCCTTCTCGATTTTGATGGAAATGGCCAACCTGGGAATTCGGGTCGAATTCTTCGGTTGATGCTGGATAGTATTCGTCATCGTGGTCCTGATGATCGAGGTGAGGAACTTATTGCTAACGAAAACGGGCCGACTCTTCATTTAGGTCATCAAAGATTTTCTATCATTGAGCTCAGTCCCCGTGGTCATCAGCCGATGGCTAATGACGATCAATCTTTTTGGCTTTCCACCAACAGTGAAATTTATAATTACATAGAACTGCGTGAGGAATTATCCGACCAGTTTCGGTTCAACTCCCAATCGGACACCGAAGTCCTTTTAAAATCGTATGAACACTGGGGCATCGATTGTCTGGAAAAACTTAGGGGAATGTTTGCATTTGCTGTTTGGGATTCGGAAAAGCGGCAATTGATATTGGCGCGGGATAGACTCGGGATAAAGCCTCTCTACTATATTGCTGGCGAAAAGCAATTTCTATTTGCTTCTGAAGTGCGCGCCCTGCTCGCTTCAGGATTATCGGATTCCAAAATAAACCCCACCGGACTCTATCATTACCTTTCATTCGGGCATTTGAAATCCCCAGAAACTTTGATCCGTAATATTAAAGAGATCAAGCCCGGTCATTATCTTGTGGTCGACAGCGATGGCAACGTGAAGGAAACGCAATACTGGCATCCGTTGAATGTTTTAAATGAACCTGATAAAGATCGACAGACTATTCAGGAATTACTTCATGAATCTGTAAGGTTTCGGCAAGTCAGCGATGTCCCTTTGGGTGCTTTTCTCAGCGGCGGCATTGATTCGAGCGCCATCGTTTCTCATATGGCGAGCATTTCAGAAGAACCGATAGACACACTCACCATTGGATTCAAAGAAAAAGAGTTTGATGAGTCGGAGCATTCCGCAAAAATTTCACGTTTGTTCAATACTCGCCATAAACTATTAACTTTAGACGAAGAACAATTATTGGATGCCCTTCCCTCTGCTATCAACGCAATGGATCAGCCGACGATGGATGGCATCAACACCTTCCTCATTTCACGAGCAGCGAATGAAGCTGGATTAAAAGTGGTTTTGAGTGGGCTCGGTGGAGATGAATTGTTTGGCGGCTACCCCTCTTTTCAATTAGTTCCAAAGTTGTTGGAGAAAAAGAAATGGATGAAGGTTTATCCTCAAATTTTATTGAATCTCGGCACAAAATTATTAAAATTTTCACTTCCTGTTGATCAAGGTATCAAGCTTGACCATTGGTTGAATGGGAAATTGAGTGGCGCCCATGAATATTATTTAATACGCGCTCTTTACTGTCAGGACCAAGTTTCTGAATTATTTCAGGATCAAAACCTGGTAGAAAAAGAAACTCTGAAAAATTTTGAAACAACAAATAGTGCCTTAGAGAATTTAAACAGAGCGGAAGTGAATGACGATTTCAGTCTAATCTCTTATCTTGAAACCACTCACTATTTACAGAATATGCTTCTTAGAGACACCGATATGATGAGCATGGCGCATCCTTTAGAAGTTCGCGTGCCTTTCATGGATCATAAACTAGTTGAGCATATGTTCAGTATGCCAGCGCATTTAAAAAAATTTACGGCGACACCAAAGTCCTTATTGGTAAACTCTATGCAACCACCTTTGCCCGATTCCATTGTGCACCGAAAAAAAATGGGTTTCACCCTGCCCTTCGAACCTTGGATGCGCGGCGCAATGAAAACGGAAATGAAATCGGTATTATTAACATCCGTCAAACCTTTAGAAAACTTAATCTCTCAAGCGGCAACAGAGAAAATATGGCATCAGTTTTTAGCGGGAAAAATATCATGGTCTCGTCCTTGGGCTTTGTATGTGCTCAAGCGATGGGTGGATAAAAATATTTCATAAGGTTCAATAAATATTTTGCAAACACCTTTCTATCAGGTAGATGTTTTTTCGGATGAATTGTTCGGAGGGAATCCATTAGCCGTTTTTTTACGTGGCGAGGATTTCAAAGAAGCGCAGTTTCAACAGATGGCGAGAGAAATGAACTTGTCAGAAACCACGTTCGTTCTCCCCTCTTCTCATCCTGATGCGGATTTTGATGTCAGAATTTTCACTCCAGAAAAAGAACTCCCTTTTGCCGGTCACCCTACTTTGGGTACGGCTTTTGTTCTGCGACATGCGGGCTTGGTTCCTTCGACACAAAACCATGTACGTTTGAACTTTAAGGTAGGAGTAATTCAAGTCGATTTGCAAGAGGATGACAAAATTTTCATGACCCAACCTCCAGGTAAAATATTACAGACTTTTACAAACACGGAAGAAGTCGCGCAAGTTTTAGGGCTTACTGCAAATAACATTGACCTTCCTGTTCAAACTGCATCGACCGGGTTTCCTGCATTGTTGGTTCCCATAAACTCTTTGCGTGCCATGCAGCGAATCGTTTTGAATTTGTCTTTATTAAAAGTGTTGTTGGAGGAAGCCGAGGTTGACATGATTTATCCTTTTACCCGACAGACCTTGGATCAAAAGAGCTCCGTCCACGCACGTGGATTCGCCCCTTTTGTTGGGATACCTGAAGACCCCGCAACGGGAAGTGTTGCAGGTGCGTTAGGCTATTATTTGAAAGATAAGAATCCGAAAGAGGAAAATCTTATCATCGAACAGGGTTATGAGATGAAGCGACCGGGCCTCATTTTTGTGTCGATGGACGGAGCAAAAATCCAGGTGGGTGGTAAAACCAGAATGGTATTTAAAGCTTCTTTATACTTGGAGTAATCAGGCGGACTTCTGAATAGTTTTGTCTTCTGGAATGTGCAAGCAGTTAGCACATATATGGCCTTTTTCCCGTCCACACATCAGGCAACTCTCTAATTCTTCAGATCCCTTAAAAGCGCCGCTACAATGGTAGCAATTTTCTTCAGGGGCCTTTTTCTTCATTATTCGACGTTTGACACGTCTTTTTTTGATGATCATCTGTGGGATATTCATAATTAACCTTTGTAAAAAAATTTCCTTATTGCTCAAATTTGATGCGAAATCATGAAAAAAGGTTCAGATTTATTCTCTCATCCTCAAATCCGGGCTAAAACTCCAGCATTTACTTTTTTCATACGCTCAATCCCAAAGAGGATTTCAACCAGTTTCAGGGCAAACTCCATAGCCGTTCCCGGACTTTGACTGGTAATCACCTTTCCGTCTATCACGACTCTCTTATCAAGATATTCATCAAATTGAGACTGAACGGATGGATGGCAGGTCATAGATCTATCTTTAAGTATACCTGCTTTTAGCAATATCGTAGGTGCGGCACAAATGGCGGCGACATATTTCCCCTGACTTTGGATTTTCTGCAATAGTTTTTCTATACGCGGATCATTTTTCAAATTGTCTGTTCCGGGTTGTCCCCCGGGCAGACAGATCAAATCAAATTCTTTATCCATAACAGCCTCCAGCATCTCATCAGGGGCTACTTTTATGCCTCGGGAACCTTCCAACACACCGGTGACCGTGGCGGCCAATGTCACTTTGGCCCCGGCCCTTCTTAAAATATCAACCACCGTGATCGTTTCGATTTCTTCAAACCCAGGCGCAAGAGTTACCAGAACCGTTTTCATGGACTTCCCCTTATGAAATTTAGTACATTAGAATTTTCCCCCTTCTCACTTGTACCATATATCAACAGGTGTTAAAATTTTTGAACACAGAGTCATTAAAATTCAAGCCTTTGAGGAATATATTGGAAAAAATAGTGGTGCCACTCCGTGGTGCGAATCAGATTCAGGCTATGTTCAATGCTGTGGCTCCTAACTATGATTTCCTCAATCGGCTTTTGAGCGCAGGTTATGACAGACGCTGGAGGAAATTAGCGGTCAACGAGTTTGAGTCCGTTGCCAGTAAAACTTTTCTCGATGTAGCCACAGGAACCGCAGACATCGCTCTGGAAATGGCAAGTCGGCAACCTGCACCACACAAAATTATTGGCATGGATTTTAGTCAGTCGATGCTGGAGCTGGGCAATAAAAAAGTTTCCGGGCAGGATATAAAACTAATCCCAGGATCAGCGGAGAATATACCGTTAAAGGACAAAATATTTGATGGTGTCGTAACTGCTTTTGGGGTGCGAAATTTTTCCGATGCTGAGCAGGGACTTCGGGAGATGCATCGCGTCCTCAAACCAAAGGGGAAAATTGTCGTACTGGAATTTTCTTTTCCACAAAATGGATTGTTGCAATGGTTCTATCGATTTTATTTTGAAAACATATTACCCTTAACCGGACGTATCATTTCAGGTCATAAGAATGCCTACACCTATTTACCTGCATCCGTTGCTAATTTTCCGAAAGGAAATGAATTCAAAAAGATGCTTGAAGAATCTGGGTTTCATAATGTCTCATATAAGCAATTGACCTTCGGAATCGTAACTCTCTATACCGGATTGAAAAATGTCTGATAAAAACAGCAATCTTAAAATTGCAGGTTGGAGTTTACTGCTTTTGATATTTCTTTCAATAAATTCCCGAGATTACATTTCTTATACGCCACCCTCTCCTGTCAAATCGATCTCAAACAAGGTGATTCCTGCCAGTGACTATCAAGGGCTTTTAAAATTACAGGAAGCCTTTATCAGAAATGCAAAAGCCATAAAACCTTCTGTGGTTAGTATTAATAAAGTAAAGGAAGTGATTGAAAAATCTTCATGGTATGAAATGGACCCACACGACTCTTGGTATTTAAGAGCCAAAACCTGGTTGTCCAGTAACCTTCGTGGCAAAAAATATGTGGTGGAAGGTGTAGGGTCAGGAGTTATTTTAGATACGGGCGGTTATATTTTGACCAATTATCATGTCATCGAAGAAATAGACCGAGTTCTTGTCAAACTTTCAAATGGGCGGGAGTATTTTGCAAAAATAATTGGACACGATTCTCACACCGATTTGGCTGTCTTAAAAATATCCACTCTACGGAGTTTGCCTGAAGCTAAATTTGGTCATTCCCAAGGTTTACAGGTTGGTGAATGGGTTATGGCTATTGGTAATCCTTATGGACTTGAGGGAACAGTCACGGTCGGGATCATAAGTGGTAAAGGCAGAACCGATTTAGGAATGACCCGGTTCGAAAGTTTTATTCAGACAGATGCCTCTATTAATCCCGGCAATAGTGGGGGTCCGTTAATTAGCTTGGATGGAAATATTATTGGTATCAATACGGGAGTTGCCGCTATTGGTTCTGGAGTGGGGTTTGCTATTCCCGTTGAAAACGCATTAAAAATTGCCAACCAGCTTGTCGAGAGCGGTTCTGTTGCTAGAGGTTGGATGGGAGTTGGCATTCAAAACCTTACTCCCGAGCTTGCGCAAACATTGGAATTTAGAAACGGGGATGGGGTGCTTGTAAATAGTGTAGATTCAAAAACTCCAGCTCATAAAGGAGGAATCAGGCGGGGCGATATTATCCTTCAGTTTGACGGAAAGCCAGTTCCCGACTCAAAGCTTTTACAAAAAATGGTTGCTGATACAAATATTGGCAGAGATGTCTTGGTAAAAGTATTTAGAGAGGGTCAGGAAAAAGCTTTGAAAGTTAAGATTGGCAAACTTGTTTCCTGAGCGGTTGTACTAATTCTTTACTAATTCAAATCCTACCTCGACGATTTTATCGGAAATTTCCTGCAAGTTAGTTTTCTCGTCATTATAATCCACCTGCACCTCTTTTTTATCGAGATACACTGCGACTTTATTTATTCCGGCAATTTTTCCTAGCGCATCCGTGATCGTCTGAACACAATGCTGACAGGTCATTCCTTCAACTTTCAATGATTCTTTAGTCATTTTAAGCCATCCTTTAAATTATTTAAAATCTATACCTACCATTGTACTCCCTGTTTGCTCTATTCATTTGATTTTTCAGTAGATTTGATTTTAAAACTCAAGAAATCCTCACTTTAGCCGTAACTAAATTAAGGTAGCTTGGAGGTTGAAATAGAAATTGGCCTATAAAATTATGAAACTTGAAGGTTTCAATATGGATCACTAATCAAACCTAATAAATTCCACTTTCATGGAGGAAATGGAATGCAACTCAGAATCTTCAATAATCTCAGTTCACAATATGCACAAAACCGCCTAAGTTCTCACAACGACAATCTAGGAAAAGCTATAGTTACTGTTGCCTCAGGGGATCGTGTTAAGAACAGTTCCGATTGATGGGGCAAGTCTTGCTATTTCCGAATCGTTACGCATTGAGGATTTGGATATCAGTACTGCTGATAGTGCCAAGGAGGCTCTGGTACAACTTCAGGAGGCTGTTGGCGACCTAAGTGGAGCAAGGACACGTGTAGATGCAACGCAAAACCATTTGACACGAGCCATTCAGAATTTGTGTCCCAATATAGAACACCTAACAGCTACGGCTTCCGCTATTCGTGATGCCGATGTGGCAAAAGAAGTAACTGGATAAAAAAACAGCTTTTGTTAGTGCAAACTTGTTCCGCTATGGTAGGAGAGTGCAATTTAATACCGGAGGGAGTACAGTTGTTACTTCAATCATTATGAATGAACTAGAACCAACACTTAAATTAGTCAGAGGAAATGCTGTTAAAAGTGATTCCAAGGGTGGAAGGAGCTCTAGGCCCTCTGGGAAATCTTTAGATCGTGTCACTCTGTCGGAAGTTTCGAAGAATCAGGTTCCATCGAAGGGGTCAAAAGGTATTGCAGGTGAAATACGTCACGATCTGGTGAATAAATTTCGCAATGTTTTACGAGATGGCACTTATTCGATCAAGGCAGATGAAATTGCGGATAAAATTGTTCAAAAAATTCGCGATAACAAAAATCACCTGGCCCTGTAACTTTCAACAACCTTGTAAGGACACAGTCTGATACTTTTATCAGGCTATCCTTAAAAGAGATAACTTTGGGAAATTGCCCTGTTCCTTCAATTTTTCTTCCCATCGTTTTCCTAGCTTATTGACACGTAAGTCCAGGCTTTCCAGATTCAGTAGATTCTCTGTATTAGCCAGTAGCAGCATCCCCTTTCGGGTAATTTGATTGTTTCTCAGATCCAGCTCGCGAACATTTCTTATTTTTTCAGAAGCAAGCAAAACTTCCAAACCTTCATCCCCTAATTTATTTTTTCTTAAATCTAACTGTTCGACAATCTCGAGCCCTGGATATTTACTAAGGTAAGCGGCTTCCCATGGAGTGATCTCTTTATTTGAAAGACTCAATGATTTCGGATTCAAAGAAAGTCTGGCCGAGATAAATTTCTCAAAGAGAGTAATACTTCTAACTTTAGGTCCAAATAATTTTTTATCAATGGCCGCATTGACTTCATCCAGCCCCCCTTTTGTTTTATAAAAAATTTCCAGGATCATCTCTTTGTTCAATTCATCCTGCTCAATTTCGCCAAGACTCCTTTCTTCTGAATCCATTAGTCCACCCTAAAATAAGTTAAGATACGTTTATAAAATTTGTAAGACCATATTAACTGATTACTTGAAAATAATCCTTCATACTTCATCTGTCTTAGGAAAAAAGAATGGCATAAATAAAAAGAGTCGGTGATGTAATGATGTCTAACTTCACCAAGGTTGAAGGCATGATAAAAGTTTCCGATGCTCTTCAAATGATGCGGAGTAAAAAATTAATGCGGTGCTGGTTGAGCCTCGCGATGATAGCGATATTTATGGAATTATGACTTTAAAGGATATTGACCGTAAGGTAATTGCTCATCGCAGACAACTACATGAAGCACATGTATATGAAATTATGTCTAAACCTGTATTATCTGTCACTTCCGATATGCCCATTCCTTTTGCGGCTTGGTTTCTCACAAACTGCTCTGTTTCATACGCTATGGTCATCGAAAATAACGAGATCACAGGAATGGTCTCCTTAAATCGTATGGTTGACCTTTGGGAGGATTGATCCTTTATCCTTTTTTTAGCGAAGTGCCAGCTCGACTGTCCCAGATAACGGATTCTGGACTGGAAAGATGAGTCGCCTCGGCTCGCCAATGTTCAAAGCCTGCAGTCATATTTAATATTTTAACGCATTCGTTCATCCCCCCTGCCCCACCTATATGCGAATAAATTTTTCGCAAATCACCTATATACGTACCCTGTTCTGACTTATACCTGTCTTGCGCCTCTGCAATATTTGCAAGAGTTGCTTCTGCCAATACATTATAAGCAAATATTTCCTTCTTAAGGCTGGTATAATCAACCATAAACTGAACGTACCCCCACGCAGCGAGAGGCAATACGGCAATGACCATCAAGATTCGTTTGATTGTTTTCTGTTCAACTAAAATTCCACCTATTGCCAGGGATAAGGCGATCCAGATAGAATATTGTGAAACTTGTTCGTAAATAATTAAATCAGGAATTTTTTCGCCACAATCAGCTTGCGCAACAATCCATTCTTTTAATATTATATTCTTTACAACCAAATCAATTGCCATTTCAGCTTGTTCCTGTTAATAGAATGATCAAAGATAAGTTTTTATCAGATAAAACGATTGATTTCCAGTTGCAAATTGGAAAAGAAATTCGGAGAACTAATAAATGAGCAGATTCACAGATAACGACGACGGATCCATTTTAGATAACGAAACAGGCCTGGTTTGGGCAAAGGAAGACTCCTGGCCGGTCGCACAGGACTGGCTTAATTTTCAAGAATCTCTAGAGTTTGTAGATGAAATGAACAAAAAGGACTATCTTGGCTTCCATGATTGGCGGATTCCGGAAAGGGAAGAGATAGAAAAAATTTTTATGGCAGACAGCACCATCTTAGCGCGATCCAACAATGAAATTCACCTCGACCCCCTATTTGCTCCCGGTGGTGGAAATGCAAGTTGGTGTTTACCTTTTGATCAACAAGCAGCTTTTTATTTTTCCTACACCTCAGGGAACGCACAACAATTCGACCAAGATTATTCGCAAGGCTATGTGAGGCTTGTGAGGCTTTACCCTGACGAATAAACTCTTATAGTTCTTGGTCCAACTTTAAATAGGTACAATGTTTTAAAAATCAGTTTTGCGGTGCAATTGTAGATAGTATTTTTCCAAGTCTTTTACGGAAAACATTCCCACAATTTTTCCATTTTCTTTGACAGGAATATGGCGAACCTTTTTTGATTCAATTATTGCACTGGCTTCAGAAATTGTTTGGTTTATATCAAGGGTATGTTTGAGTTCTGTCATTATTTCAGAAACTTTTATGGTTTTCGGATCACATTCACCCTTTAGAACTAAAGTCATCCAATCTGTTTTTGTGAAAATGCCAGTATGTTTGCCTCCGGTTTCCACCAGAAGTGCACCGATTTTGTTTTTGTACATTTTATCAATAGCCTCATGAGCAAATGTGTCGGTCCTTGTAGAATAGATTGTTGTGCTCATAAATTCGCTAATTTTACTCATCTTTAGACTCCATAGTTTTTTTTCTGCATGGAATTATTTTGGGCATTTCTGAGGGTGCCAAAACCATTTGTTTAATTTCTACTTGATCCGATTCATATGCAATGGTGGCGAGTTGGTACTGTTCCTGCTCATTAGGAGGCAATTTTCCTTGATACTGATCTAACGCCGCCCCTAGAGCGCTCCATTCTAAAAAAAGCAAAAACTGGCTCTCGGTATCATACAATTTTAAGTCATCATTTATATCCTGAAACTCTATTTCAGATAAAGTTTCCACTGACTTACCAAGGCAGTAATCGAGAAACCCAGTCCCACCTCCTACTTCCTTTTGACACGTCATTTTAGAGAACTCGAAGTTCAGAAGATGATCGTTGCCATCCAGTAAAATGCTTATCTTAGATGTCGTGTCTTTACAGGGCATAATTATTTGATGTTCATACTGATGTCAACGGCAGGTGCGGAATGGGTCAAAGCACCTATTGAAACAAAGTCAGCACCGGTTGTAGAAATTTCTTCCAGTCTATCAAAAGTGATTCCACCGCTAATCTCCGTTTTGGCTTTACCATCAATCAAGGTAATACATTGATGCATCGTATCAATAACCATATTATCTAGCATAATTATATCGACATGGCTTTCAAGCGCTTCTTTCACTTCCTCAACGGATTGAACTTCAACTTCAATTTTTTTATTATCGGACACGTTTTTTCTTATCGCACTCACTGCGTTTGAAATACCACCCGCGGCTTCAATATGGTTGTCCTTAATCAATACCTGATCATACAAACCAAATCTGTGATTGATTGCACCACCACATGCCACTGCATATTTTTCAAATACCCTCAATCCCGGTGTTGTTTTACGAGTATCCAATACTTTTACCGGAGCTACTTTTTTAACATATCTATCAGTCAATGTCGCGATTCCGCTCAACCACTGCAATATGTTCAGGGCACTTCTCTCACCCTCAAGTAATGGGACAACACCACATTGAACCTTAATAATAATTTCACCTGCGAGGACCTCGTCTCCATCACTGAATTTGCCAGAGGAGAATGTAACCTTTGCATCAAGTTTTTTAAAAACAGCTTGAAAGACATCAAGGCCACATAAGATCATTGTTTCGCGAGCGATTACTTCTGCTGTGGCGAGCTTATTATCTAAAAAAATACTACGGGTTGTAATATCTCCATCATGTATGTCTTCTGCCAGAGCATTCATCACCAACAAATTAATAGTTTTTTCATCCAATGAATTCTTCATAAATCATGTGTTTTAAATGAGTTGTTCCCAGTGAGATTAACACTGTATAAATGCCCACTCCTAATTTATCCGATATTACATGTGTCCTGACCAAGAAGGAAACCCGGGTGTGGAGTTTCGATCTTTCCATGGGGAAAGTTGAGGCTGTCGAAAAGCACTACA
>Ga0209631_10005181_pt1 | contig 13920 bp, 17 predicted proteins | sample COG_08_FD_184752 | JGI IMG/M metagenome (GOLD analysis project Ga0209631, IMG submission 184752) | Pelagic Microbial community sample from North Sea - COGITO 998_met_08 (SPAdes) (version 2) | ecosystem: Environmental > Aquatic > Marine > Neritic zone/Coastal water | place: Helgoland, sampling... | reverse complement strand
AGGGGCATTAAAAGATAAATAACAAAAAAATGAATTTGATTTATTTTTTTCAATGAATTCTATTGCATTATTGGTGAAGATATCTGAACAATAGCCTTCATATTTTTTTTGCTCATTATTTTTCCAAAGAATAGGATCAAAATAACTTGTATTTTTTGCATAATAATTGGTAAAATCACCAACTTGTCCTATACCTCCTGCAAGATGTATTAAAGACTCATCAAAACCTTGATCAGAAGGTCTAAAAGGGTAATTATCACCTAAATGCCATTTTCCAAATATACCAGTTGAATAGTTTGCCTCTTTTAGTATCTCAGCTATTGTTGTTTCATTTGACGACATCATTGCTCCGCCATTGTAAGTATCTCTAACTCCAGTTCTTAATGAATATCTTCCTGTCATCAAACTAGATCTTGTTGGTGCACAAACAGGTGATACAAAGAAATTATTAAAGCGAATGCTTTTCTCAGTAAAATCATCCAGATTAGGTGTAATAATATTTTGATTGTTGTTAGCTCCCAGATCTCCGTATCCTTGATCATCAGTCATTATTAAAATAACATTAGGTCTTTTAATAACACTCTGATTTTCGCAAGAAAAAAATAATATTATTATTAATAGAGTTAACTTTTTCATTGTATCAAGTTAGCAAATTTTAACTTTTATATAGAGACTGAAACTTTAAATCTTGTTTTGGCTTTTCCAATTATCGTTACTCTATTTGCATTATCTATACACTCAAATTCACCTCCTCTTTTTGAAATCTGGAATGATAAAAGTTCTTTTTTATTAAGTCTTTTTGACCAAAATGGAATCAATGAGCAATGAGATGATCCAGTTGCAGGATCTTCAAGAATTGTTGATTGGGGTGTAAAGTATCTTGAAACAAAATCTGCAATTTCACCAACTGAAGTAACTACTACACCACCAGGATCTAAATTTATTTGATCAAAATAATTTTTATCAATTTTGATTTTTCTTATATCAGCCTCTGAATTATAAACAAGAATATAATCTCTTGACTTATGTGTTTCAATAGGTTGAATATTAATTGCTTTTGATATAATTTCAGGTAAATCTGATTTAATAGGCTCACGTTTGGGAAAATCAAGACTATATTTTTTATTTTTTAAAGTAACATTAAGCTCTCCGCTACAACTTTTAAACTTTATATGATTTTTTGAATGATTTAATATGTTTTTTATAAAATGAGCGGCTGCTAAAGTAGCATGTCCACATAGGTCCATTTCTATTTCAGGCGTAAACCATCTAATATGAAAATAATTTTGTTCAATCTTTATAAAAGCAGTTTCTGGTACTGCATTATGCTTTGCAATTTCTAATAGTTTATTCTTATCAAGCCAATTTTTTAGTAAGACTATACACGCTGGATTTCCATCAAAGTTTTTTCCTGTAAAAGCATCAATTTGATAAACCTCAAGTTTCAATTCTATTTTTTATTTGAATAAAAATTGGTTAAAGCCAGTCCCATTATAACTTGAAAACCACCTATAACATATTGCCCTCTAAAAATAAAGTATACAGCAGAAGCATACATTAATACAATACAAGCTAAAATAAATTTATTGTCCATACTTTTTTTAATAAATATATATTTTTTATTGAAATTAAATTTTTGTAATCTTTTTTTATATTTTACTTAAATAATAACTATGAAAGAAATTAAATCAAAAACAATAAATTTTAAAATTCTTCTTTTTGCACTTTCATTTTTATTTTTTTTCATCTCTACAAATGATTTGAATAGTCTTAATCTATATGTGCTTTCTATTGTTATTTCATTGATAGGACTTGCATTTTACCAAATAACCCTCGATAAACAGGGAATTGTAAAAAAAAATCTATTATTTCCTTTTTTGAAAACTACTAAAACATGGGAACAAATAAAATATTATGTTCCAGTCAAGGAGTTTAATATTGATTATTATAGTTCATATCGTTTTGATATTTATTCTCTTTTTGAGCGTCTAATTTATAATCGATTAATTAAAAGAGAAGTGATCAAAAGCTCTACTGGGGAATTACAAGTTATTTCAAATTGCATCTGGTTTGTTGATAGAAATGATAAGGTATATTTAAGATTGAATTTGGATTATATTTCAAATTCAAAAGAAGTTTTAAGATCAATTGATTTAAATGAAAAAATGTATGGAGATAAATTTGAAGTTTATAATCCTTCTTTCCCGTTTTTTGGAAAAAAGAATTTCGATTCGACCTATTTTCCCAGAAATGATGAGGAAATTATGAATCTTGAAAATAAACTAACTGATTCAGAAAAAATTAAATTAAATAACCTTAGAAACAGAAAAACTAAAGGCGATAAGGTTTATCAAATTTCTAGAGATTTAAATCTTAATATGTTTTTCCGTAAAACAGAATAAAATTATCTAATCACCACCCCAAGAGTCCTGGAAAAATATACCTACACCAAGTTCTGCCCATAGGTATAAAACAATAATTATAATTACGCCAATTAATATTCTTTTTTTCATTTTAATTGATATAGCTTATCGTTAATTATTTTAGCTAGCTTAAAATCCAATTCAGTAATTCTTCCTTTATCGTGAGTGTATAGTTTTATCTCTAATTTATTATAATCATTTGTCCAAAGAGGGTGATGATTTAAAATCTCAGATTGAACAGCAATTTCTTGCATAAATTCAAACGCCTTTTTAAAACTTTTAAATTCAATATTGATTTGTAATTTATTATCAACTAATTTCCAATTCTTATTAAGTTTGTTGAGATTCTTTTTTAATTCTCCGGTTTCCATTATTCTTTTTTAATTAAAATCATTTTCTTCAAAATCTTGATTTATAATAACATCAATTAAAGTCATTTCAATTTTTTGAGGGCCTAAAGATTGTGATTTTTTTAATGGAAAAAGTATTCCATCAAAATTCTTATAATCTCCAATAACTGATTCTTGAACCTGAGATTGACCACCCATATTAGTTGTAGAAATTTCTCTTATTTTTTTTCCTGTTTCTACATCATACAAATATTTTAGGGATATGAAATCACCAGCTACTTCAACTGCATAAGCTTCTTTACCATCCACATTTTCCTTACCTACAAACTTTACATTCGGGTTGTTTAATAAATTTAGCTCTGGAAAAATACCTAAAGATTTTTTCATGTCATTCTGAATGTTTTCAGGTAAAGCCATTTTATTAGGGCCCTGTTTTACGAATGCTTCATTTTCTGTCACTACCATTTTCATCATTATATTTCCGTTCATTGAAGTTGAATTTGCTAATTTATTATTTAGTCTCTTTTCTTCACTGATTATACTAGCTCCCATTGCTTCTCCCTGGTATTTTAAAATCAGAGATTTAACATCATTCAATTTCTCTTTTCCTCCAATAGATTTTATGTAATTTTCTAATACAGAATTAGCGGTAATATTAGATGGAACTTCTGGTTTTTTTGGTTTTTCAACTTTATTCCCGTAATTGTCAAAATATGAAACAGGTATAATTTTTCCATCAAAATTGACATTATCTATTTTTTCTAAGAGTTCACTTGCTTTTCCAGTTACAATAATTTGTCCATTGTCAAGTTTAAAGTATTTATTGGCAACTCTTTTAATGTCATCTATTGTAACATTATCTATGTTTTTCAAATAATTTTTATAAAAATCTTTATCTAATCCTTGAGTTTTTATATTTAATGCATAATTAGCTATTGTTGAGGGACTTTCAGAGGCCAGAACAAAGTTTCCTACATACTTAGCCTTAACATCGGAAAGTTCTTTTGAAGTCACATTTAATGTTCTAATTTTTTTAATCTCATTCAATAATTCAACAACTGCACTGTCTGTAACTTGAAATCTTGTTTGGGTAAAAGCTCTAAACCTTGATTTAGTATACTTACTAGAACCAATTGATGATCTTGCTACATAAGTATATCCTTTTACTTCTCTTATTTGTTGTTCTAATCTATTTTCTGGCCCTCCTCCTAAGATTTTATTAGCAACTAAGACTGGAAAATAATCTGGGTCTTTAATATTTAAATCAACAATATTTTGAAAAACAACCTCAGATTGAATTGCATTTGGAACATCTACAAAATTTAAAGTTAGATTTTTAGATTCTTTAGCGTCAGTCCATTTTTTTGAGCTAACATTTTTTGTCTTTTTCCATTTTGAAAAAAGATTTTTAACACTTTTTTGAACTTCTTTTGGATTAAAATCACCAATAATAACTAAATAGGCATTATTAGGAGTATAATTTTCTCCGTAAAATGACTTTACGTCATCCAACGAGATGTTATTTACAGATTCTTCTGTTATGTATTTTCCATTTGGATGATCTTTTCCAAATGCAAGAACGTTTTCAACTCTTCTTGCTATTTGTCCTACACTTTTAGCATTTGATTTTATACCTTCAATTGTTTTTGCTTTTTCTTTTTCAAATTCTTCCTGGCTAAATAATGGGTTCAATGCTCCATCTGCCATCATTTCTAAAACAGTTGGAAAAAATCTAGAAATAGAGGAGGCAAAGGCTCCACCAGCATTAATGCTTAGAGATGCTCCCATGAAATCTATTTTTTCTACAAACACATCCTTAGAAATAGATTCTGTTCCTTTTCCCAGAATACTTGAAGTCATTGAATATATCCCGTTTTTGTCGCTACCCAAAAAAGGAGGATTATCAATTAATAAATTGGCAGTAACTCTTGGAAGTTTTTTGTTTTCAACCATTAATACTCTAAGACCATTTTTTAGTTGAAACTCAATAGGTGTTCCAAGCTCAATACTTGGCATAGGTCCAGAAACAGGTGGATTTGATCTGTCTATTTGTCCATATGAAAATCCTAGTGATATTAGAAGTAATAAGTTTATATATATATTTTTCATTTTATTAATTATTTTTTTGGTAAGTACTTTAACTCAAGTCTCTGATTTTTATTAAGATATTTTTGTGCAACGTCTTGGATTTCTTCTCTTGTTATTGATCGGTAAATATCAATTTCACTGTTTATTAAATCAACGTCCCCATATAGAGTATGGTATCTTGCCAAAGAATTAGCAATACCCTCAACGGTTGAGTTTGAATTTATATATTGACTTTCGTAAATATTTTGAATTTTTTGAAAATCTCTATCAGAAATTAATTCATTTTTTAACTTTTCAATCTCTTGATCTATCTCCTTGTTTAAGACATTAAGTTCGACATCACCTAGAGGAAGTCCACCAATAAAATAAATCCCATAATCTTCTTGGGCATTGTTTGCAGCAATAACTTGAAGAGCCATCTTTTTCTTATCGACTAGTTTTTTGTAAAGTACAGAGCTTTGTCCACCGCTTAAGTATGTTGAAATCATATCTAAAACACGTGATTCTCTAGATTTCATTGATGGTGTTCTATAGGCCAAAATACTTGCAGGTATTTGAATATTTTCATCGAAAGCTTCTTTAAAAATAGTTTCAGTTATTGGAGCTTCTTTAGGAAGATTTCTGGTTACTGGATTACCTTTTTTAATTTCACCAAAATAATCTTCAATTAATACTTTGGTTTTCTCAATTTCAATATCACCAGCAACAACTAATACAGCATTGTTTGGAATATGAAACTTTTTATTAAACGCCTCAAAATCCTCAAAAGTAGCAGAAGAGAGATGTTCCATTTCTCCAATTACAGTTCCTTTGTAAGGATGAACTTTAAATAATGCTTTTTGAATCTCGTCAAATAATTTTGCATATGGTCTGTTTTCACCTCTTCTTTTTTCCTCTTTTACAACCTCTTTCTGAGTATCTATTCCTATCTGATTAATAATAGGGTGTAGCATTCTTTCTGATTCAAGCCATAAAGACAACTCTAAATTATTTGATGGAAATACCACATAATAGTATGTTCTATCAGCAGTTGTATTAGCATTATATCTACCACCATTAGAGTTGACGTAAATATCCCATTGTCCTCTTTCGATATTTTTAGACCCTTCAAATAATAGGTGTTCAAAAAAATGAGCAAATCCAGTTTTTTCTGGATTTTCATCTTTAGCTCCGATATGGTACATAACTGATGTTGTTATTACTGGAGCAGAATTGTCTTTATGTAAAATAACATCTAGTCCGTTTTCAAGAGTATATTTTTCGAAATCTACGGATTGTGAGTTTAAATTGAATGAAATTAATAACCCTGTTAAGAGTATAAAAAGTTTTTTAATCATAATTTAATTTTAAATTGAGTATTTTTTTAATGTTTGAAAAGTATTAATGGACAATAAAAATAAGGATTATTAAGATCTTAACCTTGATCTCTAAAACCAACAGTATAAATAACAAAAATTATCCATGATATTGCTATTAAACCAAGTGGTTGTGAAATCCATGTTGGAATATCAATCCAGTTTTTTAATATCCAAACAAAAACATAGGGAAAGAATCCAAAATGTCTATACCAATATTCAATAACTTTCATTGATCTAAATATAGTTATTAAAGAATTATAAAAAGAAAACTTTAAAAATTGTTTTCTATTAGTGAAATATCTAATTTGAAAAAAATAAGTAAAATATATTATTCATGAATAAAACAACTACCCTTTTAATGTCCATTTTAGTTTTTTTTAGTTGTAATCTTAATAATGAAAAATCACTTGAAATAGCTCAGGTATTTGAAAATTATTATCAAGAAAGTTTAAAACTATATCCATTACAAGCCACAAGCCAAGGAGATTTTAGATATAATGATTTTCTTCCAAATGATTTAAGTGATGAGTTTAGAACCAGGGAGAAAGAATTTTATACATTTTATAAATCACAATTAAATAATTTCCCTGATCAAACATTAAATGAAAACGATCTTTTAAGTAAAAAGGTTTTATTATGGGAATGTGATTTGAGTTTAAAAAGACTAACTTTTAATGAACAGTATACACCAATAAACCAAATGTGGACTCTACAACTTACAATTGGTCAATATGCTGCTGGTTTAAGTGCACAACCATTTAAAACTGTTAAAGATTATAATAACTGGTTAAAAAGAATTGATGATTATCTAATTTGGCTTGAAACTGCTGAAGAAAGAATGAAGCAAGGAATAAAAAATAAAATTGTATTGCCAAAATCGTTAATAAAAAAAGTAATACCACAACTTAAAACAATTTTAAATCCTGATTTAAATCAGAACTTATTTTTTAGTCCAGCGAGACAATTTCCAGAATCATTTTCAGATAAAGATAAATCTATACTTACTGAAAAATATACTGAAATGGTATTGAACAAAATTATACCAGCCTACAAAAAAATTTCTGATTTTATGTCAGATCAATATTTGGATGCTGGAAGAAGTTCTAGTGGAATATCAGCATTTGAAGATGGGTTAGATTACTATAATTATTCAATTAAACTCTATACTACAACAGAGCTAACTGCAAATGAAATTCACAATATTGGATTAAAGGAAGTTGCTAAAATTTCTTCTGAAATGGAAAAGATCAAAACAAAAGTTGGTTTTAATGGTGATTTGAAATCATTTTTTAACCATGTTAGAGAACTAGATGAATTAATTCCGTTCAACGAACCACAAGAGGTCATAGATAACTTTAATAAAATTCATCAAAAAATGACTCCACAAGTAAACAAGCTATTTGGTTTACAGCCTAAAACTCCCTTTGAAGTTAGGAGAACTGAATCGTTTAGAGAAGCATCTGCTAGTGCTGAATATAATCCAGGATCTCTTGACGGAACTCGACCAGGTATTTTTTATGTTCCAATTCCTAACATTAAAGAGTACAATTACTTTTCAGATGAGGATCTTTTCTTACACGAAGCAATTCCAGGTCATCATTATCAAATATCTTTACAACAAGAAAACACCTCATTGCCTTCCTTTAGAAAAAGTTTATGGTATAGTTCTTACGGAGAAGGATGGGCACTTTACTCTGAGTCATTGGGTGAAGAGTTAGGGCTTTACGATGATCCTTATCAATATTTTGGTATGTTAAGTGCAGAGATGCACAGAGCAATTAGATTGGTTGTTGATACTGGGCTTCACACCAAGGGATGGTCAAGAGAGAAAGCAATACAATATTCATTAGACAATGAGGCTGAATCAGAAGCTGGAATAACTTCCGAAATAGAAAGATACATGGCAAATCCAGGTCAAGCATTGTCTTACAAGATTGGTCAACTTAAAATAAGAGAGTTAAGATCAATTGCTGAGCAAAAACTTGGAGATAAATTTGATATCAAACTATTCCATGAAAAAGTATTAGAATCTGGATGTATTCCATTGCAATTATTGGAGGAAAAGATTAATAAATGGGTGAGTAGTTACAATTAATTTTTATTAAATGAAATTTATTTTCACTTATATTTTTTTAATATTTTTTCTTTTTTCATGTAAAAAAAGTCCAGATAATATAAAGCCTAATGTAATTTTAATCATGGCAGATGATATTGGCTATGAATGTATTGGGGTTAATGGTTCTAATTCATATTCAACCCCAATTTTAGATTCAATGGCATCAAAAGGAATTAGATTTACCAATGCTTTTTCTCAACCTTTGTGCACCCCCTCAAGATTAAAAATAATGACTGGAAGACCAAATTATGAGAATTATGAATACTTTGGTTATTTAGGATCTGATAAGAGAACTTTTGGAAATTTATTTAAAGACAATGGATACAAAACTGCAGTTGTTGGTAAATGGCAGTTAAATGGCTTGTCATATAAATTAAAAGATTATAAAAATATGTCTAGACCTATTGATTTTGGTTTTGACGAATATAGTTTGTGGCAATTATCTCACCCTAGAGATGAAAAAAAAGAAAGGTTTGCTAATCCCAAAATTGAGCAAAATGGAAAAGTTTTAAAAACAGACATCTCCGATTATGGTCCAGATATTGTTTCAGAATATGCAATAGATTTTATTAAAAGAAATAAAAACAATCCTTTCTTTATATACTATCCAATGATATTAGTTCATGATCCTTTTAGTCCAACACCAGATTCAGAAATTTGGTCAGATGAAAGTAAACGAAAAATGAATAATGAAATATATTATTCAGATATGATTAGTTACATGGATAAAATTATTGGAAATATTATTAAAGAGTTAAAGAAAAATTCAATACTAGAAAACACCCTTTTAATTTTTATTGGGGATAATGGGTCTCATTCAAGAATAGTTTCTCTACATAATGGTAAAGAAATTAGGGGAGCTAAAGGAAATACAACAAAACATGGTACTCATGTACCAATGTTTGTTAATTGGGATTCTCAAATTAATAAAAGTTTTGTATCTAATCATTTAATAGGTTTTGAAGACTTTTACTCTACTTTTGAAGATATTTTGAAAGTTGAAAAAAAAGAGTCTTCGGGTATTAGTTTTTTAAACCTTTTAAGAGGGAAAAAGTATAAGAAAAGAGAAATACTTAATTCATACTATGATTCACGTTGGGGAACTCGAGTCCATAAATTAAGATCTGTCTATTCTCAAACAACTGAATACAAGTTATATAAAAACGGGAAATTTTTCAATATTAAAAATGATCCACTAGAGATTAATGATATTCAAATTTTAACAAAAAATCAGAATATCATTAAATCTAGATTGAAAAAAGAATTACAAAAAATTCCAGATTTGGAAGAAAACAGTAAACATCTTTGGGAAAAACAAAGAATAAATACTTTTCAATAAACTTAAAAAACTAGTCTAAAACAGGAACTCCATTTGAAATTGTAGAGATTGATGCAACTCCATAAATATCCTTTTTATAAACATCTGTATTTTCATCTCCTTCAAAACCTTTCCAAAGGTCAGACTGAAAATAATTTTCAATTGCATCTCTGCTTGTAAAATAATAAACTCCACCATATACTTTATCCTCGGTGTTATTAATCATGGTTTTTCCAATCATTCCAGGAAAATTTTCATTACTAAAAACTGGTGCAAATTCTTTAATTTGACTGCTCATTTCCTCATTTGTGGGTGCCTCAGTGTAGGTATAGTTTACAACTAGAATATGTAAGTTTTCTGTATCTGCTGGATCTGATGAAGTTTTTCTACTTGAGTGTACTCCATTAGCAAGCTCAGTTCCATTTAAAGTTTTAAAAACATCAGTTTTAAATTCTACTAAGTTAGGGTGGGCAACTACTCCTTTCCATAGTTCCGAATCCAGATAAGTAGTAACAGATTCAGAATTTTCAAAGTAATATACTCCTCCAAAAACTCCTCTTTCCACATCCCCAATAAATGATTTGCCTAATAAACCAGGAACATTTTCTGAAACAAAACTTGGAGCAACTGCCGATCCTAGTTCTGCATGTTCTTCAAGAGACATGTTGTCTAATTGATAGTTTACAATTAAAACAGCTTCACTACCATGGACTGGTTCTGCTTGTTTTTTTTCTGAATTATTACAAGATATTAATATTAAAATTGCAGAAAATAATATAAGTTTTTTCATAATTAATTTGTTAAATGTTGTTGTATTCTAATTTAAAAAAATTACTTAAAGAAAACTAATTTCATGGCAGTGATGACAGCAATGAATAATAGAATTTTTGCAAAAATGTCAACCCAAAACCATATCATTTTTTTTCTCCTTTTATTCATTTTATTAGTCTTTTATGGTTACAGTAAAAATCTTTTATAGGGGAGTAGTTGAATTGTTAATTACCTCTGAAAAATAAAATTTAATTTTTAATTTATCATTTTCTTTAATAAAATAAACACTTTCTAGCCATTCAAAATCCATTTTGACTTCACCATCTGGTGTATTAACAAAAAATTCCCCAAACTGAGTTAGTGTTAAATGAGCAGAGTTATGATCTGTACTAATAACAACGTCTTCAACCCTTCTTCTAGTTTCGATTATATCATAACCTCCAACAAATTCAATAAATTCATCAGCAGTATATTTTCGGCTATTTTCAAAAATATAAAAATCATCAGTGATAATTGAACCAAAATTTTCGATGTTATTATCAACAATATCAAAGAATTCATTAAACGTTTCTCTAACTTCTTGTTCAGATATTTTTGTAGGTGTTTGACACGAAAATAACATCAATAATATAGGAATGTATATATATTTCATTTAAAATATTTTGATTAAAGTAAATTTAATAAAAATGAATTTAGTGAAATAGTCTAAATTTTAGTTTGTTTCTTTTAAATTAGCGTCATGATAAGTTGGAAATGTAAACATACTTGGAAAACAGCTAGAATTAACACTTTATGGTGCTTATTAGGTTGTTCAATAGGAGATTTTGGAACCATACTTTACTTTCAGCAAATTCAACACGATTGGAGCACTCTTGAAATAATGACTTTGGCGATTATAAATGGATTAATAACATCAATTATTTTAGAAACTCTCATACTCATTAAACAAATGGATTTAAAAAGTGCTTTAAAAACTGCCCTCGGAATGAGTTTTATTTCAATGGTAGGTATGGAAATTTCAATGAATATTACAGATGTTATATTAACAGGTGGGGCTACAATTACATGGTGGGCTACTCCAATAATGTTATTCATGGGTTTTATTACTCCTCTTCCATACAACTATTGGAGGTTGAAAAAGTATAATAAAAGCTGTCACTGAAGTATATAAATTTAAAAAATAGTTTTAAATTCGCGGATCATATGTTAATATCAATTAAAAATTCTGATTTCGTTGGTGCATGTTCTAGTGTATTGTGTATGTTGCATTGTATGTTGAGTCCTATTCTTTTCATGTCTCAAACCCAAACAGTGAATATAAGTATCGAAATCCCATTTCTGTGGCAATCTGTTAATTATATTTTCTTGTTTATTTCCATGATAGCTGTTTATTTTTCAATAAAAAATTCAACTAAACTATTTGTAAAAATACTTTTAGCAATATCTTGGTTATCATTAAGTTTTTTGATTATAAATGAAGGTTTGGAAGGTTTTCATTTTCCAGAAATTTATACATATATTTCCGCATCATTATTATCTATTTTTCATATATACAATCTTAAATATTGTACTTGTAATGAAAAAGATGAATGTTGCGTACATTAAATATTATACATAATTATTCATATCATTGAACACCTTCTAGGTTTATGTAGAGAATGTCATTTCGTTATGCTAAGCTTATTTAATTAACCCCATACTTTTAATTTGACTTGCCACATCTAATATAGATTCTTTTGCAGATCTTGGGTTCCATCCAAGGATATCCTTAGCTTTGGATGATTTACTTACACTTCTTGTTTTTCCTAGATAAGGAGCAGTAATCTTTAATTCTTTATTAAAGTTAGCTAAAAATTTTGCTAACCATATTGGTACGCTCATAGTTGGTGCTTTTTCAAACCCATTATCTCTGAGTAATTGGGCAATATCTTTATACCATAAATCTCTTTCAGATAACGCAAATCTTTCACCATTACTTAATGGATTTTGCATTGCAAGAATATGTGCATTTGCTACATCTCTAACATCTACAAATCCAAATTGCAAAGGGATGGCTACGGGCATTTTACCTGTTACAACCATCTCTATTGCTTTATTTGATTCCCCTAAATCTCCAGTTAGAGAAGGTCCAATAACAAGTGCAGGATTAACAACAGCTAATTTAAAAGAATCCTTATTTTCTTTAATAAAATCCCAAGCAGCTTTCTCAGCTAGAGTTTTACTTTTAGAATATGAATTTATTTTATGACTCTCAGGATCTGACCAATCATTCTCATCATAATACTTTTTATCTTCATCACTTTCAAAAATAGCAGCAACAGATGAAGTTAATACCACTTTTTTGATGTCATGTTTTTTTGCAAATTTAAATGCTCTTTTCACTCCAGCTACAGCAGGTTTTACAAAATAATCATCATCGTAAGCTTTTACTGACAGGGGAGAAGCAACATGCATAAGATATTCACAACCTCTCATTCCTTCGTCCCATCCATCATCTTCAGTAAGGTTTAATGTAAAAAGATTTAAGTTTTCAGTAGGTGTATTAACATTTTTAAGAGCATCAAAGATTTCATTTTTTCTTTCAGGGGATCTTAATGATCCATTTACAGCATATCCTTGATTTAAAAGTTGATTAATACAATGAAGTCCAATAAAACCTGTAGCTCCAGTTACTAATACTTTTTTCATAAAATAAATATATGAATTGCTGAATTAAAAGAAGAAGATATGCCTATTGTTTAGTTACCTTAATTTAAAATAAGTAATATGAAATTTATTGTCTATTACTTCCCCTTGAATATCTGCTTTTCTAATTGCATTACAAAACCCTTTTTCTGAATGAGCATCCCCGTAATCATCTATTCCAGTTCCAACTACATAATATTTTAAATCTTTAATTTTTACAGCCAATTCACATTCTTTACCTTCCATATTCAGCATACATATTCCACAAGACGCTTCAGCTTTTATTAAATTAATTTCAGGATTAAATTTTAACTTGCTTTTATATGTTTCCTGTCCAAAAGAAACAAGTGGAACAAACAGTAATAGTAGAATTAGTTTTTTCATAATTTAAGATTTATTTCTTTTTCTAATAATTATATTCATCCAAATTAACATAATAACTAAAATAACAATTATTAAATCATTTACATATTCAGTGAATATTGATAATATTAAGAATATAACTGATGAGATAAAGAATAATATTTCTTCCTTATTTAAATTCATATCTCTAATATACTTAATGTCAGTTGGAAATAAAAGCATAGATAGAGAGTAGGTAAATAAGCTATATACTATTGAGTTCAGTGAGAGTGCCTTCCTTAAAGTGTCATAACCAAATTTGTTATCACACTATTATGACACAATTGTAAAATATATTGTAAAAATAGGGGTTTATTTAGTTAATATATTGATATACAGGTGTTTATCTACTTACCAATACAGAAGTTAGCGAATATATTACCAAGTACATCGTCATTTGTGATTTCTC
>Ga0209631_10005174_pt1 | contig 13931 bp, 14 predicted proteins | sample COG_08_FD_184752 | JGI IMG/M metagenome (GOLD analysis project Ga0209631, IMG submission 184752) | Pelagic Microbial community sample from North Sea - COGITO 998_met_08 (SPAdes) (version 2) | ecosystem: Environmental > Aquatic > Marine > Neritic zone/Coastal water | place: Helgoland, sampling... | reverse complement strand
TGAAATGTTTAAATATATATATATTATTTTTTAAATTTAGGTAAATTATTGGCATGCTTTTTTCAATAATAATTAATACTCATAATCAGTATGAACTTATAAATAGATGTATCAAAAGCTGCTTGAATCAAGAATATAATGAAGATTATGAGATCATAATCAGCGATACATCTGATAAAAAAACAATAAAAAAATATTCAAAAAAAAATGTAAGAATTAAGGTTGTTGAAAACAATAGTTTTTCAAATTTTCCCTGCGTAGATCAAATGTTATCTATAAAAAATTCATTACAATTTGCTACAGGTGATATTATTTGTTTATTAGATGGTGATGATTTCTTTAGCACCACAAAACTAAGTTTTTTAAAAAAAAATTTTTCTCAAAATAACATATTTTTAAACCAAGATAATTTAATCGGATTTAATGAAAAAACTCAAAAAAAATTCATAATTGACAATAAGAAAAAATATAAAGATAATTTTTTATTTAATAAATTATTTAATAGCTGGCCAAGGGTATTAGGAACCAGTTCAATTACAACAAATAAAAAAATATTAGATAATTTTTTTGGTGTTGTAAATCCTGTAGACTGGAATTTTATGGCTATCGATGCCTTGTTATCAATTTATTTTGATAGTATTAAACCAATTAACTTCATGGGAGATCACCTAACTTATAAAAGTTTTCATGGTTTAAATTTGGATGGTACTTACTCAAATAAACTATCAAAAAATTATTGGACAAGAAGATCTCAACAACACAACTACTATCAATTTATCCACAACAAAAAGTACATAAACATCGATAGTTTGGTATCAAATCTTTTTTCAAACTAACAAATTTCTTAAAGTCAAATAGTGATTAAATATCGTATATTTTTTTGAATTAATCTTAGCTAACACTTTTTTTTTATAAATTTGTTCTGGTGAGTCCATTATCAATTGATTAAAAACTTTCACCAAAGAGTCTAGGTCATTATTTTCAAATAAATAGCCTGCTTTATTATTCATTAAAAATTCTTTTGGACCATTTTTACAATTACTTGATAAAACAATTCTATTACAAAATGCAGCCTCTACCATTACTGCACCTGGGTCTTCCCATAATGATGGTGATATAATGGCTCTCGAAGAATGAATGTATGGATAAATATTTTTTTTAAAACCTAATAAAAAAACTCTATCTTGTAAATTTAGTTTTAATATTTTTTTTCTTAAAAATTGCTCTTCTTCACCTTCGCCCAAGATATAGAGAAAGAAATCTTTTCCTGACTTTTTTAAGTGCAAGAATAAATCAATTAATAATTTATGATTTTTTTGTTTTGTAAGCCTTCCAATACTTAAAAAATAGTCCTTTTTAAAACTTTTGCTATTAATGTTGGGATCATTTTTTTTTTTGAATATTAAAGAATTATTGATTATAGGGTCATGAAGTACAATAATTTTATTTTCATCAAAAATTTTAGACTTCTTAATATAATCCATTGTCTCAAACGATGGACATGTCACTAATGATATTTTTTTACTAATTGTTTTCCACAAAAATTTTCTTAAAAAATTTAATTGTGGAAGACCTGAGATTCTTAAAATAAACCTAGTTTCAAAATTAAAAAATAACAATAAAACCAGAGGTATTGAGGTTAATAAATGAATAATTAAATAATCTGGTTTTTCTCTTTTTAGTAAAAAATATAATGGAAATATTTTTAAAACAAATAAAAACATAGATAAAATTCTTGATTTAATAAATCCTGAAATTGGTAGATTAATGCTTAATTTACCTAATTTGATGTAATTTATATTTTTTTCTAATAAATCTTTTTTTCTATTACTCCATTCGCCCAAAACATCTAAAATGTATGTTTTAAAAGAATTTTTTCCATATTTATTTAGTGAATATGCGGAGTTTAATACATTTCCTATTGTTGCAACATTTGATAAAAAGGGGGACCAATAAAATATTTTTTTCATTAATAGCGGCAAATAATTTTATTAAATTTATTTTGATAATTATTAGTTATAAAATAAAAATACTATTTAAAACATATATATCTTAACAAATGAAAAAGAAAATTAAACTAATATTTTTTCATCCTTATTCTTATTTGGGTGGAGCAGACAATTCTCTACAGAGGCTTATCAAAAAATTAGATTTAAACAAATTTTCAATCACATTTGTATCGCTAAATAATAGTTACCTAAAAAAAAATTTAAGTAAAAAAATTCAGTTCAAAAAATTAATGGTTTCAAGGACTATTTATGCAATGCCTGAATTAAGGAAGTTAATACTTTCATTTAGTAATGGGGAATTTAAAAAAATTATTATCATTTCTAATCAAAACTTTGCTAATATAATCTCTTATTTTTCCACAATTTTTATTAATAATATTAAAAGAATTTTTATTGATAGAAATCATATAGATGAACTTAATTTCACAAAAAATTTAAAAGAAAAGTTTAAAAAGATTATTATAAAATTTTTAATGAAAATTACATATCCTAAAGCTAATCAAGTAATTGGTGTTAGTAATAAACTTAGTAATGATTTGAGTATATTTGTAAAAACTAATGTTAAAACTATTTATAGTCCATCTTTTGACACAGATATAATTAAAAAATCTAGAGAAACTATAAACTTAAATAAAAAATTTAAATATATCATTAATGTTTCAAGATTTTCGAAGCGCAAAGATCACAAAACTACTTTGAATGCTTTTAAAATAGTGTCTAAAAAATATGACAAAATAAAACTTATTTTAATAGGTTATGGAGAAGAGCGTAAAAATATCATTAAATTAGCTAAGCATTTGAATATTCATGATAAAATTTTAATTATTAATAAAACTGATAATCCTTACTCATATATCCGTAAATCAAAACTTTTAATATTAACATCTCTATACGAGGGCTTCCCCAACATATTAGTTGAGTCATTGACTATTGGAACACCAGTTATAAGTACTAATATGAACTCAGGTGCATCAGAAATTTTATTAAATGGAAAAGGAGGTGATCTTGTTAAATTAGGGGATTATGTTAATTTATCAAAAAAAATTATATCTTTCTTCAATTCTCCTAAGAAACTTTTAAGAAAAAAAAATATTGCAAAAAAAAAGTTATATCGATTTAACACTATAACTCACTCTAAAATTTATTCAAAAATTTTTCAAAAAATATAATGAAACAAATCGAAAAAAAAAAAATAACCATCATTACAGTAGTTAAAAACGCTGAAGATAAATTAGAGGATTGCATCAAAAGCGTTTTAAATCAAAATTATACTAATCTTGAATATATAATCATTGATGGAAATTCCTCAGATGGTACAAATGAAATAATTAATAAATACAAAAATAATATAAGCAAAATAATCAGAGAAAAAGATGATGGTATATGGGATGCTATGAACAAGGGCGTTATGAGTGCTAATGGTGATATAATAGGTTTTCTTAATTCTGATGATTACTACTTTGATAATGTGCTTGAAACTGTAAACAAATATTTTTCAAAAAATGAGATTGATTTTTTGTTTGGTTCTGTTGAAAAATACAAAATATTACACGGGTATAAACCTTGGTTAATTAAATATAGCTTTGGTTTTTATACATCCCATTCAATAGGTTTTTTTATCAAAACAAACAAACACAAAGAAGTTGGTCTCTATAATACCAGATATTTGAGTGCTGATTTAGATTTTTTTTATAAAATGATTGTCAAATTTAAATTAATGGGAGTAGCCTCAAAAAAAGAAGAAGTTTTTGGTAAGTTCGCGAAGGGTGGTTTCTCATCTAAAATTAATTACATAGATCATCTAATGGACTTAAACAAAATAAGGATTGATAATAAACAAAACTCTATATTCGTATACTTTCTTTTCTTTATTAAAATTATAAAAAAACCTATTAAATTTATTAAGGGTATTTTTGATAAGTTAAGTTAAACTTTTATAACCCTTTATATTTTTTCTTAAATTCTAAAAAACTAAAATGATTTTTATCTCTCAATGAAAGGATTGGTTTTTTTGTTTTCCATTTTATTTTTAATTCATTATCATTATAAGGAATACCAGACTCATTTTTGGCATCTCTATAATTATTCAAATGATAAATAATAGAAGCATTTTTGGATAAACACTCATATCCATGAGCAAAGTAATTTGGAATATAAACTGAGTCCCCTTCATTAAGCAAAAAATAATAAACCTTTCCAAAATTTTTAGAGCCTTTTTTTAAGTTAACAGCTATATCTAATATTTTCCCTGAAATTACCGTAATGATTTTTGTTTGTTTGTTTTTTAATTGAAAATGTAAACCTCTTATTACATTTTTTTTAGAATATGCTATTGCAGTAAATATGATTTTTTTTTTAATTTCTTTTTCTAAAAAAATTTCTTGAAAGAAACCTCTTTTATCAAAATATTTATTTTTTTTAAAAATAAATGGTTTAGATGTAGTTCTCATAAAAATATATTTAATAATTAAACTTTTTAAATACTGCTATAGTCTTTTTTAAACCAAAATCAATTTTGGTAAATTTTAAATTCTTAAAATTTTTTTTCAATAAGCTATTAGACCCATGAGTTTTAAGCATCTCACCTTTGACAAATCCTGTGTTTATAATTTTATTGATGTTATTTCCATAAATTTTATTTATCAAATTAACCAAACTAGTTGTTTTAATCGGTTTAGATCTACAAATATTCAATATTTTATCAGTAGGAATATTTTTCATAGTTTTAATTAAAATTTTAACTAGATCATCTACATAAGTAAAATCTCTATAATTCATACCATTATTGTGTAATAAAATATTTTTATTTTTTTTAATCGAATTCAAAAATTTATGAATAAACATATCAGGTCTTCCTAATGGACCAAATACTGTAAAAAATCTAAATATCATATATTCTGTATCACTATTAATAAATCTTTTTTTTATTATATCTTCACATATTAATTTTGTTTTTGCATAATAATTTTTTGGTTTTTTTTTAAAGCTTTCTTTAATAGGAAATTTTTTTTGGTCTCCATACACTGAACTAGAAGATGCAAAAATAAATTTTTTTACTTTATATTTTTTACAAATCAAGGATAAATTTTTAGTAGCACTAATGTTGTTTTTTTTATAACTTAGGGGATTCTTGAAGGAATATAAAACACCTGGTTGTCCAGCAATATGAAAAACTGTGTCTGGTTGAAAATTCTTTATCAATAACCCCAATTTTTTTGTATTCTCTAAATTAATTTTTTTAAAAGTAAAATTTTTTTTTCGTTTTAAAATTTTTAATCTAAGTTTTTTGACTTTTGTAGAATAGTAACCATTTACTGAGTCAATTCCAATTACTGTATTTTTTATGTTACTTGTTAGACCATTAACAAGGTGGTAGCCAATAAATCCTGCTGAGCCTGTTACTAAAATTTTCATTAACTTCTTTTAAATATTTAATTTTGTTGAGTATAATAAATTTTACTATAAATAAATATAAATAAGTATAAATAATAAATTTTAAATTTTAAATGAAATTACAATTAAAAAAGTTTGAAAGTTTCAAAGATATAACAGGTTCACTTGTCCCGTTTTATAAAAATAAATCTTTAAACAAATTTAATATAAAAAGATTTTTTTTCATTTATGGTAAAAAAAAGCACATAAGAGCTAATCACGCTCATAGAAAATGTAATCAAATTTTAATACCTATAAATGGAACAATTAAAATTGATATATTCAATTTAAAAAAAATGAGAAAAACCTTTACTTTAAGCCAAAAAAATAAGAATTATCTTTTAGTACCCTCATTTCATCTTATGAGGATTAAATTCTTACAAGAAGATGGTATTATGCTTACTTTGTGTGATTATGAATACAATAGAAAAGAATACATTCAAGAAGATGAATTTTTCAACTTATAGACTTAATGTTATATTTTAATAAAAACTAATGATTTTTAAATTTTTTAACAATCTAAAATTTTTTATTAGTAAAATAAATGTTTATTTGAAATATAAAAAAAAAAGTATTACCCTTGCTTTTCACTGGCTTTTTTTTGGACAAGACATTAGTAATTTTACATATGAAATTGAAAATTATAATGAACTTATTCATACCTGCCATACAATAACTAGTGTACCATTTGAGGAATTACAAAAAATTTTAGAAGAAATTAATTTTAACAATGAAGAATTTAAAAAATTTTTTTCTGAGGATTTTTATAAAAAATATGAAAAAAAAAATATTTTTGGTAGAAGATTGGTTTGGTATATATTAGTAAGGGCTTTAAAGCCAGAGCTAGTGATTGAGTCTGGTATTGATAGAGGGCTTGGCTCTTGTCTATTAATTTATGCTCAATACAAAAATAGCTGTGAGACAAAAGAAAATTTTGAATATATTGGAACAGATATTGTGAAAAAAAATCAATTCTGTTTTAATCTTAAAAATAATAAATTTAATAAATTTAAGTTTATTTTTGATGATACTTTAAATTTTTTATCAACATTTAATGATAAAAAAAAAATCATATATATTTCTGATGCAGAACATAACTTTGATTTTGAGTTAAAAGAATTTAACGAGATCAAAAAAAACTTGGCAACTAACTCTTTGCTGATATCTGATAATAACTCAGGTTCACTATCACAATTCTCAATTACTAATAAAAAAAAATTGACCTACTTTAATGAAAAATCAAAAAATTTTTGGTATAAAGGCGCAGTCACAAGTGTTAGCTATTTTTATTAATAATTTTCCAATATCTATCTTTTTTAAAAACACCAAATTCAATTAATTTAAATTTAATCTCATTTTTTACAATTGAGTAAATACTTTTATTTGTAAATTGAGATTTATTAAACATTGTTTTTTTTATAAATCTATTAATAGTAGACATATAGGGAATATAAATTTTTTCTTTAATTTTTTTTGGTAAAAACTTCAAATGATGCATTATAAATAATCGTTTATTAACAATCTTAAATCCATGAAAGTGCCAGGCTATAATTTTTTCATAATTAACTTTTTCATAGTTCCATGTGGCACTAAATAATTGGTTTGGAGCAACAAAAATTTGCTTTTTAAAATTTTTATATATGTTGTCTAAATATTTTTGATCACCCATTTTACCTCTATCAGGAATCGCAAAGCACCAGTTTAAGCATTTTTTCTCCCAAATACTTCTAATTTTTTCACTTCCATTTTTTTTAAAAGTCATAAATTGCACACAAAATTTTCCAAATATTTTTTCTTTAAAGCGATCTTTTGAATTAAAATCATGATTTGTAAATAAAATTTGCTTATTACTTTTTAAAAATTTATTAATCAAATTTCTAGGATTTTTCAAAAAAAACATATCAGCATCTACATACGTAACGGATTTCATTTTTTTATCAATTTTAAATATAATCTTTGGAGCAATTGGTGTTATTGTCCAACAATACTCTGCCACTGATCTTTCTTTTTTTAATTTCAATAATTTTTGATTTTCATGTCTTGAAAAATCAATAGCTTCAATACTTTTATCTGATAATTTATTAATAAATTGATAACTTTCGTTATCAATACATATTGCCCATAATTTAAAACTTATTGGAAATTTTTTTAAGGATGAATGAAGAGAAAGAGCTTGTGGCATATATAGACTATTAAATATAGTTACAAAATTATAAGTCATTGGGAAAATCAATTAATTTATTTTTTATAAAATAACGCAATTTTTTCGCAAACATAATTAATTTCTTTAAGTGAATGTTCCTCAGAGATTGGTAAACTTATAATTTTTTTTCCCAAGTTATGAGCATTTATAATTTTTTTTTTATAATTGAAAAAAGGCAATTCGTTAAGCATGTAAGGGTAATGTATCATTGTTGATATCCCACTTTTTTTTAAAAATTTTTGCAGTTTATCTCTATCATTTGTTCTTATTACAAACTGATGATAACAAGAGAGTTGGTCTTTTCTTAGTTTAAACAATTCTATTTTAGAAATTTTTGTTAACTTTTTGTAATATATCTCAGCTATTAGTCTTCTTTTTTTTAAGAGATTTTTGTAATTTTTTAATTTAATTCTCAAAACACCAGCTTGAATTGTATCCAATCGAGAATTTTGACCTGAAAATTTATGGTCATATTTATTTAATGCACCATGATTTCTGGCTCTAAGTACATATTCATAATATTTTTTATTATTAGTAATTATTGCACCTCCATCACCAAAACATCCTAAGTTTTTGCCTGGAAAAAAACTAAATGTTCCAATATCTCCAAACGATCCTACATGTTTATTTTTTATTTTGGAACCATGTGCCTGAGCACAGTCTTCTATAATTTTTATATCTTTATTTTTTATTATTTCTTTAATTGAATTCATATCTGCTGGATTGCCATAAAGATGAACTGGCATTATCAATTTAGTTTTTTTATTTATCTTTTTTTTAAGATCTTTCAGACAAATCGAGTAATCTTTCAAATCAATATCACAAAATATAACTTTTAGTCCGGCTTCTTGTACAGCCTCTGCTGTAGATATCCAGGTATTAACTGGTACAATAACTTCACTGTTTCTTTTTAAGCCTAGAGATTTTATAGCTAAATAAAGAGCATCTGTACCATTTGCAACTGTCACACAATACTTTGATCCAGTAAAATATGAAAATTCTTTTTCAAATTTATTTAATTCTTCTCCACCTACGAATTGATTTTTCTTTATTAAAGAAATAATTTTTTTTAAAATTTTATTTTTGTTTTCTACTCCTTTATATAAATCTGTGAACTTAACTTGCATGGTATTTATTTTTTAAAATTATATTTATTTTATTATTATCATCATATTCTTTATTTAAAACTTTAAAAAATTTTAAAGAATGTAAAATTTTGGGGATAGATAAATTTTGGTAAGGATAAAAGATAAGCTTTTTTTTATTTTTTGGTAGATAGTCAGTATATGGAACATTTTGTTGAAAAGTTGATGCTTGAATTCTGAATTTACTTGTATCTCCAATGTTTATTCTACCAATAATAATTATTTTTTTTGTTAAATTACTCAATTTTTTTAAAATTCTATATGGATTTTCAATATATTCTAGACTTGCACTAAAAATTATTATGTCAAATCTTTTCTTTTCTTTTAAAATACTGTCAATATCTGAAATAAAATTACAGTGATTAATTTTGTTTTTTTTAATTAAATCAACTAATGTTCTATTTTCTAAAATAGTGGAGTTTATATTAGTTTTATAAATTTTTTTAAGTGCTAAAAAATTTTCTCCAAGACCTCCCCCGACATCTAAAATTTTCTTTGGAGTAGATTTATATTGTAATCTATAATCTGATATAGCTTTAAATAACAACTTGAATGAAGGGCTTTGAGTTAAATTTAAGTGTTTTTGGTTTTTAAAACTTTGAATTTTAAATTTATTAATCTTAAATGAATTATAATTACTCCATAGAATATTTTTAGAAAAAAAGTTTGCTGCTGAAAATGAATTAAAACTAACATTATTTACTACTCTAAAAATTAATCTTTTGAACAAAGAATTTTGTTTTTTTTGACTTTTTATAAAACTAATTATTTTTTTTAACATGTAAAAATCTTCTTCTATTAATTCTGGATACGAAAATTTATTACTTTTTTTGAGAAAAAAATTTTTATTTATATATTTAAAAGAGTTATCTTCATTAGGTTGATGTTCTGAATGATCATCAAAGCCAATATTTTTTGATAATGTTTTTAACGGGGACAAGCAAAGTCCATTTTTAAGAAAGATATTGGCATACCAAAAAATAGCCCAAGTATTTAACTTTCCATCTTTGTTTCTTTTTAATTGTGAATAATAATTTAAATTATTTTCAATATTAAATCTAAAAATTTTTTCTTTATTAAATTTCTTTAAAATTTTGTCAGGTTTTTTTTCAAAATATTTCCATCTATCTTCCCATGTTGCCCATCCCCAACAATTCATATGTCTTGTAAAAAAAACATTATACTCAACGTTGTGATCTCTTATTTCATAATTCCAAGAATTAATATGCCATATTTTTTTATTATTTTGATATCTTATTAAAGAGTCATTCATATATTCTAGAAAATTAGGTGAAACAATAATATCATCCTCTAAAACAATAACTTTTTTCCTTTTTTTTATTACCGAACTGACTCCATTAATTATATTTCTTGCCAATCCATAATTTTCTTTTCTCGAAATCAAATTTATTTTTTTATATCCTTTAATGCTTTTTAGATATTTTCTTACACTATTCACAAGGGGTTGATCTATTTTATTTTTATGACAATCAGAAAAAATATAAATCTCAGAAAATTTTGCCATTTTATTTTTTTTCAATGACTCAATTGTTTTTTTTAATGTTTCTAATCTTGTATATGTAAATATTACAATTGGGGCTAAATTATTCATTTGGCTGAAATTTCAAAACTTATATTTTATATAGAATAAACTATATAACTTAATCTTTGTTTACAATATATATGAAAACCTAGTTAATAATAGACATAATATTTACTGTCTTGGAATTAAAAAAAATAAATTACTTAATATAAATACTTTAATAAGTTTAAGGTATTTTTGATATCACTTGAAAGATCTCTTCTAAAGCTAAAATTAAATCTTTCAAATTTTTTACTACTAACTTTATAAGAATTCTGATTGAGTATTGGGGATTTAGTTTTTTTAATACGTATTTTGTAACAATTTTTCTTTATAATATTCAAAATTTGTCTGACTGTATAATTTCCTGTCAGGATGTTATATATTTGATTATTAAAAATTTTTTTATTTATTATAAAAATCATAACATTAATTGCATCATTAAGTGAAAGATAAGGTCTGTATTGATCTATTGCATTATTCCATATCGGAACATCTTTTTTTAAAATTGTATTATAACAAAATTTATTTACTGCTGTATGAAATCTCATTCCAACTGATATGCCGGCAATAGTGCCTAACCTTAATGTAATAAATTTGATCTTATTTCTATTTTTTTGCAAAAATTTTTCTTCTAATAGTTTTACTTTTGCATAAGGGCTTTGTGGCTTTAAACTTGTGCATTCCTCATCAACTAATTTAGATTGTGTTCCATAAACACTGGTGCTAGATAAATGAATTAGCTTTGCTTTTTTTTTAACACAAAAATTATAAACGTTTTTAAATATACCAAAATTATTTTCACGAAGTAATTTTTTAATTTTAAAAGACGCTTCTGCATTAGTTATAGAAGCTAAGTGCACAACGATATCAATTTTATCCTTGATATTGTTCAATATTTTTTGATCATTAAGATCATCATGTATAAAAATAAATTTATTTTTTATACGACTTAAATTAAATAAAACATTAATATTATTAGATCTTGCGTTATCAATTAAATATACTTTTTTTAAATTATGTATTTTTGAGATGTTTCTTATTAGTTCAGATCCAATATGGCCTAAGGGCCCCGTAATTAAAATATTCATTTTTATAAATAACGTTTATTATTTTATAATTATTGTAATGTCATCTTTTTTATTCAATTCATAATAAAAATACCTTATAAATAGTGATTATTATTAAAAATAAAACAAAACATGTTCTCTTATCGAAATGATTAAAATTTATGAAATGTAGGATTAATAATAATAAATGCAAAATTTTTTTAAATTTTGGAAAAATGCCTTTAGCAAATGGCTTTATTAAAAAAAAAGAAAAAAAAAATGAATATTTCTATAACCTTAAAGCTGCTTTCAATGAAAGTTTAAGTTTATTTCAACTTGTAGAATGTCCAAACCCTAAAAAGATGTTTAATTCTAGCTATCCTTTTTACACTTCAAGCTCATCATTTATGATCAAGCATTTTAAAGAATTTTCTAATACCTGCAAAAAAAAATTTCTGAAAAAAAACTCTTTAATTTTAGAAATTGGTTCAAATGATGGAACCTTTTTATGTAACTTTGATAAGAATAAAAGTTTTGGATTTGAACCATCTGCAAGTGTACATAAAAAAGCCAAAAAAAAAGGTTTAAATAGTATTAACAAATTTTTTAATCAAAAGAATATCTCTAGCTTAAAAAAAAATTATAGAAAAATTGATTTAATATTTGGTTCAAATGTTATTTGTCATATTCCAGATCAAAAAGATTTAATCAAATCAATTGATAAATTACTGAGCAAAGATGGTACTTTTATTTTTGAAGAGCCTTATTTAGGATCAATGTATAAAAAAGTTTCCTATGACCAAATTTATGATGAGCATATTTACATGTTTTCTGCCACTTCAATAAGTAAAATATATAAACTATTTGGATTTAAACTTGTGGATGCAATACCTCAAATTACACATGGAGGGTCAATGAGATATATTTTAAAAAGAAATGCCAAACAAAATATCTCAAAAAGACTAAAAATGATTTTAATAAATGAGAAAAAAGAAAATATTGATAAGTTTATAGGGTGTCTACGTTTTAAAACTAAAGTTGAAAACTCAAAAAAACGATTAATCGAAAAAATTAACAAAATTAAATCTAAAAATGAAAAAATTTGTGGATATGGTGCTACCTCGAAAAGCACAACAATTCTTAATTATTGTAATATCGACAATACCAAGATTGAATGTATATTTGATACAACCCCAGATAAAATTAATAAAGTTACTCCAGGCACACATATTCCTATAAAAAATCACAAGCATTTTAAGAGATCTAAATATAAACATGTTTTTTTATTTGCATGGAACCATAAAAAAGAAATTTTAAAAAAAGAAAAAAATACAAAGAATATTCGATGGTTTTCACACCTTTAAAAAAAAAAATACTTATTACAGGAAAAAGTAGTCGTTTTTGCAAATTTCTTAAAAATGATCTAAAGAAATTTAATACGATATTTGCCTCAAAAAAAATGTTTGATGTCTGTAATTACAACAAAATGAAAAATTTTATAAAAAATAAAAATATAAAATATTTAATTCACGTAGCTGGATTATCTAGACCGATGGATATTCATGATAAAAAAATTAACTTAAGTATTGATTTAAACATTATTGGGACTGCAAATATTGTAAAATTATGCAATGAGTTTAAAATCAAACTAATATATTTTTCTACAAATTATGTGTACCCTGGAACTAGAGGAAATTACAAAGAAACTGACCCACTTCTGCCAATTAATAATTATGCTTGGTCAAAATTAGGTGGTGAGGCCTCTGTGCAACTTTATAAAAACTCTCTTATTTTAAGGTTGTGTATGACAGATTTTCCTTTTGTTCATAAAAAAGCGATAAAAGGTGCAACAACAAGTTTTATATTTAACAAATATGTTTCAAAAATAATTCCTTTTTTATTGGATGAAAAAGGTATTTTAAATGTAGGGGGGAAAACAAGGAATATATTTGATTTTGCGAAAAAATTTTCTGAAAATAAAATTGATCCAATTGCTTACAAAAAAATTAAAAATTTTCCTAAAAATAGTTCAATAGATATTAAGAGATTCAAAAAAATTTTACAAAAAAAATCTGCAATAAAAAGTATAAAGTTTTAATGATAACAATTATTATTGTTATATACAAATCTGATAGAAAGAAATTGAATAATATTCTTCAAAAATTGAGTAAAGATTTCAAAATTATTATTATAGATAATTCAACTGATTATAATTTTGACAATATTACAATAAATAAAAATGTAAATATTGTAAGATCAAGTAATATAGGAAACGGTGCTGCTATAAATAAAGCTATTAATATATGTAATACATCAATCGCTATTTACATGGATATAGACGTGAATATTCAAGAAAACTTTATTAACCAGTTTTTAGAATGGTCAAATCAAATTGCTGATTTTAGTATACTCGTTCCAAATCATGGAAATTTACTAAGTGAAAATAAAATAATTGAAAAATATGATGGAGAAGCTTCTATAATGCTTTTTAATTTAAAAAAAATTAAAAAT
>Ga0209631_10005173_pt1 | contig 13931 bp, 17 predicted proteins | sample COG_08_FD_184752 | JGI IMG/M metagenome (GOLD analysis project Ga0209631, IMG submission 184752) | Pelagic Microbial community sample from North Sea - COGITO 998_met_08 (SPAdes) (version 2) | ecosystem: Environmental > Aquatic > Marine > Neritic zone/Coastal water | place: Helgoland, sampling... | reverse complement strand
CTGTCTCATATTGGTCTCAATTGGTGTATGGCCGTTGGAGGGTAGAAACACGTTTCTACCTTTTCAGGAGAATGGGGTCGCTACGCTCCAGTCACGGCCGCGATTCCTCCGTCGGTCCGACCTAGTCGTGATGGCCACCTAACCATAAATATGATATGTAAATATTTGTATGTGTAATCATAGTTCTTCACACCACTTTACGTCACTTCACACCACTATATTATATGTACTTTTAGTAGACCGTCAATCTCGAATTAATAATGTTTCCTACTCACCCTCGCGCCGTTCGCACCCTCAAGCCGCGGAGGCTCAGTACCGCGGGATGTTGGACCGCGGCTCCGCGAGGTGGATCCCCTTGTCGTCCAAACCGAGCGCCTCGTGCACCAACGCCTTGGTCTCCGCCGCGTGAATCACGGGCGAACCAGTCGCCGGACTCGCCGCCGCGGGCCGTCCCACGTACCGCACCCTTCGACTGTCGTCCCTGCTCCCAATTAGGGTATAGTTCCCGTTATTCCCGTTATTCCCGGCGTCCACTGCAGTATACGCGTCACCGACCTCGAGGATCTCACGCACCGCGGTGTTGACCCTCGGCTGTACGAACGCCCAGTACCCCATGTTCTTGGGCTCCTCCTGGCACCATACCAACTCGGCGTCGGGGTATCGACCCAGCCGTCTGCAGTGACACACGGGGGATGATTGGTCAGTGATTGGGTGGTGATTGTGTATTTGGGTATGGAAGGGAGACTGTTTACACACTCACCTGGCCAGCTCGGCGTGCGGAAACGGCGAGAGCTGCTCCACTCGGACCAGCGCGACGTCGTCGATGCCTTTCGCCTGTGAACAAAACATGACGTCATACTAATTGCCCATATGATAATTAAAGTAAACTCACCTTTCGCGCCTGCTGCAGCTTGTAGTACACCTGGCCGGTGCACATCACCACTCGGCGGATGCGGTCCGGGGGCGGGCGTTCGCGCGCGCCGGACGTCTCCGTTTTCACCTGGACAACGGGGCGGATCGGTCAGCATTTGGGTGGTAATTGGGTAATTGGGTGTGCAAGCGATACTGTTTACACACTCACCGTGTTGTCGCCCACGTCGCCGTCGCCGATCACCGCGTGAAAACGCGACCCCGGCCCAAAATCGTTCAGATCACTCGCGCACGGCCTGTGATGCAGCAGGTACTTCGGCGATAGCACCACGAGGGGCTTGACGTGCGGCACGTTCGCCTGTCTGCGCAGCGCGTGGAAGTAATTCGCGGGAGTGGTCGGGTTGATGAGCACAAAGTTACACGCGGAATCCGCGTGTGTCTTTGCCCTGTGGCGCATGTACCGGTCCCAGTCGCCCTTGTCCACGCGCCCACGGTCGCGGCGGAAGAAGCGGCGGACGTCGTCGTACATGGACCGCGCGCGCGACGCCTTGACCGCGGCGGACGCCAGCGAGATCGGGTCCATCTCCACCCCCGACTGTTGCGAAGGAATATTACCGGAAAGTAAATCGTCTTCGTCATCGGACAAATCCGTGTCGGAACTCTTCCGGATAGTCTCTGGATCCTCTTCTGGAAACGTCGACGCGGCATCGTCCCCCTCGATCAGCGCGCCGTGCTCGTCGAACAGCGTGAACGCCTGGTCGTTGTCGTCGTCCACCTCGAACCCGCATTCCTCGGTCTCCGCCTCGGACTCCAACGCCTCCACCCGCTCCCGAAGCCTGTCGAGCGAGATGAAGTGCTCATCCACGCCGGATCGCTCCCGGAGCGCCGCGAACGTCTTCGCGCAGTGTTCCCTGTCCCGCGGAGATCGCCCGGGTAAGGAATCCGGGTCGTCCGCGGCGGCGGCGAGCCATCGCTCGGGCCGCGCGGATGAATGGTCGGGGCCTGTGAACAAAACACGACGTCAGTGGTCTAATTGCCCATACGGTAATTTAAATAAACTCACCGTTACCGTCGTACCCGTGCGGTAATAGGAGCACCAGGCCGCTCCGCTGGCCCCACTTGGCCTCGCCGGTGGCGACGAACTGGTCCACGATACCCTGCGCGTTGTTCGCGAAGTCGCCGAACTGCGCTTCCCACAGCACCAAGGTGGCGGGCCCAGAGTCGACGGAGAAGCCGTACTCAAACCCTGATTATTTACACAAAGTTCATACGGGCAAACAGTTAGAGAACGAATAGAAACGTACCCATCACCGCGTGTTCGCTCAGCGGGGAGTTGCAGACCAGGAACCTGTCCTGGTCGCCTAGGCCCATGTTATCGATCGGGTTCACCGGTCGGCTCGTTCGGCCGCAGTACAGCACGGAGTGCCTGTGGTTGAAGGTTCCGCGCTCCACATCCTGGCCGCTGAGCCGAACGTGGCAGTGCTTTCGAGTCTTTGCGTTTGAATCCTGTAAAGAAAAACACGACGTCATACTAATTGCCCAGACGATAATTAAAATAAACTCACCTCTCCGGGGTACCGGTGGAGAACCAGGGTGGCGAACGCCAACAACTCCGCGGTTCCCCAGTCCACACCCAGCGTACCCTCCACCATCCGACGCCGGTTCTCAAGTAGCCGGCGCGTGTGCGGGTGCGCGATGAAGTCGGGCGGGAAGAGCCCCATGTGCTCCAGCCGCTGTAAACAAAACACGACGTCAGTCTAATCGCCCGTGCGAAATAAAAAATAAAACTCACCGCTTTTCGGGCTCGATCGTCCAGTTGCGACAGAAGCGCCTTTGCCGTTCGAACCGAATCGCCCACGCGAACGCCGAAATCCTCATCCTCGGACTCGTCGTCGGAGGTTAAAGGATCGCCGGGTGGTGTTAAAGTTTGGTCGATGAGGTTTTCGGGCGGGAGTTCGGTCATCGCGTGGCCCACCGCTCGGATCATCTCGAGCGGCACGCTGTAAACAAAACACGATGTCAGTCTAATTGCCCATGTAAAGATTAAAATAAACTCACCCGGTGCTGAACTGCCGAGGGTTAAACCGTGGGTTCGCGTCGAGGCCCTCGATGGATTCGAACCTCGGACCTTTGCTTCCCCCCGGCGTGCCTTCACCGGTACCGCCATCGTCGCTCGCGGACACCGTCCTGGGCCCGCCCGGTCCGTCCTCGACGATCACGCCCGTATCCTCGAGCTTCCGCTGCGATTCAAGCGTCTGCTCCAGCGTCCTGTACACAAAACACGACGTCAGTTCATTCTAGTTGCCCACACGGAATTAAAAAGAAATAAGAAATAGAAATAAACTCACTTCTCCAGCCTCAGCCGTTCTCCCACGTTGAGCGCGCTGTCCCGTTGGCCCATGTACGTCGAGACCGCCCAATCTTCCGGGGACTCCACGTACGCCGACGCCGCGTCCAGCTCAGCCTGGTACTCGGCGTCGCACTTCTCGATCCAGCGACCTACCTCGTCAGCAGTGGCGACGCCATCCGCGACTAACCGTTCCGCATACTGTAAACAAAACACGTCGTTACTCTAATTGCTCATGCAAATATAAAAAGAAACTCACCAATTCAGAGACTCGTCTCTGCCTTTGGATTCGTTCAGATAACAGCGGGAGCGTGATGGACGGATCGTCCTGCTCGTTGTGCCCTAAGCGTCTGTAGCACACCAGGTTGATGACCACGTCCTGGCCCCACTCGCTGCGAAAGTCGCCGGCGAGTCGGCACGCGCGGACCACCGCCTCCGGGTCGTCGCCGTTGACGTGGAAGATGGGAGCGCCTGACGGGAGAGGGGGTGAAACGGTCAGCATTTGGGTGGTATTTGTGTATTTGGGAACGGGTGGGATGCTATTTACACACTCACCGTAGCCTTTCGCCACGTCGCTTGGGTGCGGTGACGAACGCGCGCGCCTCGGCACGGTGGTGAACCCGATCTGGTTGTTGACCACGATGTGAACCGTCCCGCCCGTCGTGTAGTCCGGCAGGTCCTGCAGCTGCATCACCTCGGCGTTCACACCCAACCCGCAAAACGCGGCGTCGCCGTGTATCAACAAACCTGTAATTGGTCAGTGATTGGTCAGTAATTGGGTGGTAATTCGGTATTTGAGTATGGAAGGGAGACGCGTATGGACACTCACCCATCACCTTGCGCTGCGACACCCGGGTGCGTCCCGCACGAACCGTGTCCACCCGCATCTGCTTCGATCGCACCATCCCGGCGACGACGGAGTTGACCGCCTCGAGATGGCTCGGGTTGGGCGCCATGGACATCTCAACCTGCCGCGTCTCACGGACCACCTCGTCACTCGTGTCGAACCCCGTCTCCACCTCCACGGGCGCGACCGTCCGCGTGCCGAGGTGGTACCGCACGTCCCCGACGTTGAACGAACTTCGCGACTCTGTGAACAAAACACGACGTCATTCTAATTGCCCATACGATAATAAAAAGAAAATCACCGCTTCGCATCTCCGTCGCGATCAAACCCAGCGGTTTGCCGAAGATGTTGTTTAAGACGTTGAGCCGGCCGCGGTGCGCCATGCCGATGACCACAGATTCCGCGCCCCCTGTGGGTGGAGTGGGGTAAGATTGGTCAGTGATTGGGTGGTAATTGGGCATTTGGGTATGGAAAGGTGACTGCTGCACACTCACCCGCCGCCGCAGATTCGACGATGGCTTGCAAACCGGGTATGAGCGTCTCTGCGCCTTCCAGCCCGAACCGTTTCGCGGATGGAAAGTTGCGCGCCAAGAAACCCTCGAGGCGGTCCGCCTTGACTAGCCGCTTGAGCACCGATCGCTTGTCATCGCGCGTGAGCTGTCGCCCCGCCGCGGGTCGGCCGCGGGGCCCGCGGACCCGACTGGTCTCGCCACCTGTTAACAAAACACGACGTCATACCAATTGCCCTACGGAAATAAAAATAAACGTACCCGTGGACGCGACTCCGCCGTCGTCCCTCACGTGTCCTTCCAGCTGTCGCCTCAGCCAGTCTTTCTTGTGAACGCTGGCGAGGTGGTTGAGCTCGGCGCTGAGTGTGCCGCAGTACACCGCGCGCAGGCGTGTCATGAGCTCCTCCACCGTCCACCACTGCGCTCGGCCGTCGGGGTCCAGCGACTTGCATTCGTTTCCGAGAAAGAATTGCTTCTCCGGCGACGGGTCGTGTAAGCCAAGGTACTGCCCGACGTTCACTTTCCTTCCCCGTAGGTAGAGGTCGTTCGGGAAGCCGTTGAGGAGCTTGGCGATGTCCGCGCCGTCCTCCGGGACGGTGGACTCCATCAGCTCGTAGCCTTCCTTGAGCGGCCCGAGGGATCGGCCGAGCGGGTCCAATCTCGCGGCGAAATGCCCGCGGTTACGGATGGCGCGGACGACCTTGTAGATGCGCAGGACGTCCGCGGTATCCCGCGTGGATTGTAGCTTGACGTCCTCCGCGGTGATCACCGGCAGGGTCTCGACCATCATGTCGTCGTCGTCGGCGTCGTCGGGCGCATAGGTCGACGCGCTCGATGCGAATTCCCGGAGCCCGACGCCGGACGATGGACCCGATGACCGGGTGCCGAGGGTGCCGACACAGCTGTGGCATCGCCCGTGGCCGCCCGACCGTTCGCCCCGCGCGCCGGTGAGATGCGACACGATGCGCGATATCGCACCGGCGCGCGGTGGATCCCTCGGGGCGTGTTCCCAGCGCGGCATCCTGCACCGTCCGGATAGAGGCGTTTTCACTTGGGCTAATTTCCTGTCGACGCCCTGCGCGACGCCGACGTCCCCGCCGCGTGGTCGGAGCGCGGCCCGCGCCAGCCGAACGCACGCGTCCGCTCCTCTGCGCCTCATGCCGCCGGTCCACCCACTCAACCCCGGCGTCGGGAGACCCACGTGGAGCGCCGGTGGGCTGTGTCCCTTCGTCGATCTCTCTGACTCGGATTTAACACAACGCGGTTGGCCTCGGAGTCACGGAGGAGCAAAATACTTTCACGGCGATGGTTACCTCCCCCACAGCTGGGCGATCCTGTCCGAGGTCGCGGCCACCCGGCGCATCGTTCACGACACGCGCGTGATATAGACGCATCGCGCGTGGGGAGGACGATGGACGCGTCCGCGCGGAACGGGCGTCACGGCGATGGGGACGCGCGGGAGAAGGCGGAGGACGAGGACGAGGCTGACCTCGCCGCCGCCCCGCCGACATCAGACGACGCCCCGAACACCTCTGGACTCGACGAATTGGTATCCGAGTGGACGGGCCAAACCGCCGGTAAGCCCCAGTGCTACTTCATCGTCCACAACATCGCCAAGAAGCACAACGTGGGCACGATCGCGCGATGCGCCACCGCCTTCGGAGTCCGCTCCGTCGTCCTCATCGGCAGCAAATCTTACAACACATTCGGGTGCAAGGGATCCTCCAACCACGTCGACTTTGCCTATTACCCAACCCTGAAAGACGCGCGCCAGGGGCTGACGGCGGAGAAGAAGGTGACCAAGATCCTCGGTGTGGAGATATGCGAGGGTGCCGTGCCCATCGAGTCACACCCGTTCGACGGCGACACCGCGTTCATCATGGGCAACGAGGTGAGTTTATTTTTATTATCGTATGCGCAATTAGATATTGATGATGTCGTGTTTTGTATATATATTTTATTTACAGGGCGACGGCATGACGGAGAACCAGAAGGCCATATGCGACGGGTTCGTGTACATCCGGCAGCACGGCCCAGGTACCGCGTCCTTGAACGTGTCCGTCGCGGCGTCCATCGTCATGCACCACTTCGCGCTGTGGGCCGGGTACGATGAACGGGCGCGGGAAGGGGAGAAGTATTTGGTGCAGGAGCGAAGGGTGCGGACGCATAAGCGGGGAATCGTCGGGGAGGATCCGGAGGAGGTGAGGGCGCGGCGGGCGGCGGCGAGGGAGGCGCGGGAACAGGCGGAGGCGGAGGCAGAGGCGGGTGGGACGCCGGGTATCGAGTTTTGATTGTTGATGACGTGGTCGTTTAAGTGTGTTGGCCCGCTTGTCGGGAATGTCGAAGGTTTGGAAACGTACGTAGCAAGGATTTTAGGAAGACGACATTTCATCTGTGAGGTGATTCGCGTACCTCTCGGCGTAATGCTTCCAGAACGGGCACTTGTTATCCACCGCGTACTGCAGGCAGTCCCAGTGTTTTTATGGGCGGCGTAGTAGCACGTGTATCCGTCCCAAGGGCACCCGTTCTCGTGCAAGTACTGGAGAGCGAGCAAGTGACCTTTTGTAACTGCGTAAGCGCACGTGTACTTGTCCCAAGGGCACCCGTTCTCGTGCAAGTACTGGAGAGCGGGCAAGTGTCCATTAAGGGCTGCGTGATGGCACGTTTGCTCACTCCAATCAAGTTTGTTCTCTCGCTCCCACTTCAGCAGTCTTACACTCCCCCAGCGAGCAGAGTATTCACATACGTCTTTCGCAGTTTCACCAAGAAGTCCAACGACTCTCTCGTAGGGCAGAGACAGAGCTTCGTCGTTGTCCAGCAGGCCTATGACACGGATACTCCGCGTCATCAAAGCAGAAAAACCTGAACCTGCTACCATGTCCGGGAACGCGTCGAAGTCGAACTCGAGAGGGTACGCAGCGGCAGGCTTGGAGGCGTCCCTCCACAACTTGCTCACCAGCGCGAGGCTGTGGCGGGTCTTGACGCACTGCACGTGGGAGAACACCACGGTGGCGATATCTAAGTGCGGATCGAAAGTTGGACGGTAGGCATCGAGCGTATGTATGCCGTTCCTGAGTTCCATGGTGAGGCGACGCGTGGGTGCGCAGAGTGACGCGAAGGGCGTCTCCGAGAAAAGCCGCTGGGAATATGATAAGATAAAAACTGACAATTGCCAAAACGCGACCTGCTCGCCTCCCACTTTACCCCGCACGACGCACGCGCCACCATGCCCCAGGCCAACCGTCTGGTGATCGTGACCGCCTGCTACGGCAGCCGGGGCGACGTCACGCCGCTTGCGTCCCTCGCGCGTGCGATTCAAACCTCAACGAAGGCATCCGACGATGACGAGTCGAGCACCGCCGTGGTCTTCATGGCCAACCCGCACTTCAAGTCCCTGGCGCACGGCCTCGACTTTCACCCTTTCGGCGACGCCGAGGAGTACGAGTCTCGCCTGGCGGACTCGAAGGGCAGGAAGCACTACGGCGAAGGGTCTGTCGTGGACTGGTGGATGCGCCATCTCGGCCGGCATGTCCGCGCGATGCGCGCGCTCATGGACGACGAGACCAAGCTGACCTCCGTCGTTATCGTGGGCCACCCCTTGGTGCGTTTTTTGGCCAGTCGCCTCACTCTCTAAGAGTTACATCCACCGACCGCACCCGCCCACCACACCAAACAGGACCTCGCCGTGAAGTCCATCGAGGACCTCGCGACCGGCGGCCGCCTCGGTCCACGCGCGCCGCTCATCCGATGCGTCACCGCGATCCTATCCCCGTCGCTCCTGCGAACCCCGGACGTCAAACAACCGCCTTTCTCCCTCTTCCGCGTCCTTCGCGAAAGATCCCTCCCGACGTGCGTCACACGGTGCCTCAACTTTGTCGACGATACCGCCGTCGACCTCACGTTCCTGCCGAGGCTGGACGTGCACAGAAGGGCGCTGCGTCTACAGCTGTGCCCCAAGGGCGTGTACAAGGACTTCTTCCTATGCGAACGCTCGCTCCTCTTCGTCCCCGAATGGTTCGCCCCGCCGCAAGTTTGGCCCCAAGGCCTCCATCAGGTCGGCTGGCCCATCGAGGTAAATGACACCACGGAACCTATGCCCGAGGACCTGGCGCGGTGGCTCGAATGCACCGAACGCAAGTACGGCCGGACGGTCGTCTTCACGTGCGGCACCGGCAACCCGCGACACGCCTCTGACTTTTTCAAAGCATCCGTCTCCGTGGTGGCGCGAATGAACAAGTCGTACAGAGACAAAGACCTGCCGTCCAAGTTCCGAGTGATCGTGGACGAGAAGATACGAACACGCGCGGTATTCCTGACGGTGCATCCCGAGGTACTTCCCGAGGCTGTCGTGAACGCCGACGTGGAAGGCGTGTTCCATTGCGCGTACGCGGACTTCAACGCTCTTCTCCCAAAGTGTACCGCCATCATTCACGGCGGCGGAGTCGGGACGGTGACGGCCGCGGTGACGCACGCGACGCCGCAGCTCATCGTCCCATCCGCGTTCGACCAGTTCGATAACGGACGCAGGGTCCAACTTGCGGGTATCGGCGAGGTCATGCCCGCGAAAGTCTGGTGCAAAGGGTCCAAGCGGGTGGTTAAGAAGGTTCGAGAAATCCTCTGGAAATTGTCCGACCCGTGGGAGACGAACGAGTACAGGAAGAGGTACGTCCGTCTCAAGCGTACGGATGACGCCGAGCGTGCATCAAAAGGCCTTCCGCTCGCTGTCGGTCACGTGCTGGAGATGTTCGACACCATGGACCCTAAGCCCCCTGCTGTGCTCGAGTTCATGAGTTAAGTCCGCGGCCGAGTTAAGTCGGTGTAAAGTTTCCGATGTATTCGTAACGCTAAGCCGTGCTATCGCGTCGTCGTCGTCGTCCTCCTCGTCCAAGTCATGGGCTCACGGATATTTTGATCACCCCGCCGGGCGTCGCGGTGCGCCTTCGCTTCTCCAGCCTCTCCGCCAGCGGCGCGTCGACTTCATCGTAGTCCGAGCCCGCGTCCACCGCGACCGTCTCCGCCTCTTCTCTAACCGGAGATAAACCTTTGGATCCACAATCATCGGATGAATCGTCGAGGCCGTCGTCGAGGCCGCACGAGCCGTCCGCCCACGCGCCGACCCGCGCAGCCTCCGCCGCGCGTACCTCCGCCTGCGACGCCTGAATGTCCACCAGCGGCTCCCGTTCGTTTTCATCCGCGGCGATTCGAGAATCGGCTCGTCCCGGTTTGCCCGATGCAATTCGCCGACTCGACCCGCCCCGTCGCTTCCTCCCCGCCGCGACCACCGCGCCCCACGACAGCGACGCCCCGCACGCCGGGCACGGCCCCCGCGCCGGTATCAGCGTCCTCACGAGCGGCGGCATGGACGTGTTCGTTCGATCGTTTTGGAAGAAATGCGACGCCATACAGCGGGGGTGCGCGAGACATTCACACCGCGGGCACGCGACTCGCTTCCCCGCGGATCCCACCCCGTCCTCACCGCACGCCGCGCACCTCGGGCGGGCTATCGCATGGCTTCCCCCGCCGAACGCGCCCGTGCCTGCTGAGACGGAGAGTACCTCGCTTTCGTTCCCGCCTGTCTCGGTCAGGGTTATGGCACAGCTGTCGTCGTCGTGTCCTCCTCCTCCTTGGAAGTCTTCTTCTTCGCCGTCGTCGAGATCTTTGCCGTCGCTGAAGGATCCCCCGACGGCGCGTTTGAGTGCGTCCATGTCGCCCGTGGATATCTCCACGTGCTCCGGCGGTGCATCGCACTTGTCTTTCGCGAGTTTCGCGTACGTCGGGTTGAGGAAATGGACCCTCAGCGGCAGGTTCCTCCACGGCGAGACGTGCAGCATGGCCATGACCAGCCGTGTTTTGTTCGCGAGCGACGAGGATCTGTCGCTCACCTTGAGCCGACGGGCGGCGTCCCGTACCGCGCGGCTCAGCGCGGGCTTCTGCCACGCCCACTCGAACTGCAGCGCCTGGACCTTCGACGGGAACCCGTGCACCAACAGCACCATCTCGCACGGTCGGAGCCTGCGCGTGTATTTCGCACCCGACGCCAGCACGCCGTTGTGCTGCCGGATGCGCCGTTCGGGGTTGACGGTGAAGCCGACGTAGGAGCGGCCCTTCATCGAGGGGTCGAGGCTGCCGACGAGGTAGCACGCGTGGAACGCGCCGAGCGACGGGCCCGCGGGCCCGCCTCGGTTGTCCGTCATGCGTATCGCGCCGCCTCCTCCTCGCGCCTCAACGTTCTGCTTGATTAATTTGAAGAGGGTGCCGTTGTTGTTTTTGGCCAAGACCGATTTATAACCAGGCGGCGGCGTCACACTCCCCGAGCAGCATGTCCGGACCAGCAGCCGCGCTCGCGCATCGCGTCGCACCCACGCCGGTGACGCGTGCGTCCCCATGGCGACGCTCGCGCCGCACCCCCCGCCAGTCGAGACGCGACGCCATCCCCCCGAACAAGGAGTGGCCGCCCGCCGACGTCTGGCAAGATTTCCGCGAGGCGGTCGGCGGCGAGTGGGTCGGCCACGCGATGACCCTCGGCCCGACCGGTACCGTCGTCCCTCTGCCGGACAAGTACGTCCCGGACTCCTTCAAGGAGTACGGCGTGGGCGTGAACCAGTGGTCGACGCGCGCCACCACGGACTACGCCGGCGACGGCGGCATCGATGAGGTGGATTCATTCTCCACGACGACCAAGTACCTGTGGCCCGAGGCTGGCTGCGAGTTCGGCAAAGAAGACGTCGCGCTCGTCCGGGGCGACACCGATGCGCTCATGGGAGGTGGGCAGATGGGTAAGATGTGCGTCGTGGACGGCGACTACGCGCACGGACCGCTCAAGCTCCCGCCGTGCGAACCAGGCGCCGAGGTTAAATTCCAATTTGGATTCTCGCAGCGGACGCCGGACCCGGCGGACGACCAAGGACCCACCGGGCCCATCAAGCTAAACCCTAACCCTAAACCCACGACGCAGCTCCCGAAGCGACGGATCCGCGTGGAGGTCACCGTGGAGGCGAGGCCCGGGGAGAAACGCGACTGGCGCCTCGCGTCCGTCGAGGTCATCTCGGAATCCCGGAAAGATTCCGAGATCGACCCGGGCTCGCCCGAGATCGCTTCAAAGCTCGGCGAGGACGACATCGCCACCGGGGAGTGGCGCGCGATCCAGGGCGTCACCTTCCTCACGTGCGAGTCCTTGCTCGACGACGAGGCGTTCGATGCGAGCTTCGACGACGCGCCCCCGTCGATGACGCTGGCGCCGAGCGATTCTGAAAAAACAGACGAGCAACTCGACGAGGAGAAGATGAGAACACGCGTGGGCCAGGGCAAGGGACGTACCGGACGCGGCCGCGTGAAGAAGAACGGCGTGAAGGGTACGACAGACACACTCACCGACGTCGTGGTCCCGACGGTGGTCAAATCAGAAGCTGAGCTCGCAGCGGAGAAGGAAGCGGAGCGGTACGTATATTTCTATTTCCTATTTCATTTAATTCTCGTGTGTGCAATTATACTGACGACGTGTTTTGTGTTGACAGCGTGGCTTGGAACCTTCGAAGGCGTAACCGACCGCCTCCCACGGGCCTCGTCGTGGTGCCTTCGTGGGCGGTGGAGGCGAAAGGGCCGTTCTCGTCGGCGTACGAGTACTTAGTCGGCGGTAACTCCCCGCTGGTGCTGTTGCCCATGCGCGGGTGGTGCCTGGTGGAGAGCGTGAACGACGAATTGCTGGTGGAGGTTGGAGTGTACGCTGGAGCCGGTGAGTGTTTTATGTTCTCTGACTGTTTGCCCATACTGACTTTGTGTTTTATACAGGGGGACTCGACGAGGTTGGGTTCGACTCGGCTGCGAAAGAAGGGGGCGGGAGCGAGCCACGGCGCGTGGCGGCGAGGCGGTACGAGCGCGGGGGGCGGTTCGCGAGCGCGTTCTTCGTGGAGGAGTCGAGGATGACGCGGGAGGAATTGGAGCAGGAGAAGGGGGAAGGCGAGGGGGGGAACCCGCTTTATTTCTAAACTGCCATTCATTTTTCTTCTCTTAGTCAACGCTCATCCCGCCCAGCCCTTCAAGTCGTGACTAACCTCGCTTTTTCGCGCTCGAGACGAGCCTTGTGGACGCTGGGCGCCAGTCCCCCGACGCAGATCAGCGCCGCGCCCAACGCGCCGTACACGTCCACGCGCTCGCCCAAGAAAAGTAACCCCAGCGCGCTGCTCCAAACAACCATCAAATAGTACAACGCAGACGCCGTCAGGGTGGGCAGATGCGAGTAGCCGTAGTTTAAACTGAGCTGCCCCGCGAAGGACGTGAGGGATATCAGCACCAACAGGCACCACTCGTACGTGCTCGGCCACACCGCCGGCTGTGGCCACGCCACCGCGACGCTCAGAAAACCCAGCACTGACGAGCTACCGTGGAACCAAGTCGCCAACGCCTGTGCACAAATCACGACGTCATCACTCTAATTGCCCATACGAAAATAAGTGAAAGAAACTCACCAGCGCCGAGACCCGACCTTTCACTTTGCGAATTGTGACCATGGCTACGGCGCAGAAGAAGGCGGAGAATAGCGTCACGATGACCCCCACGGGGTCCAGCGGCGTCGCCTCGTCGCCCGTGTGTATCCCCAACGCGTGAAACAGCGCGGGGGGTTTGACTATGAGCAAGGTGCCGAGTAGCCCGCCGCCGATGGCGACGACGGAAACAAACGTCGGTTTCTCCCCCAGCGCCGGTACGGCCATGAGCGAGCTGAAGATTGGGTTTAGGAAGAATATCGCCACGCTGTCGCCCACGGTGAGGTACGTGAGTGAGATGTACGCCAACGAGAACGCGATGCTCCCCGCGACGCCTCGGAGGAAGCACAGTGCCCAGAACCGCCTGCTGCCCAGGAGTGTCTCAATCGTGAATACATCGTCTCGAAAGTCTTCCCCGGGTGGAGCATCGAGCGGCGCGTCCGGATCCGTCGCGTTGGTCTTCCGGACGATGGCGTTGCACTCCACGACGCGCCTCCACGTCGTGAACACGGTCACGGCCCCGGATATGCACGACCTGACGAAGACGACTTCCATGGGCGGCACCCTCCGCTCCACCCTCTTGGCGACGACGTTCTGGAACGCGAACGTGAACGTGGCGGCGAGCATGACAGCCTCGCCCTTGGGAACCCGTGTGATGTACCCGCGCAGGCCGCCGGTGACATGCGAGCTGTCGTCGCGTCGTCGCGGCGCGGACGTGGACGCGGAGCCCGCGTCGCCCCTCAGTAGCCCCCTCCCCTCATCTTCAGATTCAGAGTCCTCCGAGACTGCGTCCCCGCCCTTCACCCCGCCGAACCCGTCCGTCACCTCGGCGAGGGAGACGTCCACGAGCTCGACGTCCCCGCCCGCCCGCGCATCCG
>Ga0209631_10005172_pt1 | contig 13932 bp, 9 predicted proteins | sample COG_08_FD_184752 | JGI IMG/M metagenome (GOLD analysis project Ga0209631, IMG submission 184752) | Pelagic Microbial community sample from North Sea - COGITO 998_met_08 (SPAdes) (version 2) | ecosystem: Environmental > Aquatic > Marine > Neritic zone/Coastal water | place: Helgoland, sampling... | reverse complement strand
CCTCGCCGTCCTTTGCGCCTTTTCGATTGCAATCCTGATCCGACGGTTCTGTATAATCTCAGAGCGCAAAGCCTTCTCGAGCGGCGCGAGCGCGCTCCTCAGCGAACCCAGCTGCGCGTCGCTCGCGCTGAGCATCTCGCCGAGGATATCAGCGTCCAGCGGAAGGCTCTCCGTCTGAGTCGATTCGATTCGCGGCGGCGGCGACTTGAACGATTGATTAGCGTTCGCATTGGCATTCGCATCCGGGCGCCCGTCAAATGTGTCAGCCCCCGGCTGGATCGCTCCGCTCATCGCCCCCGCGAACGCGTCGAGCGCGCCGAGTGGATCGTCCGCCGTCTGCGTGTACGTCTCCCCGCGCGCCTCCGCCTCCCGCTCCGCGTGTACCTGCCGCATGATCGCCGCGACCTCCTCGTCGATTTTCTCCCGCATCGGAGCCTGCTCCTCCTTGAGCCGCGCCTGCGCCTCGATGAACGCCTGTTTGAAGTTGTCGGTGAAGAGCGGGTTATCGAGGGCGTCCGCGTAGGTCGACGCGATCTCCTTCTCCACCAACTCCTTCTGCACCTGCGCCACCTCCTGCGCCACCTCCTCTTCTTCCTCGAGCGGCAGCGCGCTCTCCAGCGCGTCCACTGTTCTCTCGTTTTGAACCTGCTTCATGATCTCGTCCACCTCTGCTCTGATCTGCGCCTTCATCGGGCCCTGCTCGTCGGCGATGCGCTCCTGCGCATCCATGAATGCCTTCTTGAAGTTGTCGTTGAAAATCGGGTTATCCAGCGCGCCCATGCCCGTGCCCGTGTCGTCGGACCGTGAGGATTCGCCGTAGGAGTCGCGGTCGGTGTCCCAGTCGGTGTCCCAACCGTCGTCGTCGTCCCCTAAGGCGTGGACGCGGAGTGGCACCGGCGACGTGCGCGACGAGCGACGCTTCGGTCGCCGCGAAGGGATCGCGTGTGCACGGCGTGAGGAGAGAGACGCGTGGAGCGTCGCGCACGTCCCGACGGAACCCGCGTGCGTCGCGAGCATCATCGTAGTCTAACACTTAAAATATCTCTGACGACGCGTTTGGCGCCGCGCGGGTCCGCCGGGTGTCGCCGCCGTCTCGCCCGTGAATGGTCGCCGAGGGCGTCAGTTCACTCGAGCACTCCGAACGAGCCGCGATCAGGGCGCGGCGCCGACGGTCGTGAGCGAGACGCGTGGGTGTGTGAGACTACCGCGGTGGGTGTGCCCGCGTGGCAGCCGAGTTGGCGCCAACGGACCGCGAAAATTTTGGCGCTCGCGTCCCGTGTCGCAAACTGATGTCAGCGCTGTTAACTCACAACCCGCGGCGCGGCACACGCGCCCACGAGATGGGATGCGTCGTCTCGAGCGAGCGGGGTCCCGCCGATTTCGGCGCGGATAGCCGCACCATGCTCGCGAGACCCAAGGTACGTCCCCGGTCGCGCCCGCTGATGCGCGCTCGGCACCCGTCGCGTCCATCTTGTGCACTTTTTTTTAGCCACGCGCTTTCTGAGCGCCGGGGGCGCCCAGCGGCGCCGCCGCTCGATGCCGACGCGCGTATCGTCCCTCACGACCCCGCTCCGAAGATCCCGCGTGTACATTCAGTCGATCCTGACCGTCACGTCCCGTCCTAATCGAACGCAGCCGCGCGTCCTCGGCGTCGTTCCCGCGCGTTACTCGAGCAGAAGATTCGCCGGCAAGCCCCTGGCGCTGCTCGGGGGAAAGCCGCTGGTGATGCACGTTTACCACAACGCGTGCAAGGCGAAGTGCCTGGACGCGTGCGTCGTGGCGACGGACGACGAGCGCATCGCCAAGGCGGTGAGGGACCACGGCGGCGAGGTCATCATGACGGACGCCGCGTGCGAGACGAGCCTCGAGCGCTGCCTCGAGGTTGTCAACAGGCTTCGGCGAAGGGCTTCCAAGTGGAATGCGAGGAAAAAGAGAGGCGACTCGTCATCAGCTGAAAAACAAACAACAAAGGCGTCTGGCGACTTTGACGTCGTCGTTTGCATCGACGCGGACGAACCGTTCGTCCAGCCGCACCACATAGAGACCGCGGCGGACCTGGTCATCAACTCCGACGCCGTCGTCGGGACCCTGGTGCGACCGGGCGCGAACGAAGAGGTACGTACAAACACCCGCGCCGTCGCCAAAACCAAAAACTTTTCGCCAAAAATGCCAAAAAAACTTTTCACCTGACGCCACGCTTTTTAAAACGACGCAGGACGTGACGAGCGCGGACACCGTGAAGGTGGTGACGGACGAGCACGACTACGCGCTCCTCTTCTCGCGCGAGCCCGTCCCGAAGCGGTGCCCGATGAACTCGTACGACGCGACGGTGGGGTACAAGATTCGGGTGGGAATCCAGGCGTGCCGGTGCGATTTTTTGGAAAAATACGCGACGCTCAAAGGAAAGTCACGAGAGTACGACAAGGAGAACGCGTCGCCGCCGCGGTGGAAGAACGGCAAGGTCATCGTGGATCCGGACGAGCCGGAGCAGAACAGGGTTGTGTTCGCGGGGCACGGGGTCAAGGTTGATGTCGTGGAGGACTCGTTCGTGCCGGGGGTGAAGACGCCGGAGGATTTAAGGCGGCTCAACGCGGGGCTGGGCACGGGGCTCGTCAACGACTTGGCGCTTACATTTTTAGTTGCGTAGGATCGACGTTACAATCCAACGCAGACACGATACGATTCTCTCTCTCAATCTCCCTCTCTTAGACGCAGATGGCGATGAACTGCTCGGCGCACGGCTTGGAGGACGCGGGGTTCTGCCCGGTGACGATCTTACCGTCGGTCACCGCGTGGGGGTGCCAGTCGTCGGCTTTGCTGAACTCGCATCCCTGCGCTCGGAAAGCTGCTTCGATCATCTCGGGCACCTTCTCTGCGAGACCGACGGCGATCTCTTCGGAGTCCGCGAAGCAGGTCATCTTCTTACCGGCCATGAGCGGGGTGCCGTCGGGCTTCTTGCACTTGACGAGCGCGGCGGGTCCGTGGCAATCCGCGCCGATGGGCTTGCCGGCGGCGTACATCTTCTCAATGACGGAGTGCAACATGGGATTCGCGTAAAAATCATCCATGGTGCCGTGGCCGCCGGTGAGGTAGATGCCGTCGAGGGAATCGGCGTGGGACTCCTCGAGCTTGACGCTGGACTTGATCAACGCCATGGCCTCGGCGTCGTCGCTGAATTTCTTGCAGTCCTCGGTGTAGAAGTCGCCCTGCATGGAGCCCTGGTCGATCGGGATCTCGCCACCCTTTGGTGACACCACCACGATCGTCATGCCCGCAGCCTTCATGAGGTAGTACGGGGTGGCGATCTCCTCGAACCACGCGCCCGTCTCGTGGTCGCCCATGGTGCAGGCGGATGTGCAGATGATACCGATCGTCTTGGCCATCTTGATACTCGTCGGATGTACGTGCGGGTGTCGAGATCTGCGGGTCTCGGGATTAACAATGGCACCCCACACGTGTTTTGTGACGACGGAAGGGCGATATTTTTGACATGACCGGTGTCGAAGTTTTATTTTATTTATGTATGCGTTGGTGGTGTGAGGCTGGTCGTGAGGTTAATGGTAATAATGGCTGGAATGCAGGGTCTTTCACCTGCGCAAGATAAATGATAAAGAATCAACTCTGGAGGGTCGTAGAGGTATTTGGTCAGCTATGTACGTGTTTTTCAGTCTGCGGGAGATAATCGCTTATGGGTCGACGGTAAAAACCAACAACCGAGACCTGATGAGCGGAAAGAATGGAACCCTTCACCAGCGCCAGTGCGAAGGGGCGCCGCACACGCGCACAGGGATGGCTCGAGACGACGCCGATGCCCCCGGCGCCACCTCCTTCTCGGTGACACTCGGAGACGCGCGAGTCGTGGCGACCGACGTCCCGGCCGCGCTCAGAACCCGCCACTTCGAACGCGCCCGGGGAAACGGGCACGCCACCAGGACCCCATCGCAGGTGGCCGCGACGTCGACGCCCGACGGCGTCGGCCTCCTGGCGTACGTCGTCGGCGGCGACGTGGAGGTGACACGCATCCGCGGCACCGATGGAGCGCCGTCCGACGCCGCACGTCTGAGGCTCTCCAGCGCGTTCAACGACGCGGACGACGACGACGACGCGGAAGATCAGTCGCCAGATTTCTCCGGCGCCCATCTCGGATGGTGCGCGCACGGCGTCGATGAGCCGAACGTCGCCGTGTTGGTCGCGACGTGCGCCGCCGGCAACGTGCACGTCGTGGACATCATCGCGCTCGGCTCGAACGACGACGACGGCATCGCCATCGCGGGGCTGACCCACGTGCAGATGCCCCACAGCGCCGTGGCGCTGTGCCCGTCGCCGTACCCGCTGCTCGCGACGTCGACGCCCACGGAGATCGTCGTGCTCGACCTTCGACTGCGAAGGAAAGGCCAAGATCGGATGCGCCTCGAGCCATTCGCGACGGTGCGACACGAACAAAGGGACGTGTGCGGGGCGCACAGGCAACTCGCGTGGCTCACGATGACGCCGACGTCCGACGAATACGCCGGTCCGATGTACGCGGTGGCCACGTGTGCGTCGGATGCATCTGCTTCGTCGACAACCGACGACGACTCCGGTACCTTCGCGCGCGTGGACGTGTACGCGTGGCACGAGGAGACCGTGCGTCGGACGCTACCCCCGGACCTACCCCGGACCCTGGACGCGCAACGGACGATACGAGTGCCACTCGGGAGGCCCGGGAAGAACAAGGCGGTGGGGGAGATTCGAGCGTTGGCGTCGAGCGGCCGCGACGTTTTATACGTCACGGCTGATGCAGCCATGCCGTCGCTATCGTCCGGCTCCGTCGTCAACGCCGCGTTCGCCGATGCCGCGTCCATGGGTCCCGCGGATATCTCCGTGTCTGTCGGTGGACGTGGTGGCCACGAGGACGACGGCATGGTGCACATACGCGCGCCGAGTGGGAACGAACGAGAGAACGCGTTTCCAAAGTCGCTGGTGTTTCGTGAGTTGCACAATCGATCTCCGGGGCCGTCGGGGCTCGACGCGGCTTATGGGTCGTCGTCTTCGATGGCCGAGCCGGCGACCGCGACGGTGTGCGCGATCGAGTTCGGCGCGCGACACACCAACGGGTTCGTCGCGCGGTGTGTGGATCTACCTCGCGGATTCGGCCGACCGGACGTGCTGGTACCGCCGCGGGTTGGAAATAAAAATGGGAAAAGCGCGGTGCTGGTGGGAAGCACGGCGGGCGCGCCGAGGTTCGCGGCGATCAACGCGAAGACGTTCGACGTCGCCGACGAATGCGAGCTCGCACTCGGTGGTGACGCGGACGGCGGACACGTCGTGAGGCTCCGCGGGGCGTGTTACGGTTGGGACGGGTGCGGGTTCGGCGGCGCGGCGCTTCATATCGCGGCGGACAAGTCAGTCGGTTCGTTCGTTTCGTCAACCTTCACGTCGACCACGGCGGCTGTCGCGGTGTCCACGTTCAGGGTGCAATCCACGCACTTCCCCACGGCGCCGACGACTCTCGCACCGACACCAGCGGACGCCGCACCTAAGCAGCCCAGCCACGCGCCGAACGGTACCGAGGCGCCGAAGCCGTTGAGTCCGGACGCGATTCGAGCGCTCGTCGCGGCGGGAGCGACACCCGGAAACCTTCTAGAAGCACTGGCATCCGTGGACGTGAACGACGCCGACGCGACGGACGCCGGTGAGTCCCCCGCGCGTGCGCCGCCGCGGCCGTACCCCGCGTTCGAACCGCGCGCAAAGACGGAGAGGAAGGCGGAGCCCGAGGCGGAGGCGGAGGTCGCGACGGCCGGCGCCGCGAAGCGAGCCACCGCGGCGGCGAGGTCCAAATTGAACGACGGACACGACGTGGGCATGGACGGCATCAAGGCGTCGCTCTCCGCGCTGATGACGGGCATGAACGCGCTGAGTCGCGGCGTGGACATGCGCATGGACAGGATCGAGGCGACGCTGCAGGCGCAGGAGCGTCGCCTGCGTAAGATCGAAACCGCGGTGACCAAAGACTAGATTCAAAAAGATTTGTAGACTAGTGACGTCCGCGTCGTCAGAGGTAATCGCCCTCGCTACGCCTGTTGAGCCGCTCGTCCGCCATGTCGATCTTCCCCGCAGCCTTGACCACCCTCTCCAGCTCTCTGGTCGTCAGGCTCAGACCCAACGTCGTTCGCACGTGGTTCAAAACAGCCTTGTTCCCCGGAGGGTTGTCCGGGTTTGGAGAATTCGCGAGGAGCTCGACGACGGCGTCCACCGCCGCTTCGTCCACGCCGCTGAACTGTTTAACGCTCTTCGTCCGACGCGCGAGCTGGAAGAGCACCGCGGCGTCCTTCGTCGCGATCGGTCCCGCGTTGAGCACCCGCGCGATGGCCCTCGCCTCCTTCTCGTCCAGAAGCCTATCCTCCTCCGACGACTCCTCCCCCGACGACTCCTCCCCCTCCCGCATGACGTCGAGGCTCCGCCTGGCACCCGCGAGCTCATCCCCGAGCCTCGCGCGCTCGTCCACGGTCATCATCCTCGACCCGAACCCGCCGACCTCACCCTCTCCCATCGCCTCGAACAGCTCGTACGCCAGCACGCCGACCGCCATGGACAGGTTGAGCGAAGTCGGACCTTTCGCACCCGTGTACCGCCTCCGCCTATTCGCCGCCTTAACCGACGCCTTACTCCCGGCGGTGGCGATCATCACCCCGAGGTTCGCGCGGCTCAGCTCGTCGTTCGTCAAGCCCGTCGCCTCGTTACCGAAGACGACGGCGACCTTCTCCCCTTTCGCCGCGTGTTCCCTCAGCGCCGCCGCCGCGGCTTTCACGTCGACAATTTGTAGATTCTCGCGTGGTCGCGCGGTCGTCGCCGCGACGTAGGCGACGTCCGCGAGTGCCTCGTCGGCGTTGGCGCATCGCTTCGCGTCGCGTAGGAGCCAGTCCGCGTGGACCGCGAACTTGTGCGCCTCGTCGCTCAGCGGCGCGGTGGCTCGAACTTCGGCTGAGTGGATGGCCCTGTCGTACTCGTCGGCGGCGTCGAACGGCGGGGCGAGCGCGGTGGGTTCGGGTGTGACGATGCGCAGGTCGGTGACGCCGAAGTTTTGCATGACGCGCGCGATGCCGCCGATGTTCTGGGGACCCTGGGGCCGGCAGAGGACGAAGCACACGTTGTCCAGCGGCGTCACCTCCTCCTCCTCCTCCTCCTCCTCCTCCTCGGCGACCGCCCCGTCATCATCATCGGCCGCGAGCGCACCGAAGCGGCGGCGGCGGCGAGTGGTGGCGTTGGCGCGGGTGACTACCCGGGACGGAACCTTCGACGCGCGCGATGCACGGAACGCATTCACGGGTACTCGCCGACGCACGGCGGCGACCCGGAGGCAGGTCCCGGAGGCTCGCATCGACGCCATCGGTGGGTCCGGTCCGCGTCGAGAGTGGCGCACTTTCCGTGCTGCTGCTCGAGCTGATGACGAGGATGATTAAAAACTCGCGGATAACGCGGGGCGCACTTGGCACCGCGCTCACGGATACACCGACGGTGGTGACGATGCACGCGCTCACGTCGATACCGTCGACGCTCCCATCGACGCGTCGCGCGCTCGAAACACGCCGTAGCGGCAGTAGAGGTCGGCGCAACCCGGCGGGGCGCGACCCGGCTACCCTAGTCGCCGCTTCGAGTAAGAAGAAATGCAACAACGACGATGAGAGGCCGGCGTCGATGGGTCGCCGCGAGAGCCTCACGCTCGCGTCGCTCGCCGCGCTCGCGGCATCGAAGCCGCGAGATGCACACGCGGCGTACGGCGGCGCGACCCTCGGCGACGTCGACGCCGGCCCGGCGCGCGCGTCCACCGAGCTCTCACTCTACAAGCGATCCTTCCGCGAACGCTTCGAGACGTCCATCTCGTCCGGCACGCACGACTACAGCTTCAAGTACCCAAAGGAAACATGGAAACCCGACATCGTCTCACTCAACGACGGTAAGCTCTACGGCGTGGACCTACGATTCTCATCCCCGGTGGAGGGCAAAATGTGCACGCACGTGCTGCCGTTCGTGGACAAAGATTCGCTCAAAGAAGTCGGGACCCCGGCGGTGGCGCTGGATCGATTCGTCGAGCTCATCGGAGCGTTCTGGGACGATAACGGCTTCGGGGTTCCGGGCGGCAACGCCGGCAGCGTGAAGAACACCACGGTGGTCACCAAGGACGGCGTGGTGTACTATCAGTACGAGCTGGACAAGCCCCGCAACCTCATCAGCGCCGCCGTCACGGATGGGCAGCTCTACGTCATCAACGCGAGCGCGGGTAACGAGCGGCAGTGGGCGGCTGGGGAGGCTAACCTGCGGAACATCGTCGAGTCGTTCTACGTCCCTCCGTGAGAAAAGGAGGAGGGCGGCGCGTGTTGTTTGTTCGCCCACTAAGAGTTATATCATCGCATGTATTAAGAGTTACCGTATCACCCGACAGTCGAAACACGTTCACAAACCTAAAGTAAAAGTGTGTCTTTTGTGAGCCCCGAATCGTCACACATTCATTCGACGGGCGCGATGGTTGACGGATACTGGGGTAAGCCCACCGCGAATTACGACTGGTGCGAGGACAACTACGTCCTCACCCCGTACGTCGCCGAGTTTTGGAACGCGCTGAGCTCGTTACCCACGCTCACCGTGGGGCTGTACTTCCTGCTCAAGGCGAGGAGGCATGCGTACGGCTATCGCTTCGAGGTGGCTGGGGCCATGCTCGCGATCGTCGGGTTGGGCAGCGCGGCGTTCCACGGGACCCTGACGCGGTGGGGGCAGATCCTGGATGAGGTCCCGATGCTGTACTCGTCCAGCGTCTTCCTGTGGATCGCCGGGTCCCTGGACGCCAGGGGACGAGACGCGGCAGCCACCAGACGGAGCGATCTACTCGGCGCGGGGCTCACCCTGTGGTGCATGGCGATCACCGCGGCGTATCTGAACGGGGGGTTCGAGCTGTTCTTCATCGCGTACGCCGGCACCGTCGCGGCGGTGGCGGTGACGTCCGTGAAGGCCGCGCGGGCATCCCTGGAACCCGCGGTGGCGAAGAAGTACTGCTACTGGGCGTTCGGTGCGTCGACTACGCTGCATCGATTCGTGTTTCCATGTTTCCCGATTCAACAACAGCGACGCCATCCATCCATTCAAATGCCCCCTAGAGTACCGTACGTACGCCGACCACTCACATCGTACCGTGTCGTCATCATTCATCGCAGGTATATACGTGGGCGGATTCCTGTGCCTGTGGGTCCCCGAGCAGGTGTTCTGCGGTAACAGGCTGCACGCGCATCATCATTCGCCGCTGCAGGACTTACCCCTCCCGCTGCACGCTTTCTTCCACGTAACATCGTCGGCGGGACCGCTGTCGTGGCTCACGTTCGCCGCGTTCGAGGAGCTCCGGAGCACAAAACGCAAGCCGGCGATCAGGTGGGGGCGGCACGTTCTGCTGTGGGGCGCGAAAGGGCCCGAAGTCGTGCCCAGGGTGAAGAACGTGTAGGTCTAATAAGATCGTTGTTAACTTTCAAGGTGGACTATCGTCACTGTACCTCTATCCGCTTCAAGCGCTGCGGAGCCGCCTCGCGGCGACCAAAGCGTCGCCGAAGCCGTCATCGTCCTCCTCCTCCCACGGATAGAGCGGCGGCGGCGCGGGTCTCGGCGGTGGACGCGACCGACGCGCCGCACCCTCACTCTGAATCGATCCCCCTGAACCGTTCTGCTCTGAAAAACTCGCACCGAAGAGTGGACCGGTTGACTCTGCAAAAGTCGCCAGCCCGAACGCTCCCGCGTCGACCCTCGCGCGAGCCATGTCCGCGGCGAGACCGTACAGACCCTCGGACCCATCCGTTCCCACCACGTCCGAGGAGTGTGGCCTCGGTGGTACCCCGGTGGGTATCCAAAACGCCGGGTCCGCCGCCGCGATCCCGGGCGGTGCCTCTTCGCGTTCAACCGGAAAGTCTTCTTCGCTCGCGACGGAAGCTTCGCCCGTGTCCTCCGGCGGCGGCGGCGACGACACGTTCCTCATTCTCGACCGAAGCTTCGCCCGTCCCACCCCTTTCTTACCCGCCAGGTTGGCGTCGCACGTTGGGGAACGCGCGGTGGGTATGGCGACGAATTCAAACGCCGTGGGTACGATCCCCGGCGAAGACTTACTTTCCTTTCCGGCGGAACTCCCTGGCGTCTCTTTCTTGCCCGAAGCCGCCGCGGGTGAGCCGTTCCGCCTGTGCTTCCCCACGGACGTCGCCTTCTTACCACCCCCGCGTGGCGGCGTCTTCTCGGCGGACCCTGAGGTCTTCTTCGAGGTCTTATTCGCGGTGGAGGGCGTCGGCGAAACGGGCGGAGCCGAGACGTTTTTCGGCGCCAGGGTCTGCGATCGCACCGATAGCCACCTGGTGAACGACGGTTCACGCGCGTTGAGCGCCGCCCTCGCCTCCCTCGCGCCGTTTTTGTTCCACGCCTTGTTCGACGCGCCCCCGTCGGCGAATATTTGCGTCCCGAACCCGAACATGAGGTCGCCTTTCGTCCACGCCGCCGCCTGATCCGAACCCGCCGCGACTTTGGCCGCGTTGTCCATCCGCCGCGAGATCCCCTCCACGCGTTGCTCCGTGGGCGGCCTCAGGCGGTAGTAGTCCACGAACGCGTGCGCCAAGCCCACGCCGTGTCGCTCGTACGAGTCCTCGTTGCTGGTGGCTGGGGACCACTGCCTGGCGCGAGACGGCGCGTTGTAGAAGCTCATCTCCAGGGTGTAGCACATGGTCTCCGGGGTTGACTTATCGGCTGCGAGCGTTTCGTCCTTTTCGTCTTGACCCGCGGGCCTCGCGGCACCCGTGCGCTTTATGTGCGCCGCGCGGGCCATATCCCCGACCGCGCGTCGTCCCGTCCCCGCCTTGTCGGGGTTCGAGCAGAACCTACACGCGCTCAGGCTGAACCCCGGCGCGTCCAGCTGAGCGCAGTTGTGATCCATCAACTTTGGCAGCGCCGCCACCCGCTCCCACGCCCCGACGTCCTCCTCATCGTGCGGGTCGTTCACGAAGAAGAAGGAGCTCTTGCTGGTGCTGTGCGCGTGGATGTCGATGTAAAACTCCAGTGAATGCGTGGCACTGCTGGCGTATTTACGTGCCAGCGCCATCGCGTGTCGCAGCGTGGGAAACCGAGCCGTTTTTTGCTCCGCCGCCTTGTGCTCGGCGAAGGTCCCGGTTCCAACCCACTCACCCTTAGTCCCATTATCCGCGTTACGCCACGCGCGGTTCAAGTCGACGCCCGTGGAGTCCGTCCGGTAGTTGCCCAGCGCGCATCCGTCCGGGTTCAGCATCGGTACGAGCACGAACGTGACGCGCTTGCGAAGCTTCACGGCCAATGCGGAGTCGCCGGTTACGAAATCGATGAACCCGCGGAGGGTGTGCGAGCACGGCGTCTCACCCGGGTGAACCCTGCACGTGATCATCACGACGGAGCGGCGCGTGGGCGGGCTCTCGGCGGGCTTCTCTGAGGGAGAGCGCGGCGCGTCGCCTTGGGCCGGTCCGGCGGCTTCGGTCTCATCCCTCGCGTTGTCACCGCCGTTGACATTAACGTTGACGTCCTCGCCTATCGTCAGAACGTCGCACCGCCTGTTCTGCAGCGTTCGGCAGAGCAGCTCGCGTTTGACGTACGGCAGTTTTTTGCGCTCGAGCGCGTCCAGGAGGTGTTGCTGCATGGTATATCCGAACGGGTAGCTGTACGAGAACCAGTGCGCTTCTTTTCGTTCGAACGTGTAGACGATGGACAGGACGCACGGCGTTTTCCTACCGCCTTCGCCATCCTCGGGGCTGTCCCGCCCGCCGTCTGGTCCCGGGCTTCCGCGGCCGGTATCGTCCTGCTTCTTCGTCGGTCGGTCCTTCTGCTTGTAGTAGAAGACGCTCTTGGGGTTTATCCGCTCCCACGTCGGGACGGAGGCGGTCCGTACGAGCGGCGACATGCCGTCGCGATAGAGCGACTTTGTCTTTGAGAAGTTCACGATGTGTAATAAGACCTTCTGCCCGGCCCGCGCGTTCTGCGCCTTGAAGTAGAACCAGAGCCGTTGACGCGGGTTGTTGGTGTCGTGCCGAACGCTGATCTCGTACTCGTTGTCCGCGACGCGTCGCACGTCCCCGATGTTGCCACCCTCGAAGTCGGCGGAGAACTGCGTGGATGGATGGAGAGGGGAGGGTAAGGGAAAGACGGCACGGGTGAGTCAGATTTGATGCGGGGCGGGTCGAACGCGGGACGACGCGGGGTTGGCGACGCGTCGAGCGTGCGAGGGCGTGGGTTCGGCGGTATCGCGCGCACCTGTAACTCGCCGAGCGGCGGAGCGCCGCTATTCCCGGCGACCGACCCCATGGTCGCCCTCTCCGAGCGCTCCCGAGAGTGAGTCACGCGATCGAGAACGGCTCCAAATGAAAAGTCGCGCGTGAAGTGAAATTCATCGTCATCAATTAAAAGTTTGTACAAGTCCCCGCCGTCGTTAACACTTACCCGCCCGTCCCCACACTCACGCGCCGTACCTGAACTGACCCGTCATCTTCATGAACTCGTCCAGGCCCTTATCCCTCGCCCGCTCGCGCCGACCCGCGACGAGCCCGCGCGACGCCACACCGAACCCGAAATCGTCAAACCCGAACCCTCCTTCCGCCCGGCTCCTTCCGCGACCGCCCCGGCCGAACGGTGACTCGCCCTCCGCCCTCGAACCCATGAACCCACCCGCCCCGTGCTCCCGCGTGCGCCGTCCCATCCCGCGGAGCTTCTCAGGCGTGCCCCACGCGGCGTCGCCTCCACCGGCGCCGCGGTAACGAGCGTCGTGGGCCTCTCGGTCGCGTCCCAATGCTTCGATTCCGTATCCCGAGCCGAAGTCGCGAGGATCGAACGAAGCGGGACCCCGCGCCGCGGACCTAGGGTACGCGGGTAGCTCGTAACGGTCGTCGTAACGGTCACGGTCGTCGTGACCGTAACGTCGTCCGGGCGGCGAGACCGAGCGGTGTCTTCGCGACGGAAACCGTCGGTCGTCCAGGCCGCGGTGGTCCATCGGCGGCGGCGGCGGCGCTCGAGAGTTCAACCGGCGCGTGTGATCGAAAGTTTGGTCAAAGTCGAACGAGTCGATCGACCCGCCGCGTCGTCGTCGCTCGCGGGGAACCGCGCTCGCGTTCCGCCCCCACCCGCGGTCGATACGTCGCGGGGGGCTCGTCGCCGCGGTAGGGGTGCGCCAGTCGGACACCATGCGTCGCACGTCCGTCATGGGCTCGTCGAGTTCGTCCTCGAGGCGGAAGTCCCGGAGCGGCGATCGGTCCGGCGGGGATAACTTGCCCCCGGGACGGCTACGGTTAAATCCTTCGTCGCCGCGCGTGCCCAGGCCGTTCCAATCTTCCCATCCGCCCCACCCGGCGTCGTCGGGAGCCTGTCGAAGCGGCGGAGGTGAGGGGTTCCGCGCGGGTCCGGGTACTCGCGGGTACTCGTCCACGTCGCGTCCAGGGTTGAAAGCGGACCGCGGCGGCGACCTTCGCGCCGCTCGCGGACGCGGAATCGGAACGGGAGGGTACGCCAGATCGTCGACGTAGTCCAGGTCCGACTCCTTAAACTCAGTCGTATGTATCTGTCTGGCCGTGCGCGCCGCGTGATCCACCGCGTCGAGGAGCGCGGCGTCGTCGTCGTCGATGACCTCGACGGAGATCTCCGGAGGGACGCGAATCGGGTTAGCCGCGGCGTCGCGGTCCATCCGTTGGGTCGTCAGGTCGATCACGGGATGCGAACCGCCGTATCCGCCGTAGCCGTCGCCAGATCTTGTGGCTCGCGGCGGCTGCGGTTCACACAGCGGCGACTCTACGAGCTTACAGAGCCGGTTCGCCTCGCGCGCCGTCGGGGACTGAATCGGCGGCAGCGCCGAGAAGTCGGCGGGTGACCTGGCGCAATCGGGTCGTAATCCCCCGGGCCGGATGAAGAAGGTGACGTCGGCGT
>Ga0209631_10005169_pt1 | contig 13937 bp, 13 predicted proteins | sample COG_08_FD_184752 | JGI IMG/M metagenome (GOLD analysis project Ga0209631, IMG submission 184752) | Pelagic Microbial community sample from North Sea - COGITO 998_met_08 (SPAdes) (version 2) | ecosystem: Environmental > Aquatic > Marine > Neritic zone/Coastal water | place: Helgoland, sampling... | reverse complement strand
TGTTAGTTCTACATTTAATATATATTAATTTTATTTTTAATAAAAATATATCGTAATTTGTTTATAAGAATAATTAATTCATTTGAAGGGAAATTAAATGACTTTTAAAGTAACTTTTAACTCACAACTTAAGTTTAACAATGACTTAACATTAATTCTTCTTGATGAATCTCTAAAACTTAGAGGCAATATAGCTCTTTTAGATAAGAATTATGGTGGAATTATATCTGAAGCTATAAAACTTAAAACATTAAATAAAAAAGGAAGTGTAAAAAGTATATATTTAAATAAAGATAAAGCAATAAGAGAGATATTACTATACAACGTAGGCAATGAAAAAAACATTAATGTAGATAATGCAGAAAGAATAGGGGGAAGTATTTTTTCTTCTATACCTAAGTCGTGTAAAAAACTAACAATCTATTTTGAAATTGATAAAAAATATAAAATTACTTTAGAACAATTAGCTGCTAAAATAACGCATGGAATAAAATTAAGATCATACAGTTTTTATAAATATAAATTAAAAAGTAAAGATAAGTTTAATAATTTACTAAAAGAAGTAGAATTTAAAGTTGGTAGTGTTGCCTTAGCAAAAAAATATTATGCTCCTCTTAAAGCTCTAGAGGAAGGAGTCTTCCTTACCCGTAATTTAGTATCTGAGCCAGCAAATATATTAACTCCTGAAAATTTAGCTAAAGAAGCAGAAAAATTAAAAACTTTAGGTGTTAAAGTAGAGGTTTTAAAGTTACCACAAATTAAAAAATTAAAAATGGGCGCTTTATTGGGAGTTGCTATGGGAAGTGCTAATGAACCAAGAGTAGTAAGCATGTCATGGAATGGAACAAAAAATAAAAAGTCTAAACCAGAAGTTTGTTTTGTAGGAAAAGGTGTAACATTTGATACTGGAGGTATTTCAATTAAACCATCTGGTGGTATGGAAGATATGAAATGGGACATGGGAGGTTCCGGTGTGGTAATTGGTTTAATGAAAGCTTTAGCAGGAAGAAAAGCGAATGTTAATATTTCTGCAGTTGTAGGACTTGTTGAGAATATGCCTTCTGGTAAAGCTCAGAGGCCTGGAGATGTAGTTGTGGCTTCTTCTGGACATTCTATAGAAGTAATAAATACAGATGCTGAAGGAAGACTAGTTTTAGCTGATGCTGTAACATACGCAATAAATAAATTTAATCCAAAAAGATTAATAGATTTAGCTACTTTAACAGGTGCAGTAATAGTCAGTTTGGGACCACAAAGAGCTGGTATATTTAGTAATAATGATGAGCTAGCTTCAAACATATTTGATTCAGGTGAAAAAACCGGAGAAAAAGTATGGCGTATGCCAGTAGGTGAGGAATATGATGATGACATAAAGTCAGCTATAGCTGATATGAAAAATGTTGGATCAGGAAGAGGAGCAGGAGCAACATCAGGAGCTAAATTTATTGAGCAGTTTACAAAAAATATTCCCTGGGTGCATATAGATATTGCTGGAGTAACTTGGGCCAAAAGCAACTCTATTTTATACCCTACAGGAGGAACAGGTTTTGGCGTGAGGTTATTAAATACTTATGTTAAAGATTTTATAGAATAAAAAACTTAAATAGGAGAAAGATTTATGGAAAGAACATTATCTATTATAAAACCAGATGCGACTAAGAGGTCCATTACTGGAAAAATTAATGCCATTATAGAAGAAGTAGGATTATCAATAATCGCGCAAAAACGTATTACTCTCTCAGAAGCTCAAGCTCAGGAATTTTATGGGGTACATAAGGAAAAGCCATTTTTTAGAGACTTAGTTAATTTTATTACTTCTGGGCCAGTTGTAGTTCAGGTTTTAGAAGCAGAAAATGCAATAGCACTATACCGAAAAACAATGGGTGCTACTAACCCTAAAGAAGCAGATAAAGGAACAATAAGATATGAGTTTGCAGAATCTATAGAGGCTAATTCAGTTCATGGCTCTGATAGTTCTGATAATGCTAAAATAGAAATAGACTTTTTTTTCACAGATGAAGAAATAGTAGGATAATTGTAGGTTCTTTATTTATCCCACATTTGGTCTTCATCTAGTATTAATATATTTTTGTTATTAGATTTTTCTTCTAATTTGCCTATTATGGAAGCCTCTTCTCCGTGTTTAATAAAATTGTCTAATATCTGATCTGCTTTAGAAGGGTCAACGATAATACACATACCTATTCCACAATTAAATGTTTTTAACATTTCATTGCTCTTTATATTCCCTATGTTCTTAATCCAAGTAAAAATACTATTAGGTTTAATTTTATTCCCATATATTACAGCTTCTAAATTATTTGGTATTACTCTCGGTAAATTATCTATTAAACCTCCACCAGTAATATGCGCACATGCTTTAATATGACCTAATTTATGCTCATTAAGTATAGATTTAACATATATTTTAGTAGGTGTTAATAAATGATGACCTATAGATTTATCAGGAAAATCGCTAATTTTATCTTTCATTTTAATATCATTATTTGTTAAAACTTTTCTGACTAAAGAGAAACCATTTGAATGAACTCCTGAACTTTTAAGTCCTATGATATAGTCACCAGCTTTTATATTATTTTTAGGTAAAATATCATTTTTTTCAACTACCCCTAATGCAAAACCTGCTAAATCATAATTATTATTATAATAAATATCAGGCAATTCTGCAGTCTCTCCTCCTAATAAAGCACAGTTAGCTAGTTTTACTCCTTGAGTTATTCCTTTTATTATTTCTTTTGCTAATTCAATTTTTAATTTTCCTGTAGCAAAATAATCAAGAAAAAATAAGGGTTCAGCACCTTGCACTACTATATCATTTACGCTCATAGCTACTAAATCAATACCAATAGTGTCATGTTTATTTATTTCTTCTGCAATAAGCAATTTTGTGCCAACACCGTCAGTTGCAGAAACTAATATAGGTTCATTATAACCACACTCAGATAGATTAAATAGTCCCCCAAAACCTCCGATTGATCCCATCACTCCAAGTCTATTTGTCTCTTTCACCATAGGTATTATATCTTTAACAAATTTGTTTCCTGCTTCAATATCAACTCCTGCATCTGCATATGTAAGGTTCTTTGAAGTATTATTTTCGTTTTTGTTAACCATGGTTTATTGTATTCCTGACTTTACTATTTTAGTATGACATTACTTAATGTATATAGTTTGCAATTAAATGGTTTAATATGATTAAAAATATAAGACATTTTATACATAATTTTAAATTACTTAATAGTTTTTTTATATTTATTTTTTTAATAACTATTCATAGTAATACTAAGGCAGATGATTTTTTTACTGTAGATAATATTAACATAGATATAGTTTTTGAAGATATTAATTTAGCAAGAAATAATGCAACCAATAAAGCAATATTTATAGGCCTGAAAAAACTACTTTCCTGGAAGCTCGATAATGAAGATTATCTTACTATAAGTTCTGTTTTAGATGATATTAATAAAAAAGAGAATATAAAGGATTTTGTAGCTGGTTATAAAATACATTATGAAAAATTATCAGATATTAAATATCAAGCAGAGTTTTCTATATTTTTTAATTTAAAGAGAATAGAAAATTGGCTTATTTTGAATAAAATTTCTTTTCAAAAAAATATAAATTTTAAAAAAATAAATTTAAATGCCAATTTTAATAATTTTAGAAATTGGAGGTCATTAGTTAATAATATACAAAGTATTAAAGAAATATTAGATTATAAGATAGTATCTTTATCTCATAATAGTTCATTAATTCAAGTTCGTATTGATATAGAGAATGAAGATATATTATTTAAAGTTTTTAATAAATCAAGGATAGATATACAAAAAAGATTAAATGCTAATAATGAATATAATATTAGTTTAATTGATTATAATAAGACAGTTATTGATTCTACTGAAAGCAATGATAAAAATAATTCTACTATTTTGTTAACTGAATGATAATGTTACATTTATGGAGTTTAATATATTGAAAAATAAAACTTATATAATATATATTTCTATTTTATTCTTTATCATATTTCTATGGTTAGCATCTTCAATATTATTACCTTTTATTATGGGTATTTTATTAGCTTATGTATTAAATCCTTTAGTAAATAAACTAAAGAATTTAGGGTTAGGACATCAATTTGCAGTTTTGATAGCTTTAATAGTAAGTTTATGTTTTTTCTTGGGAGGATTTATATTCTTAATTCCACTATTACTCGACCAAATAAGTAATATTATTATTAAATTTCCATTAATTTATGAGAAAATATTATTCTATATAGAAGATAGTTTTAGTAATTTTATTAATTATGACAATTATTTAGATTCAATTGGTAATATACTTGCAAATAAAAGTGGAGAAATAACAAGTTTTATTATTAATATATTAAGCGGAGCTTTTTTAAAGGGGAAAGCTTTTGTAAGTATTATAGGTCTTACTATTATTACTCCAATAGTAACATGCTATATTTTATATGATTGGGATAAAATAAAGAGTTATTTAAAAGACCTAATTCCAAAAAACCAAAAAAAATCTATGGATATTAAAATAATAAGAATAGATTCTGTTTTATCCTCTTTTTTTAGAGGTAAGTTTATTATTTCGTTATTTTTAATTATTTATTACAGTATTTTATTATCTTTGATAAACCTTGAAGGTGCTTTTAGCATAGGTTCAATTATTGGGGTTTTATCATTTATTCCTTATCTAGGAACCATACTAGGTTTAATATTAGCCTTATCATTTAGTGTCTTACAAATGAGTTCATTTATAATTATAGCATATATTTTAATAATATTTATTTTAGGACAAATTATTGAATCTTATATTTTAGAGCCAAAATTCATATCAAAGAATGTAGGACTTCATCCTTTAGTTGGCATGTTTATGATTATTGCTGGAGGAGCAGCTTTTGGCATTATTGGAGTTTTACTAGCTATTCCAGTAGCAGCAGTATTAGCTGTTATTCTTTTTGAAAAAGAGTAACAGGTTTTAATAATGAACGATTCTGATAGTAAACAATTACTTTTGAATCTTAGGACTTTTCCTTCTATGGGTAGAGAAGACTATATTGTTAGTAGTATAAATAAAGATGCTGTTATTTGGCTTGATATTTGGCCAAATTGGCCTTCTCTAGGCTTTATAGTGTGTGGTCCTACTGGGTCTGGAAAAAGCCACTTGGCTTCAGCATTAAAGACTTTATCGCATGGTTTTATCATAGAAGCAAAAAACTTAGAAGAAAGTAAACTAGACGATATTACAAAAAATAAATGTCTTATTATAGAAGATATTAACAAATTTAAATCTGAGAAATTATTACTACATATTTATAATTTGATGGTGGAAAGAAAAAATAATTTAATGTTTACTTCTAACCTACCTATTTCTGATATTAATTTTAAACTTCTAGATTTAAAATCAAGAATATTATCTATGCCACAAATTAATATTGGTTTACCTGATGATGAATTATTAAAAAGTTTATTAGTAAAACAATTTGCAGATAAAGGAGTATTAGTAGACTTTGAAGTAATTAATTATCTAATAAAAAGGATAGATAGATCTTTCGAATCTATTATAAAGATGGTCTCTAGAATTAATACCTTATCTCTCGAAAAATCTAAAAAAATAACTATACCTTTTTTAAAAAATGTATTTAAATTGTAAAAAATAAGGAGAAATATAGTAATGGATATGGGAATTAAAGGAAAAAAAGCAATAGTTTGTGCTTCTAGTAGAGGATTAGGTAAAGGATGTGCTGAGGCACTTGCGTCCGAAGGAGTAGATTTAGTTATTAATGGAAGAAATCAAGAAGTTTTATCTTCAACAGCCAGAGAATTAAGAGAAAAATATGCAGTAAATATAACAGAGTTTTGTGCAGATATAACCTCTAAAGAACAGCAAATTAAGCTTATTGAACTTTGTCCTAATCCCGATATTCTAGTAAATAATGCAGGAGGGCCTCCTCCTGGAGATTTTAGGGATTGGAATAGAGATGATTGGATGAATGCGTGTATAGCAAATATGTTTACACCTATTGAATTGATAAAAGCATATGTGGATGGTATGCAAGATAGAAAATTTGGAAGAATTATTAATATAACTTCTAGTTCAGTAAAGGCACCAATAGATATTTTAGGCTTATCTAATGGAGCTAGAAGCGGTCTAACTGGTTTTGTTGCGGGTATTGCAAGGAAGACAATCATCAATAATGTTACTATAAATAGTATTTTACCAGGACCATTTGATACAGATAGGTTACGTAATAGTTTTAAATTTGTATCCGATAAAACTGGAAAAAGTATTGAAGAAGTTAGAGAAGCTAGGGCAGCTGAAAACCCTTCTGGCAGATTTGGCACTCCTAAAGAGTTTGGTGTGGCTTGCGCTTATCTATGTAGCAGTCATGCTGGGTATATAACTGGTCAGAACTTATTAATAGATGGAGGTGGATATCCTGGTACTTACTAAAAATTAATACTAATCTATTATTACAGACCCATTTTTGATTTTAAGGCTAAACTTACCTTCCATGAGTTTTAATGCAAAAGACCCAAAAATATCATATCTCCATCCTTTAAGAGCTTTTACGTCTTTTTCTCCTAGAGCTATTAATTTTAAGTCTTCTTTATTCGCAATTAGGAGAGGAGAAATATTATGTTTTTCAGCACTGCTTAGTAATATAATTTTTAAAATATCAGTGATTGCTTTAGAAGGAGTATTAATATTTCTTTTATTTAACCAATCGATATTTTTTTCATTTTTTCCAATTTTTATATAATTTAATATTTTATTTTTATAAGAAATATCAATATGTTTAAGATTCATTCCTCTTAGGTTATCAAAATCCTGAATATTATTAGGAGGGTTTTTAGTTAATTTAATTATAACATCATCTCTAAATATTTTATTTCTAGGTATATTATTACTTTTTGCTAATTCTTCTCGTAAAGCTGCAATTTGCCTAAAAATTGACATAGTTTTATTATTAGAGCTATTAAACTTTATTCTCTTCCATGCATTTTGTGATTCAGTTTTATATAGACTCAAATCATTAAATTTTTCTATTTCTTCTTTTATCCAATTTATTCTTTTGTTTTTTTCCATATGGTTATTTAAAAATAAATAAATTTCTGAGAGATATGTTACATCTGAAATAGCATATTTTATTTGCTTTTCATTTAATGGTCGGTTTTCCCAATTAGTATATCTAGCACTTTTATCTAAATTAATTTTACTAATGTTCTTAACTAAAGATTCATAACTAGCTGAGTCTCCAAAACCACAACACATAGCAGCAGATTGCGTATCAAATATTGGAGTAGGTATTTTTTTTAAAATATTGAATATGATTTCAAAGTCTTGTCTAGGAGAATGTAATACTTTTAATATTTTTTTATCAAGTAGTAATTCAAATATTGGGCTTAAGTCTATCTGATTAATTAATGGATCTATTGCCCACCCATTACCTTTTGAATCTCCAATTTGAATTAGACATAGTTTAGGGTAGTAATATTTTTCCCTTATAAACTCAGTGTCCACACATATAAATGGTTCTTTTTTAAGATTATTACAGAGCGTTTCTATTTCTTGAGATTTTGTTAAAAGAGTCATTTTAATAGAAATAACATTAGATTTGTATATTATCAACAAAACTAAATACATTTTGGTTTGTAATTTTTATTATTTTGTCTAAAAGATATATTATTATATAAATTAATAATAATTAACTTTATGAGGATATTTATATGCATCTTTATCGTTCGCATAATTGTGGAGAGCTTACTTCAAGTAATGTAGGTAATACTGTTAAATTATCTGGATGGGTTGATCGTAAAAGAGATCATGGTGGCCTATTATTTATAGATTTAAGAGACCACTTTGGAGTTATCCAAATAGTTGTTGATAATGATAATAAATTTTTTAAATTATGTGAAGATACTCGATTAGAAAGTGTAATCACTGTCTCTGGAAAAGTAGTAAAGAGGTCTGACGATTTAATTAATAAAAAACTTTCTACTGGAGAAATAGAGGTATCTATTGAAAATTATATAATAGAATCTTCATCAGAAATCCTTCCTATGCCAGTCTCTGGCGAACATGATCTAGGAGAAGAAGTTAGGTTAAGGAATAGATTTTTAGATTTAAGAAGGCCTTCTATGCAAAAAAATATGCTTTTAAGGTCAAAAATTATTTCTTCAATTAGAAATAAAATGATTTCTGCAGGATTTCACGAGTTTCAAACACCAATTTTAACCGCTTCATCTCCAGAAGGAGCGAGAGATTTTCTAGTCCCTTCACGTTTAAATCCAGGAAAATTCTATGCTTTGCCTCAGGCTCCGCAACAATTTAAGCAGTTAATAATGGCATCTGGTTTTGATCGTTATTTTCAAATTGCTCCATGTTTTAGGGATGAGGATGCAAGAGCTGATAGAAGTCCTGGAGAATTTTATCAATTAGATATGGAAATGGCTTTTGCCACACAGGATGATGTATTTAACACAATTGAACCAGTTTTATCTGAACTTTTTAGTGAGTTTTCAGACTGGAAAATAACATCTAACCCATTCCCAAAAATTACTTTTAAAGAGGCAATGTTAAAATATGGGACAGATAAACCAGACTTGAGAAACCCTTTAGAAATATGTGATGTAACTGAAGCTTTTTTGCATGAAAAAGTTACTTTTAAGGCATTTAAAGAACAGATCAATAAAGGAGCTGTTGTAAGAGCAGTAGCTGCATTTAACGTTGTCGATAGGCCTCGGTCATTTTTTGATAAATTAAATGCTTGGGCTCAAGAACAGGGACAGCCTGGTTTAGGTTATATTTTATTAAGTGATGTTGAAGCTAAAGGGCCAATAGGAAAATTTTTATCTAAAGAAGCTATAGAAATTATCAAAAAGAAAACAGAAACAAAAGATGGGGATGCAATATTTTTTATTTGTAATAAAGTTAAAGAAGCAGAAAGTTTTGCAGGGAAAGCTAGAATGAAGATTGCAGAAGACATGGATATTATTGAAAAAAATGTATTTAAATTTTGTTGGACTGTAGATTTTCCTATGTATGAATTAGATGAAAGTACTAATAATATAATATTTAGTCATAATCCTTTCTCTATGCCACAAGGAGGTATGGAAGCTCTTGAAAACAAAGACCCATTAGATATTTTAGCATGGCAGTATGATATTATTTGTAATGGAGTTGAGTTATCATCTGGAGCTATAAGAAATCATAGAACAGATATTATGGAAAAAGCATTTAGTATTGCAGGTTATACCTCTGAAGACTTAAAGAGTCGATTTGGTGCTTTATATAACGCCTTTAAGTATGGAGCACCTCCGCATGGAGGTATAGCTCCTGGAATTGATAGAATAGTAATGTTGCTTGCTAATGAGCCAAACATAAGAGAAGTTATTATGTTTCCAATGAATCAGCAAGCTCAAGACCTTTTAATGGATGCACCTTCTAAAATTGAAAATAACCAACTAAAAGAACTATCCTTGAAGGTAAATTCAATTGACAAATTAAAAAACTAATCAATCGGAAACTTTGATTAGAAGTTTTCCAAAATTTTTACCATTCATTAGTCCAATAAATGCTTCAGGAGCATTTTCAATTCCTTCTACTATATCCTCTTTATAAGTAATTTTACCATCTTTAATCCATTTTGCTATTCTTTCTATTGCAATATGGTATTTTTGGGCAAATTGAAATACTAAGAAGCCTTCAGTTGTAGCTTGGTTAGTTAACATCGATCTATGTGTTCTCAGTCCAGATTCTGGAGCAGTCAAATTATATTGAGATATTACACCACAAACAGCAACTCTTGCGTAATTAGCAAGCTTATTTATAACGGAATCAGTAATACTGCCCCCTACATTATCAAAATATACGTTTACGCCATTCGGACAATATTTATCTAGCATATCATCAACATTTTCATTTTTATAATCTATAGCAGCATCAAAATTTAGTGAGTTTGTTAAAAAGTCACATTTTTCTTGTCCACCAGCTATTCCTACTACACGACAACCAGCAATTTTAGCAATTTGTCCAACCAGTTGACCTACTGCTCCTGATGCTGCTGATACCACAACTGTGTCACCAGGAATTGGTTTTCCTACATGAAGAAGCCCAAAAAAAGCAGTCATACCAGGCATACCTAAAACTCCAACAGCAGTCTGAATTGGAGCTAATTCAGGGTTTATTTTTCTAATAGTTGCAGGTGTTGCAATTGCATATTCTTGCCAACCTAATGTAAACCCTTCAACTATATCACCTTCTTTATATTGGCTAGTTTCCGAATTTATTACTCTTCCTACAGCACCACCTACTATTAAATCACCTTCATTTAAAGATGCAGCATAGCTTTTTGCCTTGCTCATTCTTCCTCTCATATAGGGGTCCAGTGAGAGCCATAATATTTTTATAAGAATTTCGCCATGTCTTATATCTGGAATTTTATTTTCAATAATTTCAAAGTTTTCTTGTTTAGGCATTCCTTCAGGCCGAGTTTTCATTATTATTTGTCTATTTATAGTCATTTCATATTTCCTTTTTATATTTATAATAATTAAATCTATTATATAGTTATTATAAATAAAGTTAAAAATCTTTTATAGGAGAGCTTGCATTTGCCAAATTATTTTTTTTCATTCTCCCAGATAAATAAGCATTTCTTCCCGATATTACCGCATTTTTCATAGCACCAGCCATTAAAATTGGGTCATTAGCCAAAGCAATAGCTGAATTTATAAGTACAGCATCACATCCCATTTCCATGGCAATACATGCATCAGATGCGGTGCCAAGTCCTGCATCCACTATAACTGGGACATTACTATTTTCTACTATAATTTTTATATTTAATTTATTTTGAATACCTAACCCAGAGCCTATTGGAGAACCTAATGGCATTATTGCTGAACAGCCATTTTCTTCTAATTGCTTAGCTAAAATAGGGTCATCAGTACAATATGCCATAACTTTAAAACCTTCTTTAACGAGAATTTTTGAAGCTTTTAATGTTTCTATCATATTTGGATAGAGTGTTTTTTTATCACCTAGAACTTCAAGTTTAACTAAATTCCAGCCTCCAGCCTCTCGTGCTAAATTTAAAACTCTTACTGCTTCTTCGGCATTATAGCAATCAGCAGTATTAGGTAAGTAAGTATATTTTTTTGGGTTGATGATATCAGTAATAATTGGAGCACTTGGGTTTGATAAATTAGTTCTTCTAATTGCAACAGTAATAATCTCTGAATTTGATGCTTCTAGAGCTTTTAAATTTTCTTCAAAATTTTTAAACTTTCCACTTCCTATGATAAGCCTAGATGTAAAATTCTTGCCTGCTATATTTAAAAATTCTTTATCCTTAGAAATATTATTTCCTCCTCCTATAAAGTTAACAATTTCAATTCTGTCATTTTCTTTTATTATATAAGCATTATAATTTGATTTATTTATTATTTCTCTATTAATTTCAACGGCAATATTATTTTTATTTAAATTTAACAATTTTAGTAGGGATAAAACTGATAGTTCATCCTTTATTTTTTTTGATTCTCCATTAATGTATATATTTATATTTTTTATAGACATATTTATATTTTTTCATTTTTATAATATTTGCATTATAATATATATTTTAATAAGCAATAAATATATATTATAAGAATAAATTTGAAAATACTATTATAAGGGTGCTTTGTGAATATATTTAAGAAAATTTTAGTTATAAATGGACCTAATTTAAATTTATTAGGAAGAAGAGAACCAGAAATTTATGGTAAGATAAGTTTAGAAAAAATAGAAAATAATTTAGCTAAACATGGAAAGAAACTATCTTATAATATTGATTGTGTTCAAAGTAATAATGAAGGAAAAATTATAGAAATAGTTCAGGGAGCATGTGAAGACTATTCAGGTATTATAATAAATGCTGGTGGATATACTCATACTTCTATTGCATTAATGGATGCATTAAATTTTTTTAGTAAACCAATTATAGAAGTTCATATGTCAAATATTTATAAAAGAGAAAATTTTAGACATTTATCGTATATATCTCATGTTGCTAATGGAAGTATATGCGGATTTGGAGCTCAGGGTTATGAAATAGCACTAAATTCTATAATTAAATTAATAAATATAGATATTAACAAGCTTCAGGAGAATTAAATGGGAAGAATTTCAGTAGATAAATCTTTAATAAACGAGCTTTCAAATCTTTTAGATGAAAATAATTTATCAGAAATAAGTGTTACTCAGGGAAGGCAATCAATTAAAGTTTCAAGAAATATTTCTTCTAATGGAAGTATTGCAGTTCCATCAAATATTATTCAAACAGAAAAAATAGAACAAAAAAAGGCTAATTTAGAACAACCAGGTACTGTTAAATCCCCTATGGTGGGAACTGTTTATCTTGCTTCATCACCAGATGCTAAACCATTTATAACTATCGGACAGACTATTAAAGAGGGAGATCAGTTATTTATAATTGAAGCTATGAAAACTATGAATCCAGTAAAGTCTCCTTTTACAGGAATAGTTAAGGAAATAATTGTTAAAAATGAAATGTCTGTTGAATTTGATGAAGTTCTCGTAATAATTGATATTAGTTAAAGAAGATAATTGTGATTAAAAAAATTTTAATAGCTAATAGGGGCGAGATAGCTTTAAGAATAATTAGAGCCTGTCAGGAACTTGATATAAAAACTGTGGCAGTTCATTCTACTATAGACGAAAATGCTATGCATGTTCGGCTAGCAAATGAAAGTGTATGTATTGGACCTCCTTTAGCGTCTAAAAGTTATTTAAATATATCTTCAATTCTTTCGGCTGCAGAAGTCAGCGGAGCTGATGCTATTCATCCTGGGTATGGTTTTTTATCAGAGAATGCAAAATTTGCAGAAATAGTTAATGAGCATGGATTAATATTTATTGGACCCAAAGCGCAACATATATCTGAAATGGGAGATAAGGTATCAGCTAGAACTGCAATGAAAAAATTAGGGATTCCTCTAGTTCCAGGTTCAGATGGAGCTATTAAAAATTTACAAGAATTAAAGAAAATAGCAAAAGAAATTGGTTTTCCTATCTTAATTAAAGCTGCCTCAGGTGGAGGAGGTAAAGGTATGAAAGTTGCTGAAAAAGCCTCTGAGTTGGAAGAGGCTTGGAATTTAGCTCGTTCTGAAGCTAAATCTGGCTTTGGAGATGATACGGTATATCTTGAAAGATATTTGGCAAATCCAAGGCATATAGAATTTCAGCTGTTTGCAGATAGTTTTGGAAATGTTGTGCATTTTGGAGAAAGAGATTGTTCTTTACAAAGAAGACATCAAAAAGTCTTAGAAGAAGCACCATCTCCTGCACTAAATGAAGAAGAAAGAGCTAAAATTAGTAAAGTTATTGTCAAAGCTGTAAAAAACTTAGGTTACCTTGGAGCAGGAACCTTTGAAATGCTTTATGAAAATGGAGAATTTTTCTTTATAGAGATGAATACCAGAATACAAGTTGAACATCCTATTACTGAAATGATTACAGGCTTCGATTTAGTTAAAGAGCAAATTAATGTCGCTAATGGTAAAAAGCTTTCAGTGAAACAAAAAGATGTAAAAATTAAAGGTCATTCTATAGAATGTAGAATAAATTCAGAAGACCCTGCAACTTTTATACCTAATGCAGGAAATATAAAGAATTATCACGCGCCTGGAGGTTTTGGAGTAAGAATAGATTCTGCTTTATATTCAGGATATAAAGTGCCTCCTAATTATGATAGCCTAATAGCTAAATTGATCGTTTATGGAAATAATAGAGAAGAAGCTATATTAAAATTAAAGATAGCCTTAAAAGAGTATGTCATAGATGGAATAAATACTACGCTTTCGCTTCATGAAAAAATTATTAGTGAAAATGAATTTATT
>Ga0209631_10005167_pt1 | contig 13940 bp, 15 predicted proteins | sample COG_08_FD_184752 | JGI IMG/M metagenome (GOLD analysis project Ga0209631, IMG submission 184752) | Pelagic Microbial community sample from North Sea - COGITO 998_met_08 (SPAdes) (version 2) | ecosystem: Environmental > Aquatic > Marine > Neritic zone/Coastal water | place: Helgoland, sampling... | reverse complement strand
CCACGACAGTACCTGCCACAACGACCACACACCCAACAACAACGGAACTGCCTTATATCGAACCAACAACAACGTCAACAGCGACAGAAATAGTATCGACAACAACAGAGTCACCGGCTCCGGTGACAACAACGGCCACAACAACCACACTATTTTTATCGCACCAGACGACAACAGTAGGTCCAGTAAAATATCCTCCACCATTATCAAACAACACCATAGAAATAATAGAGCGTACTATTTATAGTACTGACGGTAGTGCGTTAAATATAGTGGCCATAATCGTCTCTTGTCTGGCCTTACTAGGCTGCATTGGTGCAATAATATATACGCATATAAAACACGAAGCTCTGAAAAAGAGAAAGATGGTACGCCCTAGCCAAGTGAGTATAGACATCTCAAAGACGCCTAAAATTAAATTAAAGACAGTGGCAAAAATGGCTACGTCCAATGTGCCACTGTCCGCTCAGCCTCGCGGCCAGCCAAACCCCCACACGCAGCGGCACGTAGTGCCTAGGGGCGAAGCCCCGCCTCGCGGCCAGCCAAACCCACACCAACAGCCTCGCGGCCAGCCAAACCCACACCAACAGCCTCGCGGCCACACGCAGCGGCACGTAGTGCCTAGGGGCGAAGCCCCGCCTCGCGGCCAGCCTCGTCCCCTTCAACCACCACAAGTCACACCACATCTTCCACCCAAGCCAAACCGCAAACCACCAACCACATTTGCCGAAAAAAGAGACGTCTTTGAAAAAACCAGTATTAAAGACACCAGCGGCACTCTTAAATGATCCTCAATGTCAGCTTCGCCAACCCATTGGGCCCGTACGACATGCTGTGGAATAAATGCGTCGGACGCCATTGTCACGTGGAGATATCGATGAAAATCAACAGCGACCTCTTTCGCGTTATTGTCAACAACAGTATCGACAAGGCGTACGATCCCAAGGTGCTCGAGGGGGTCATGAAGCGTACCAAAGACACGGAATTGCGCACTTTGAACGTCTGTTTTTATATCATGTGGGGTAGTGTGGTAAGCCTGCGTTTTCTCAGTAAAATGACGGATGATGTCATTATGGGCCTACCGTCGGAGCCCGTTTACGACACCATTCCGGTCGACGTCGACGAAGAAGAGGCCATGGCACTAATCAGCTTTCACCTGCGCCAGCTTGGCAAACCGTACGATACGATGATGGCGCTCTTGCTCTTTTCCCCAGTAACGTTGCGCTCAACTGACAATCCCGAAAAATTCTTTTGCTCGCAGTTAGTGATGCGTGCGTTGAAAGAGGCCGGTATCTATGAAGACCAGATACAAGCGCTGTATAATATCGACCATATGAAGCCATCCGATGTATACGACTGGCTGCGTACACAAAAGCAGCGGGTTAAACAATCGCCGATTCTCGACCCAGCCGAAGGCCCGCCGGGCGACGCAAAGCTCGATTGATATATAAATACACTATTCATATTAACAAATGAATTGCTGTGATCGCATATTAATCTTATTTATTACCTTTGTCATCACACAGTATTCGTTCCGATGGCAGCGCGACGCGGACAAGGTATCGCACTGGCGTGTGCTGGTCTCGGCCACTGCAAAAGCCAGAGAAACGCTTGAGATCAGCGCATTCAACGTATCGTACGGCGACCCCGACCTGCTTTTAGACGGTGGCGTTATTGCAGGGCCGAATATGCGCCTCTCGGTGTACGCAAACGTCAGCGGCCCACCGAAGGCATATCACCGGGTTGTTGTGGGCTCCGAGAGCGTCTCGACCGTGGCCTCGGAGCTGGGTGACGCCGCTCTCTTTCTCGCAGTCTCTGGCGAATCATTTGTTGTCGAATATACGGACGGCGACGTGGCTGATGTGCGCTTCGTATTGGAGGGTATCTGATGGCCGCTCGGGCAGATAAATTGCCCAAAATGCTGTGCGGCCAAGTGCCCACAGATGCAGGGAAAATAAAAATCCCAGTCGCTGTCAAATTGGCTGTTCCAGTCGGTCATCTTGATATTATATTGATGAACTATATAAATTGGATATATATATATATATAGGCTTAGTTAGGAATAATGGTAGATGTTCTACATAGTAGGATTTTAACTATTGATGGCACTACTCTAATCCTATGGATAATATCAGGAGCGGACATGCTAAAATATATTAAGTTAATACCGTTTGGTAACGGCGTTGAGGGAAATCTTCGAGAAGGGTTAGATGAGAAAGGACCACGCTACGACGATACACCATATGGGGTCATGATGCATGTTACAACAAGTGAACAGCCGTACATGGCATGTAGCCTGCGTGTGAACAAAAAATTAAGAATCGCATTGCCTTATGGAATAGTCCAAAATAAGAACGTTCAAAAACCACCAGTGAAATACCTGTCGTTGATACTACACGCATTTTGGAGCACATTCGTGCATGAAAATTACCCAGACATCGAATACTTATTTGTACAACCGTTGAAAGCTATGACGTACTTACTTTTGAATCTCTTAAAATTTGCAGACGGTAGTTGGATACCCATCGCCGTGGGTACAAAGGATATGACAGAAATTGACCAAGACGATACAAAATATACAACGCGCATGGAATTATACGAGGGTTATATACATGACAAGACAACTACCGGTCGAAAGTTGAAACCGAAACCGCGATGGGAGAATCCAGACCTTTCATTCATAACCAATGGTAACGTATTCGCCGCGGTAAAGCGAAGACGTCCCAATGGCATATTTACAAGTCCATTCGATGACACCACCTCAGGTGAAATAACGATCTCGTACAACCGCGAAAAGTCTGTGTGCGTGACGATAGATGAATTTCGAAAAAGTCGATGGGGGGACATCGAGGCATCGTCCGTGTACGAGCCATCTTTTTGGGGCGACCCAACCGTTGACAAGGAGCGAGAGGCTTACATTGGAAAGCCATTCATCACTGTACGCATTTCAGACCTTGTCAAACGATTTAAAGAATTAGAGACTAATGTCCAGAGTAGCGCATCTCTCCACAAGAGCAGCTTGCAGTTAAAATTCTAATACAAAAGGTATTGATTAATTCGTTTACCGGGATGGTCATCTTGATATTATATTGAATAATTTATACTAGATCGAGGGATACAAAAGGTATTGATTAATTCGTTTAACATGTATATATTATACGTCTGGTCTCTACGCCATGTCCTCCTTCCCGCTCCCCCGTGCTCCGCAGCACATGTACTCAAAATGGTTTAAACGTGTCTTGGGTTCGGGTACCTTTGCGCGCTACACGATTCTCTGGGTCGGGTCGCAGCTCGAATGTCGCTTTAAGTCGGACAACTTGGCCGACAACATCGGCCCGCACCATGTGTTTGTTCTGAAGAAAGGCAGCATATACGGCTACGCGGTCATCGACAACAACGATCAGGTCTATCGGCTGCCCAAGAAGTACTTTACCGCCTGCTTTCCAGGTGTACAGTACAGCTCGATTCCAGCAGACAACATGATCACATTGCAGATCACCAAGAAGGACAAAATCAAGATCCCCTTCATCCCTCCGTCTTTTCATCAACAAAAGCAGATCAAGACAACACGCCACAAGCGAAAGCGAACGACCTACGCGGACGATACCACCCCCGACGTCGAGAAGATCGACTTTGGTGTCGCTCAGCCGACTTGGTCGGTATTAGAGAATCAGCAGGTGCGCGACAACCCGACCAAGCGGCAGATCATGGTCTTGCTGCGCTCGCTCCTTGAACACGTCGACCGGCACGGTGGCTTGACGCTCTCTGACCCCTTCGACGGCACCGATGTCGACAGCATTCGCGACGACGAGGGCAAGATGCGGACGCTCAAAACCATCCTCGGCTTTGTCTATTATTACTGCCGCGCCGAATTGGGCTGCCACGTCACGCCAAAGCTCGACACGGTGGCATTGCAGACGTGGGTGGGCAACCTAAGCTAGGAAAAATTGCGACGACAAGCTCGTGCGACAGGAGCTTTGGATATAATACTCACGACATCGTTCACACCGCTTCTCCTTGGCCACGAATTGGGCGATGCACGCCTTGTGACCAAACAATTTTCCACCGTGCATCTTGCCGCATTTGCAGAGCAGGATATCGAAAGAGACCTTCTCGAAGATGTTCTCGGCCAGCTGGTCGAGGCAGAGAAAGCAAACCGGTGCCGCGGACGTGCGCGCTGTGAACGTTGGCTCGACGATGGTCGTGTGCACGGAGGCAGCCTTGGCGTAGTGGTGGATCACGCGCATCGGGGGGTTATCCATGCTGTGTGCAAGGTGGTTCCACGACTCGACCGTGTTGTGGCCGAGGGCCGTCATAAATTGGGGTTGTTTGACCCATTCGTACGCACAGTCGAGCTCACTGTGGAATTTCCCAGGGATGCGCTTCTTGAGGCTTTCGTGGTGTTGCAACACCTCCTTAGAGCTTTGTGTGTGGTTGTAGCCCAACATTGTGCATGCTTGGGGTAGTGGACGTGTCTTTTTGGTACATATATACTCGTTTTTTAAAAGCGCGTGCAAAGCACGTGCAAGGCGCGTGTGGCGCATGCGGACCGTTAATCCAAAATACAAGCTCGTAAATACCATATAAATATACACCGTTTACACCCATAGCATGTACCGTACGCCGTACAAAACACTCTACCGGGTGCATACGGTAGAGGAGGCCATAGAGTTCAAGATCCCCACGACGCCGACGGACCTTTTTCTCTATCTTATCGATACCTACGATGTCCTTCTGTCGGTCACCAGTGGACAGCTCCCAAAGCCACCCAAGCGCGACATCGCCATGCTGCGGCAGAAGCTATCGGATTATCTGCTGGCGCACTTTCACGACATGTACAAGCCGGTGCCTGGGGCGCTCTACGGGTGGACAGAGAGCATGCTAATGTGGGTGGTGCTCTTGTCGGTCATTGAAATGCAGCACCACTCGGATAAAGAGATGGAATTGAACAAGAATTTATTGCGGTGGATCAAGACCAAGCGGATACGCATGTTCGAAGACATCGACATGACCACCTGGAATTTAGACACGCTGATCTGTCAGATGGACAGCTTGGCCTTGCGCTGGCACGATCTCGAGCCGTGCAAAGAGCTCGAAGAGTTTCTCGAGATCCTCTGGCGCTTCGCCGCGCGCTTTACGCTGCGCATGCATACCAAGGACGTCCTCAATATCGAGACGTACATTGACGAGATCCCACAGGCCACGCGTTATAAGCTGACCTCGGACGGCATGATGACCTTCCTCAGCCGCTACTATTGGTTTACGCACATGATCGCGCTGCGCAATCTCTGGCAGGTGGCGGACGACCGCGAATTTACCCCACAAGACAAGACGAACTGGTCTTCCTGGATCGTCCACGAGCGCAAACATTTTGTCACGCGTCGATTTCGCGACGGGATCGCCGAGTGGATGTGGGACAAGATGACGCTCTTTGGAGACGCTGAAATTGCCTCACACGACCAGCTCGGTGACGAGGTCAGCGCATTCACCTGCATGTACGCGCGCTTTCCGGCCGGCCTCGTCAGCGGGTGGCAGAAGATCCTCACGTACGAAGAGTACGAGGACATCATCAATTGCATCGCGATCCGTGACTTTGTACACATCCACATGATTCAGGCCCATTTTTCCTCGGTCTACAACGTCTCCTTTTTGAAATATTTTTTCGTGTACGACAAGATCATGCATAAACACATCGAGGCCATCACCAAAGCTTCGACGCCGATTATTTTTTACTGGTATCAGCAGTACGTCTGTTATTACCAAGGTAAAGTCTATCGCCACCCCGACGGTTGCAACATCGAGCACGCCTTTACCATGTGGGTCTGCATCTTGCGGGAAGAGCTCAACGGCAAGTGCTACGGCTCGATGGACTTCTCCGAACTCTGCAGTCAGTTGCTCGACCAGAAGAAGGTGGTCAACAACGAACGGCAGATCGCGGGCTACTTCGATCTCGACGACGACTAGCTGAAAATCGAGTATATATTGCCGCATCGCACTGCACACGATACGCCCATGAATTTTACCCTACCCACCGCACAGCCTCTGGTCGGCGACCTGGTCGGCACACAAGACGACGACGACGAAATACCCTGCGACGTTGAGGAAGAGGACACATCTCCGCTCGAGTGCCCCATTTGCTCGCACAATTCCGGCGATGCCTCGGTCATTCAGAAGATGAACGAGGTGGAGACTAATCTGACCGGGACGGTCAGCAGCGAAGAGATTTATCGGATCCAGCATCAGCTCTATGAGCACCAGGTCCGGCAGCCGCTGATACGTCAGAGTAAAAAATGCCCCGAGATCACGCTCGAAGAAATACGGACACACTATCAAAATCATAGACTGAATCTGAAAGAGATCGTGGCCAAAGAGATCCTCTTCGTTTCGAAAATGCAGGTCCACTTTCGCAAGGCCCAGATCGCCACCCGCAACCCCAACAACGGCCGAAAGAAGTTTAATCTAAAGGGCGTCGAACAGTGGGTGAAGTTGAGTAAGCATAAGCTCGATTTGGTCAAATACTTCAATGGCAAATTAAGCAAGAAAGAAGCGAGCAAAAGCTCGGGCATCAAACCGTACGAATTTAGTTAGCAGATAATGATAATAGCGAATAAAATATCTCCAATTGAGAAAATAGACTATATAAATATACATTCATCACGATATATACGATGATCCCATTGAAAGGAAGTTTCGATTCAGGCGTCTCGTCGGCCACCGCGTACAAAAGCATGCCCCGGCCGGGCAGCTCCGCGGCCCCGTCGATGGCGGAATTGCGCAATCCAACATTGTCCAATTCACAAATCTCTTCACAAACCAACGTGACTGCTAGCGTCCCCTTGATGATCCGTCCCTGGCTTGATAACTACGAGCGAAATTTCGCACAGGGCAGCATCCTCTTTGTTCACATCAACGAGTACGCTAGCCGCCTTAATACCGTCGCCGATCTCCCGTTGATGAATTTTATTCTAGAAAAGGCGCACTATGACATCGGTGGGGGCAAAGGCCTCGATGAGATATTTACAAGAGGCATCCGTGGCGACACCGCAGGCGTGTCAAAAGTCGAGGATATCGACATCGGATTCGAAAAGAAAGGCTGGAATCAGATGGGCATCTTGCGCAATGACATGATGGCCGACTCGCAATTACAAAAGCTGTTGAACGTAGACGTATACGGACGCTCCATGGTAGCGAATATTTGGGGGAAATTAAATCGCGGCGATCACGTGGGCCTGGCGATGGTGGAGGTGGAGAGGAAAGAAGGAGGTAACATCGACGGCTTTACTGGGTTTGTACAACCAGAGGGCAATTATATCACCAGCCAGGTCATCAACCCAGACGTCGAGATCTACCAGATACTACCGACGGTAAATGACAAGATCCAAAAAGATTTCGTATCGATGGCGAAACAGGAGATGGGTGCAGATGGCAAGCCCATTATTACTCCATTCATACGATACCCCCTCGGGGTCGTGTCGCATGCAATGGCCAGAGTACCCAGTTTAGGTCAGCGGCGGATGGCATTGCGCTCGCAGTCGCATTATACATTGCTGCCTCGGATTGAGATTTTGATGATTTAAAGTATTAGGTACCAATAACTAAAAAATAGTGCTATATATAAACCAAGTTTATCTTTTGAAACTCTACAGATGTCCTTTAGGAGAAATTCCAAGCGTATTGCCGGACCAGGCTTCCATGTGAATGTCCGATTCTGCGATATGTCTGTATTACGATTTAAAAATAACAAGGCGCCAACGCACCGTACACTTGAAAGAGGTCTGCGCTTACCCGAGCTCTTTGATGTCAAAGAGCAAGAATTGTTGGTATGTATGAACGGCAAGAATGCCTGCAATTACTTCGACGGTTATACACACTGTTTTTCGGCAGTGAATGCTTGGAAATTGTCGGATGATACAAAAGCGACCGACGATGCTTGGGTCAAAGAAGATATCCTGAGCAATGTCAGCTTTGTGGGCGTGGCCAACACCGAGTATGTACCCAAGAAAGGCTATGAGCAACAAGGATTCGTGGCACAGGTCGGTGGCGTGGTGACTCTGATCAACGAGTCTGGTTCAAATATCAATCCCGGAGACAAGGTCATGCTCGACCTCAATCTCGACCCGACCATGTCGATGAAAAGCCGTGACAAAGGCATACCGCGCGAGAAAGTACGTTTCACCGTGGCCAAGGCCTATACGTCGGATGAGATTATTAATAAGGCGCAGGAAGGTATTGCTAATTTGGGAAAAGGCGATGCTTGCCTTGTTGATGTAGAAGCAGCAAAAAAACTGGTTAAAGACGCAGAGGCTGCTCTTAAGACTGCGAAAAAATCAAGAGTCGAAGATGACATAAAAGCGGCAAAAACCACATTAGCAGACGCAAAAGCAGACGCAAAGACAACTCTCAACGCACCCAATTCTAACTGCAGTGGCCTCAAGAAATTTCTCGACAATTATCAGCGCCTCAGCAATCGTGTCATCGGCAAAAGCTACTCGTTCGCCCGCCCTGGAGATCGGCTGGAAGTCGGTCTGCAGCCACGCAACCCATATTAATAAACGTATATAGATACATTTTTCTCTAAAAAATCTACTATAAATGGCAGCAGCCTCCCGTTAAATGTGCGACCTGTGCAGTACCGAAATCATGATGTCGGGCAAGGTGCGTCCGAATGTGGCAACCTTTCCCTGCGGGCACGACTTTCACCTTTCGTGCGTCCTGAAGCATAGCAAGACGCGCTACTCCGACAATTGCCCCAAGTGCAATTCCGACCAATTTAACAATGTCCCCAATTTTGGCACCGACCGCCGGACCAGCATCGAAACGCTCGTCGCGGCACGGCGCGAGCACCGCGAGATCCGGTCGGACGTCTCGTATCTGTCTACCGTGACCAACTGGTTTGGCAAGAAATCGAAGGCCTTGTCGACCTTGGTGGAGCACGGGACCTCGCTCAATACGCTGCGGATCAACGGCTATCTACCAGAAGACTTCATCGAGCACCAGGTGCCCTGGCGCACGCTCTCCTCGCGCTACACCATCGACGCGCTGCTCGACTTTGGCTTTCGCTGGCACCACATGGTCGTGATGGGCTTTATTCCGGAAGATTTCAAAGCGCTCTCGTGGCAGCACATGGACGACACACTCAATCTCAGCGCCACCGACATGCTCCGGACCTCGATCACCATCCAGCAGCTTGCCGACCTCAAATTGCCCATCCAGCAGATCAAGCAACTGGGCTTCACGTGGAAAGACTTGACCGATATGGGTGGTACGGCCAAGAGCTTCAGGCTGCTGACCTCGAATCTCAACGACCTCAAAACCTACTTTGGGCCCAACGATAAGGACTGGGAAAAGGCCGGATTTACGACTACTGGGATCGTACAAAACAAGTGGAAGACCTCCGAATTCACCCCGGTGCGGGCCAAACGACCAATCGTCCAGTCGGGCCTCGATCTAGATTTCCTCTAGGCCTCGATCTAGATTTTTAATGTTATATTATAAACTATCTACTACGTATCATTTTAAACAGTTGTAGCAAGGTCAGCGTGAGCACAAACAATATCGCGTAGTCGGTCAACGCGAGCGAGTATACCGTTTCGGACTCGGGCTCGAGAATGGTGTTGTCGACCTCGATGTGCGACATTTGTCGTACAATCAGTGGACATATATATTGCGCGGAACAGAAATGTACGTGGATTTTAACACATAAATGTGCACGGCCACCAGCGCGGTGCCCGCGAACGGCGAGACCAGTATATAGACACAACAGCAGACTATGTTGAGCGCGACCATGATGCGCGCCATATAAATAAAACGAGTAAATAAAGAAGGTTCTACGCAAGCCTCGACAAAATCATAATGCGTGCGCTCGACCGACATGCATCGGCCGCACTTGTCGCAGTGGACGTAGTGCTGTGGCGTCATTTTCTGGCAGCGCGCGCAATTTTGCACGGAGTGGTTGGGTAGAGTAGCCTCGATGGTCATCATAAAACGCATATAGACAAAGATGGAGATCAGCATGGCCTCGGTCACCCCAAACAGGACGTCGTTTGTCAGACGATGCAGTAATAACATGTGAAAGACGAAGTAAACCAAAAAGTAAGCATAATTCATGTCGTCTGCGCGACAGTCGTGTAGCTTAAATAGCATCTAAAACCCGGCGTGCTGTAGCTTTTTCCAGCGCTCCGTCAGGCCGCGGCGGATGGTGCTGAGCTTGAGTCGGGCGTCTGCATTGCGTATCCAGGGCTTGTAGCAAGCCTGGCAGAGGTAGATACTCTTGGTCTCTTCGACACTATCGTCCTCGTCGAGCACCTGGATCGGGTCCCATTGCTCGTTTCCACGCATGGCCTTGCACCATTCGCACGAGATCGTAGTGTACAGGCGTCCGTGGTGGATGCAACAGCCGCAGTAAAAGCCGTCCTTCGTAAAGTACTTCGAGGTCATGTTCATAAAATTACCACACGAGGGGCATATCGTGTAGAGCTGTCCGTAAAATTCCAAGACCGAGCCGAGCAAGTTGACCGTGGTCAGCTCGGTGTCGGTGCACGCCTTGTTCTTTTTGTCTTTGCGTCGCTCCTTTGCGTGGCGCTTGCGATTGCGCTCGTCGTTGTGCGCGATGGCCACCGACTCATCGACGTTCATGAAGGCCGAGTACTCTGGGTGATAGTGGTGGCGCTTCTTGTCAATCTTCACGCTCCGCCGCCCACAGTATCGCTTGTTCGTCTCGTCGTCAAACAGTATCTTGGCGTTGCCGTAGGCGTACAAGTTGCGCAGCTTGCCCTTGTCGTCGATCCTGTTAACAAACCCTTTAAACTGCTTGCATTGAAGACACAGATACGTCTGGCCCATGTACGACTCGATCGGTTGGTCGCCCGGGACGTGGTGCTTGCGTCGTAGCGCCATACATTGCCGTTTATATACGTGCACCGGTAGTTTAAAGATGCGCACCTCCAGCTTGCGGTCGAAAACTTCCGACAGCTCGCGCACGTGCTCAAACTCGTGGCGAGACAGGCCCGCGAGCAGCCCTTTCAATGTCGTCTTTGATCCCTCGTGGACGTACGTCTCCTGCGCCAGCGTGAGCTTGCGAATGGTCTCTCTCGACACGTTGAAGTACTGCAGCCAGTCGTACGGTGTCTCGACGCTCGTCGGGGTGCGGATCGACAGCTGGTGCATCAGCTCGCGTATTCTGTGGGTGGTTTCGGTGCGGGGGTCGTCGACGCAGTTTGCGTCGTCGAGCTTGTCGCACTCGAGCGCGACGATGCTGCAAAACATGTGCCGTGTGGTACGGTAGAGGTGGTGCACTTGCTGCTTGTTGATGGCTGTCAAGAGCGACTCGATCCCTTTAAAGTCGAAGAGGTCGCGGTCGACCACGATCTTGCCCCGGACGGTGTCCATGGCGCAGGCCACGCTCTGTTCAAACTGTCCCCATTGGTATCGTTGCCGGACCTCCGCGTAGACGCTCGGGATCTGCTGCACCCCGAAGATCAGAAACTCCTTGATCACGTAAAAGAGCAGTTGCTGGTGGTCGCGCGTCATCCATTGCAGGATCTGTGGCTTGGTGACGCTGTCGAAGATGCGGATCAGGTGCGTGCGCACCGCCAATGTCGGGCGGACGCGACAGGTCTCGTAGAGCCCCAGCAAAGAGCACTTGAGGCACCCGAACACGAACTCATAGACGCTGTCGTGCTTGCGGCTGTAGCTCGACACGATCTGCAAGATGTTGCGGACCTTGCAGCGGTGCGGGAGGCTCTTTGAGAGGACGTGAATAATTGGGTTGCTGGAGCGCATGTCGCCGAAGAACGAGCAGTCTGAGATATGGTGCAGGACATCGGGGAGATTTCCCTGGTGATAGACCTTGCTCGTCGATGGCTTGTATGTGTCGACGGGTGCGCCCTCGCCACAGTCGGTCAAGACGTGCTCGTCGGTCGCTTTCCCAGACTGCTCGAAATAGTTCATCAACGGAATGTGGGTGTCGAGGTAAATAGTCAGGTAATAACGCATGTCGCCCTCCGCGTTTGTTATCAGCTTCTCGATGCGATGTGAGGTCCACCCAAGGGTCGCGTAGATCCGCGTCGTATCGTCGACGACCGACAAATTGCACGGGTTCCAAAAAGAAGGGCGCCACAGCGACAGGTCAAATGAATAGACCCGATCGACGAACTTGGCGTGAAAGAGACACTCGTCGACGGGCGACGGGTAGAGCGGCTTGAGAACATCACGGACATTGTCCATGAACGGATAGATTCGCCCGGTAACCAGTGCCTCGTCTAGTTGCCGGGCGCCCGGGATAAAAAATGCTGCGTCGGAGAGGGGTAGGCCATGCGCCACTGTTCGTAGTAGCGGGTGCCGTTCTTGACGATCGGGCGGTAATGCGATCGGATGTGCATGACAATCGGGTCGGTCAGGCCCTCGTAATGTTCAGGGCAGGTCACGATGCAGTTTTGGAGACAATACTCACCGGGTACATCGACCAGATTGCGATAGTCTTGGAAGGCGCTGACGACACGCACCGCCAGGTTTTTGGCGCGCGTGTCTATCAAGCCGCGCATTATATCGTTGCGCTTGCACATCAAGCAGAAGTTGCGATCGGGCTTATGCTTGCCCGTGGCCTCGTACTTTTTCAACTCCGCCGGCAGCAAACACTCGCGTAGCACGAAGCCTTGGCTGTGTGCCGTAGACATCTGACGGCCCTCGCATTTATCGTCATTCAGACAAGGACGCTCGGACCCGATGGGCTCGCGCAGCATCTCCTCTTCGTACGCGCGGGTCATCACGGCCACGACGGCACGGATTTGATCAATCTCCTTGGCGTGGATGTTCGACTGCTCCGACGGGGGACACTGGAGCATGTTGCGCACTTTGAGATACTCCCATGGCCGCAGGATGTGGTCCGGGTGCTGCTGCCAGGAGCCCTTGTTCTTGTTGTTGAAGAAATTGGTCTCGGCGACCACCAGGTCTTGCGAGCGGGACGACATGTCGAATTCGGCCTCGACCGAGTTGATCTCGGGGAAATTCGTGTCGGTTACCCGCTCGGTCGGAACGACGTGGCGAACCTTGAATTGAAATGGGACTGGGGGTTGCGGCGGCTCCTTGCGCCCCCCGACGCGCTTGCGTCGCTTGACCCGGCGCTCCTCGTCTTTCTTCTTGTCTTCTTCCGCGCTGTCGGGGTCGCTCTCGTCGACCGTGGCCTTCTTCGTCACCTTTTCTTGGAACCCGCGGTCGAACGCGTCCATAATTGACGTAGAGCGCTGCATGGCGAGTCTCTGATGGTTTCGGCGGGTGCTTATATATACCCAGGAATTGTTTGTGTGCCTCAAACATGTCAGGCCGGGGCGAGTCGAAGGAGTCGAAGGAGTCGAAGGAGTCGAAGGAGTCAAAGGAGTCGCAAGCGGGCGGACCGTTCCGTGTGCACCTTAGACATACCTTAGCATCGTACAATAGATTTTTAAGGTATTTTTTACGCTTATCGCTCGCTAATCGTTGCTGTTGTTGTTTTACGGTCCGGTGGCCCGCGCGGGCGCGAGACAACGAATCACGATCCACCGCCCACATTCGAAAGGGCGTTGTATATATATATATATGCGCATTTACGTCACGGGTGCACCACCTCGCGAACATGTATTCACACGCCCACAACCATCTCTTTAAGCTCAAGCTCCCAGGGGGCGCGCTCGGAAAGCTCTGCGCATACCAAAAAAAGAAAAACCAGGTGCACTCGTACCTCAGCTTCGTTCCTGTAAAAATCGAGAACGATGCGCGCGCGAATGTCAAGCGCGTATTAGTGGAAAAAAAGTTTTTGTCGCGCATAGACGCCTACAACACGCTCGCGTACTTAGAAAGCATATGGGAGACGCACGAATACTGGGGCGTCTCCGAGACAAGCGCACACGTGACCATCCATATACACGCGAGCGACCTACATCGGCTACAGTTTGGAACCGGCTGCC
>Ga0209631_10005162_pt1 | contig 13950 bp, 13 predicted proteins | sample COG_08_FD_184752 | JGI IMG/M metagenome (GOLD analysis project Ga0209631, IMG submission 184752) | Pelagic Microbial community sample from North Sea - COGITO 998_met_08 (SPAdes) (version 2) | ecosystem: Environmental > Aquatic > Marine > Neritic zone/Coastal water | place: Helgoland, sampling... | reverse complement strand
TAGAAGCATCCATTGAAACAGCACTTTTCTCCATCTCAATCTTCATACCTCCTTCCACAACAATTACTACTGTTGTATCTTTTAAACTATCTACTTTTCCGTGAATCCCTCCAATTGTTACTATTTTATCCCCTTTTTGTATGTTTTCTCGGTAAGCCTGAGCTTCTTTTCTTTTTTTGTTTTGAGGCCTAAGCATAAACCAATACATAACAAAAATAACCGCACCCATCATTAGGTAAAAACTCATCGGGTTAGCTTGCCCTGCAGCTTGTAAAATTGTAATATTATTCATGTTTTATAATTTTTAAATTATTCAGGTCCTATTGCCTTTCCTATTAAGTAAACTTTTGTAATTGAAGGTCTCGTATTTGCTATTATCGAAACATATTTTTTCTGATCTCCTGGGTACTTTGCCGTAAACACGATAGGAATCTTTGCCGATTCACCAGGCAAGATTGCCTCTTTTGGCCAATCCTTTAAAACCGTGCAACCACAAGCAGCCTTTACGGATTGAATAATTAATGGCGATTCTCCTGTATTTTTAAATTTGAACGAAAAGTCAACAGAACTTCCCAATGATATTTCTCCAAAATTATGCTCTGGATCTTCAAATTCAATGCTAGTAGGGTTCTCAAGCATATCTGAGGTAATAGCTCTGTCTTCATTCTTATCGGTAACCTGACACCCAATAGTGATGCTTAATAATATAAAAATTATAATTAACCCTTTCATCGTTTATTTCTTATTCCATTAAACCTCTTCCAACCTTTTTAATTGCCCCATCATTTTTTAATTCCACAAAAACTTTATCTAGCACTCCATTAATAAAACCGTTACTTTTCGGCGTACTATAAAATTTAGAAATTTCAATGTATTCGTTTAATGTCACTTTTAAAGGAATAGAAGAAAACTCTTTTGCCTCTGTAATAGCTAAGTTCATCAATAAAATATCCATTTTAGCCAAGCGATCCGAATCCCAATTTTTTGTATAAGAATTAATCATTTTTAAATTCTCTCCCTCTAATTTGACTGATTTATGAAACAACTGAAGAATGTAGTCTTTTTCATCATCTTTATACAATTCTGATATTGGGTAAAACTCGTCCGTGTTTTCTTCAAATGACTTTAGCGTTTTAAGGACCATTGAACAGACATGATCCATATCATCTTGCCAGTAAATACTTCTATCTTCAAAGAAATTATGCATCAATTCGAAATTGCAAATTTCTTTTTTAAATAACTGAACGATAAAGTTTTTATCCGATTTATAATCTGAAGACTCTTGCTGCATATAGTCTGAAAACGTCTCCGTTTCACTCAAATAAATAAACATTTTCTTGAGCATATCCTGTTCTATATCCCCTACCCAATTGGTAGACGCTTTTTCTGATGCCTTTTTCAAAGAAACATTTACGTTAAGTTGTCCAATTAACTTATTGTCAACAAATCGCATATTTGGGTTTAAATTTTCTTTCGTTGGAATTCTTTTTCTTTTCGCATCTTCTATCCGAATATTTGCAAAATTTGAAAGATCATCGAACATTAATAAAAAGTAGATATACATATCATACATCTTATTAACACTGTGTAATAATTCTTTTTCCCCAGCAACTGTATTTTCATTTTTCGATAATGAAAATGCGTACAACGCTTGTAGTACTTTAATTCTTAAATGTCTTCTATTCAACATTATTTCTTATCCTTTTTCAAGCCTGCTATTCTCTCTTCCGCCATTATATTAGCCGCCAAATATGATGGTATACCCTCTTCCCTTGACTTTATAATAATCGCTAATGTTGTATTGTAAATATTTTCAGCCATTGACATTACTTCGTCATTATCTATGTTATAAACTTCACCCGCACAATTCATTACTCCGCCAGCATTAATTAAATAATCAGGTGCGTAAATCATCCCCTTTTCAATGACCATCTCTCCATGAACAAGTTCATTCGCCAATTGGTTATTAGCAGCTCCTGCTATAATTGAACATTTTAATCTTCGCAAAGTATCATCATTTACTGTAGCACCTAGAGCACAAGGTGCATAAATATCCATATCAATGTCATAGATAGCATCCAATCCAACTACACTAGCTCCATATTCCCTTGAAACTCTATTTAATGTTTCTTCATGAATATCAGAAATATAAATTTCAGCTCCTTCCTTTTGTAAATATCCTAATAAATATTCTCCTACATGTCCTACACCTTGCACAGCAACTTTCTTTCCTGCTAATGAATCAGATCCAAATTGAACTTTAGCACTGGCTTTCATTCCCATATATACACCATAGGCAGTAACTGGGGATGGATCTCCACTCTTCCCCGGCAAACCTGCAACATGTTTAGTTTCCATAGCAACCCAAGACATATCTTGCGGAGAAATGCCAACATCTTCTGCAGTAATGTACTTTCCCCCAAGCGAATCCACAAATTGACCAAATCTTCTCATTAAAGCCTCAGATTTGTCTTTTCTAGAATCACCAATTATTACAGCTTTTCCACCTCCTAAATCAAGACCCGATATTGCATTTTTATAAGTCATTCCTCTTGAGAGGCGAAGAACATCCTGCAAAGCTTCCTCGTCAGAAGCGTAATTCCACATTCTTGTCCCTCCTAAAGATGGCCCACATACAGTATTATGAACAGCAATTATTGCTTTTAATCCAACTTCCTTGTCCTGGCAAAATAATACTTGTTCATGACCCATGCTTCCCATCTGTGACAAAACACCTGAATCCGTTGGCATCACACCTGAAATATCTTTCACTTCCATTTTGCTTATATTACGCTATGAATAACTACTTTTGTTCCTCCAAATTTAGGAAAGACAAAAATAGCATAAACAAGTGAAAGAAACCATTTGTTTTATTAAAATATTAAGTTGCTGTTTTTTCATTGTTTATCTGCTAAAAATGGGGATTTAACGATTGTATTAGAGAAGTAATAAATGAAAGAATTATCGTACTTAAATAAATATTTAGTCAAATATAAAGGTCGATTACTTTTAGGTACGCTTTTCATTATTGTTTCCAATATCTTTAAGGTGCTAATGCCCGAAATATTAAAAGATGCTACTAATTCCGTTAAAATTGTTTTAGATAACATTACAAGTTACACTTCTGAAGACATTACTTCTATAGCTATTAAACTCGGATTCCTCTTCATGTTATTTGCTTTATTAAATGGCATTTTTCTGTTCTTAACTAGACAAACTATAATTATCATGTCTCGATTAATTGAATATGATTTAAAAAATGAAATCTACGATAAATACCAAAGACTCAGCATGTCGTTTTACAAGCGCAATAACACGGGTGATCTGATGAATAGAATCAGTGAAGATGTTGGTAAGGTTAGAATGTATCTTGGGCCTGCTATTATGTATACAATTAATGTAGCTGTATTAATTGTTATGGTTGTTTCATTCATGATAAAAATCAGTCCCCTATTAACTTTATATGTTTTAATTCCATTACCATTAATGTCGATTCTCGTATACAAGGTAAGTTCACTAATCAATAAAAAAAGTGAAGTAACACAAGTTCAGCAGTCAAAATTATCCACTTTCGTTCAAGAAACTTTTTCAGGAATTAGAGTTCTTAAAGCTTATAACAGAGAAGCCTTTTTTAAAAATGAATTTGACAAAGAGAGCAGAAATTATAAAATGGCTTCTTTGAGCCTAGCTAAAACAAACGCCTTATTTATACCTGTAATAGTTTCTCTCATTGGATTGTGTACAGTTATTACTGTTTATTTCGGAGGCTTAAAATCCATAAATGGTGAATTAAGTATCGGTGAAATTTTACAATTCATCTTCTATATTAATATGCTTACTTGGCCAATTGCGTCAATAGGTTGGGTAACATCGTTAATACAGCGAGCTGCTGCATCTCAAAAAAGAGTGAATGAATTCCTTCAAGAAAACCCAGAAATTACTGACAAGGAAAATTCTGTTGCATTCGAAAGTGGAAATATTATTTTTAATAATGTTTATTTTACCTATTCCAACACAAATACAGAAGCTTTAAAAAATGTATCGTTTGAAATTGAAAAAGGAAAAACATTAGCTATAACCGGAAAAACAGGTTCAGGAAAATCCACTTTAGCCAATCTTATATGTCGCTTATTTGACGTTAATACTGGTGAAGTTTCTATCAATGGGATGAACGTAAAAAGTATTCAAAAAAAATCGCTGCGAACAAACATAGGTTACGTACCACAAGAAGTCTTTCTGTTTTCTGATACTATAGCCAACAATATAGCTTTTGGAAATAAATCAAGTGAACCGAATAACCAAGAAGTCGAATCTTCCGCAAAAAAAGCTGCAGTCTATGACAACATAATTGAATTCGAGAACGGTTTTGATACAGTTATTGGAGAACGAGGAATTACCTTATCCGGTGGTCAAAAGCAACGTATTTCGATTGCAAGAGCTATAATCAACAACCCCGAAATTTTAATTTTTGATGACTGCCTATCAGCAGTGGACACAAAGACGGAAGAAGCGATACTCTCAAATTTAAAAGAGATAATGAACAACAAGACATCAATAATAATCAGTCATCGAATTTCTTCAATTAAACATGCTGATTATATTATTGTGTTGGACAAGGGATTGATTTCTGAAAAAGGAACACATGCTGAACTCATTAACAATAAGGGGTATTATTCCACAACGTTTGAAAAACAACTGCTTGAAGAAAAAATGAATTAAGATGCTACTTCGACAAGTCGTGTTTTTCAACACCTAAACACTCAATAATCACGCATTAATGTCTGATTATTTTTTGATGCTAAGCAAATAAGTTTAATTTTGTTAGTAACAACTCATATATCATTAAATAATGGAAGAAGGAAAAGAACAAGAAAATTACAGAGATGAAATATTTTCAAAATCTGTAAGAGCAGGGAAAAGAACTTATTTTTTTGATGTAAAATCTACAAAGGGGAAAGACCTTTACTTAACAATTACAGAAAGTAAAAAAAGGTTTAATGATGATGGGAAATTCTTTTTCGAAAAACATAAATTGTTTTTATACAAAGAAGATTTTGACAAGTTCGAAGAAGGTTTTAGAGAAGCACTAGAGGCTATCTCAAAACTAAAACAATCTGGAGAATATCCAGATTTAAAAAGTGATAACTTTAATGAAAATAGTGAAGAACCAAAGCCTGAAAAAAGCAGCGAAGATTTTACCGATTTAAGCTTTGACGATTTGTAATTAATTCAAATATATTTAAACAAAAACGGAGGGCAAATGCCCTCCGTTTTTGTTTCCTATTTCTTCATTAGACTGGCCAAACTATCGTATCCTCATCTTTGAACAGCGGCCAAAACTGAATTTCCGTTAAAATGCCATCTTCAAACCAAAGGTTCATACTACTGTCTTCAAAACCAAGAACACTTATTCCTCCCTCCTCAACTTCAGATATTTCTTCATGAAATGATTCTCCCAAGTTCATACTTTTAACTTGTTCTTCCACAAACTCAACGTCCTTCCCAATCAAACTTACGCCTTCTAACAAATAAGATTCATCACTTACAGCAATTGTAACCAATCTTGAATCCTCATCAAAAGACATAGACATATCATAATCATCATAGTGCCAATTTTCGCCTCCATCTTCATCTTCGTTTTTTTCAGCTTCTGATGGGGTTCCCAATTCCTCTTCTACATCAGTAGTATAGATTCCAAATTTCAAACTCCCTAAACCTACTCCTTTATATATATTTTTCATTTCCATTAATTTCGATTTTACGACCTCCATATTAATATTTTAAAAATGTTTTTACATGTTCTGATAACCTTTTTAACGCATCGGCATCATTTATTTTATCATCATCTAACAACGCTTCTATAGATGATAATTTTGGTTTATTTGAAAACACCTCAACCTTGAGGTAATGCAGTACATTTGTAAACTGGTCTAATGGGCGCAAAGCACCCGCATGACCAGATGAAACGCCTACTAAAGCTGCTTTCTTATAGCTGAAATCTGCTGGAGGAACAGAATCTATGAATGATTTCAACACACCTGGAAAACCACCATTATATTCTGGAATGACAAAAATAAAACGATTAGCCACTTTGATGTAATTTTCGATAACAAACTTAAATTCATCCGATTTATCGCCGTTAATTTCATCGTACGCAAAACTTTTAGGTAAATCTTTTAGATAAAGAACAGCTATTTGTTCTCCTTCTTTTTTGATTAACTCTTCATATACCTTTGAAATAATAGAACTATTACTGTTCTCTCTATTCGTTCCACAAATTACAGTCGTCATATAGGTTTTTAGTTATTAACAATGCAATGCCTCATTTTTGATTTACCAATCTCTTAGTTTATTGGATATTGATTGTAGTTAAGTGCGCAAATCTAATTCAAAAATGTTTATAACCGAATAGACTAACAACCAATAAACAGAAAAGTGTGTATAAAACAATTGGAGCTTTGGTAAATTTTATAGGTATCCTTTCTATTTTTACAATGATTGAAAAACAATAGATGTCTAATCATATATTTTAACAATTTAGTTAATGGGAAAAGTTATTGCAATAGCAAATCAAAAAGGAGGAGTAGGAAAAACCACAACAGCAATTAACCTCGCAGCCTGTTTAGGAGTGCTTGATAAAAAAACATTAATAATAGATGCTGATCCTCAAGCGAACTCTACTTCAGGAGTTGGTATAAGTATCGAGAACGTAAGCACAAGTATCTATAATTGTTTGATTAATGGTGAAGACCCTTCTGGATTAATTAGTAAAACAAACAGTCCGAATTTGGACATACTTCCTGCGCATATTGATTTAGTTGGAGCAGAAATCGAAATGATAAACCTTCCCGAAAGAGAATATATCATGAAAAATGCAATCGCCGGCATTAGGGAAGATTATGACTATATTATAATTGATTGCTCTCCGTCTTTAGGATTAATTACTTTAAATGCATTAACTGCTGCGGATTCTATGATTATACCTGTACAATGTGAATATTTCGCATTAGAAGGGTTGGGTAAACTATTAAATACGATTAAGATTGTTCAAACGAGACTGAATCCCGAACTAGACATTGAAGGGATTTTACTAACGATGTACGACACACGTTTACGCTTAGCTAACCAGGTTGTTGAAGAAGTCAAAATGCATTTCCAACAATTGGTCTTTAACACTTTGATTCATAGAAATACCACACTAGGAGAAGCTCCCAGCCATGGGGAAACAATAATCATGCACGATGTAAGTAGTAAGGGAGCGATAAACTATCTTAACTTAGCAAAGGAAATTTTATTAAAAAATACTCTTTCTCAGTTAATGGAAGTGGAAAAAACAGCTGCAGATGAACACTAAAAAACCAGCTTTAGGTAGAGGGTTAAGTGCATTATTAGAAAATGCAAACACAGACATTACTTCATCAAGAAATGATGATTCTGTTGGCCTACCTTCAGCTGGAGCAATTGCATCCATTTTAATAACCCAAATTGAGGTCAATCCCTTTCAACCCAGAACGCATTTCGAAAAAGAAGCCCTCGTAGACCTCACAAAATCTATAAAAGAACACGGTATTATACAGCCCATTACGGTTCGTAAAATTGGATATGACAAATACCAAATAATCTCAGGAGAAAGAAGGTTTAAAGCGTCCCAAATTGCAGGTCTTAAAGAAATACCGGTTTATGTTAGAATTGCCAATGATCAAACCATGTTGGAAATGGCTATTGTTGAAAACATTCAACGTAAAGACCTTAATCCTATTGAAATTTCGTTAAGCTATCAACGATTAATTAATGAATGTAACCTTACGCAAGAAAAATTAAGCCTGCGTATTGGAAAAAGTAGATCTGCTGTTACAAATTTCCTCCGGCTATTAAATCTACCTAATGAAGTCCAAGCAGGTTTACGAGATGCCAAAATTACAATGGGACATGCTAAGGCGCTTCTTTCCTTTAAAACAGAAGAAGAAGTGTTAGCGGCTTATAAAGATATTTTAGAGAATAACCTTTCAGTAAGAAGTATTGAAGAAAAAACAAAGACTGCTAAATATTTCTCGTCAAAAACACCGAATACCCCTGCTCTTTCTTTATCTGAGAAGAAAGTACAAGAAGATTTATCATTTCATTTTAGCAGTGCGGTAAAAATAGCGAAAAGCAATAATGGGAAAGGAAAAATCGTTATACCCTTTGATGATGAAGAACACCTTAAATGTATTTTAGACCTTTTAGACTAAGAAATTATTTTTAAGTCGAATAAGTAAGTAAAAAAATGACTCTTTCACTGCATAAATACATTGCTTGTATTGCAATTATTACTCTTTTTTCTTTTGCAGCTCGCAGCCAAAAAGACAGTACTTATATCAGTATTGATTCTAGTCATTCACCAAAAATGGCTACTATTATGTCTGCAGTGCTACCTGGATTGGGGCAAATCTATAATGAGATGAAAAAATCTGAAGGGTTTAAATCCAGGCTTTGGTGGAAATTACCGTTAATTTACGCAGGCATAGGAACCAGTATTTACTTTGTTATTCAAAATCAAAAATCCTATACGTTTTATCGAAATGAACGACTTGATTTACAAAATGACATAAGTAATCCGTATAGCATTAGCGGATATTCAGATTCTCAATTAGAATCTATTACCGACCAATATTCCAGATGGAGGGATTTATCCATTGTTTCAGTGCTTGGAGTATATATATTAAATATTGTGGATGCTAATGTTTCGGGTAATCTGCTTCATTTTGACAGTAGTGATGATTTATCCATTATAGTTCAGCCAAAAGTATTTTATATTGATCAATCATCTTTAATAGGTGCGTCATTGTCCTTTCATTTCAAGAATAAAGGGATAAGAAACGATTATGTACCAAATAATTTTTAATTTGGTCTTCTCAATAATGAGCGCGTAGCCTTATGGAAAAATACGATTTATGTGTAATAGGTGCAGGACCAGCAGGATATGCGGCTGCCATGCGTGCAATAGATTTCGGAAAAAGAGTTGTTCTCATTGAAAAGCAAAAGGTTGGTGGAGCTGGACTTTATAAAGGAGCTCTATCATCTAAAACTTTATGGGAACTTTCTCAAAAAGTAAAAGCAGTTAATGAAAGTATTGTATCTGTTGGTAGAAAGAAGCTGGAAGTTACTTGGGAAGAAATCAATAAAACAGTTAATGAAGCAATTTTTGATAGAAAATTTCAATATTCCTGCCATATAAAATTATTGGAGGCAGAATCTATGAACAAAACCTTTAAATACGAAAGAGGTCTAGGATCATTTGTAGATAATCATGTGATAGAAATTTCCAAAGAAAATGGCAAAAAAAAACAGATATACGCTGAAAATACTATAATAGCAATTGGTAGTAAACCTCGTTTATTGCAAGGCGTAGATGTTGATGAAAAAATTATCATGACAAGTGATGGTATTCATGAAATTGACGATTTTCCAAAAAGTTTAGTTATAGTTGGTGCTGGTGTAATTGGTTGTGAATTTGCCACTATTTTTTCAAATTTTGGTAAAACAAAAGTTCATCTAATAGACAGAGCTGACAAAGTACTTCCTTTTGAAGATGATGATATTTCTGGAATGATAGAAAACAACTTAGCCAAGAATGGTGTTATTGTTCATCATAGAGCTAATTTGGAAAGACTTGAAAAGAAAGACGGTGAAGTGGAATATGAACTCTCATACCCAGATGGAAGACGAGAAGTTATTCGCGTCGAGAAAGCTTTGTTATCAGTTGGTAGAGTTATAAATTCAGATTCACTTGAAATGGAAAAGGCTGGTGTGTCCATGAGTAAAAGAGGTGTTCATATTGGAGATGACGACACCCAGACTAACGTTCCAAACATATATGCCTGTGGAGATGCAAGTGGCCATATTGCGCTCTATAATATTGCAGAACTTGAAGGAAGGCATGCAGTGGAAAGAATGTTCGATGGTAAAAAAGCACCTCTTTCTTACGATAATGTTAGTACAATAATGTTTTTACAACCTGAAGTCGCATCTGTTGGCATGAATGAAAAACAATGCATAGAGAAAAACATTGACGTAAAAGTTGTAAAAATTGATTATTCCTGCATTGCCAGAGCTATCGCCATGCGTAAAACAGAAGGGTTCTTTAAAATAATTGTCACCAATGACAAGGAAATGAAAATACTAGGAATGCGTGCTATCGGAGAACATGCTTCTAGTGCAATTCAAGCTGTGGCTTTATTGATGAAGATGGATAAGGGTATTGAGGAATTAGCAGAAATGATTTATCCTCACCCTTCTATTATTGAAGGAATTCAAGAATGTGTAAGAATGCTCCTAAATAAATCCATTTTTAAATCATCTGTATTTAAAGATAAACTAAAATGCTATAGCTGTGTTGATGGAGTATGCACTCCACTTCAAAGACTTTAAATGACTCTTAAAAAAAATGAGAGCAAGTATTCTTATTGGGTAATAATTCCTTCCGAGAAGTTTAAATGCTCTAACTCAATGCCTCCCTAAATTCAAATCTAAGGAGTTGTACTAGCTTGACTAGTTGTTTCTCCCTTTGAACAACGAACTACCGCTTTCACATCTCCTATTCCAAAAAACTTCACATTATTGTGATTCGTAGATAATATCATTTCGTTCAAATCGACTAATTCAATAAAGAATGTTCCTTCAACGTATTCGTCTAACTCAATATAGATACTATCAGGAGATAGTAAATCCCATGTACCCGTTACAAAATAATTCAATGTATCGTAAACATAGTATTCACCTCTTGTAAGGCCATTATCCAACATGTAAATTTTGTAGTATCCACCACCATCATCATAATCTGGAAGAATCCCATTCATAAAATTGGTAGATCCACCGTCCAATTCCAAAGCATTTAAGTACCACTCCGTTTTTACGATATAGTTATGGTGAACCTTATAACAAGATGTTGCACAAAAAAACAAAGCCGAAACAATCAATATAGATAAAAACTTACGCATTTAATTAAATTATTTTCGAAGATACTAAAATAAACTTTCGTATTAAGGGTAGTATGCTACTTTTGTAAAGTAATGCTTGATTTTTTCGAACAATATAAAGAGATATTTCTCTACCTTTCTATCCCACTAACAAGTGCAATTGTTGGATGGGGAACAAATGTTCTTGCTTTAAAAATGACATTTTACCCAATTGAGTTTATTGGAATAAAGCCCTTCGGTTGGCAAGGAATTATCCCTAGTAAAGCAAAGAAAATGTCCGGAATATCAGTTGATTTGTGGACAACTAAACTAATTGATGTTCAAGAATTATTTTCACAAATTGATCCAGAAATTATTGCCGAGGAAATGCGCCCAGAATTTGATAAATTAGCTAAAGAGATAATGGATGAAATAATGGTAGATCAATCTCCAGAGGTTTGGAAACGAATACCAGAATCTGCTAAAAAGGTCGTTTATGCGCGTATTTCGAGAGATATGCCGCATGCAGTTAAGGGAATAATGCAAGATGTGAAGGAAAATATTGAAGATGTTTTTGACATAAAAGACATGGTTGTTAAAAGACTAACGCAGGACAAACAGCTTATGAATGACATCTTTTTAAATTGCGGAAAAGATGAATTTAAATTCATTGAACTTTCTGGTTTATACTTTGGTTTTACTTTTGGCCTCATACAAATGGCTGTATGGTATTTTTTTCATCAATGGTGGCTTCTACCATTATTTGGATTGATTGTTGGCTTTGCAACTAATTGGTTAGCATTAAAGTTAATTTTCGAGCCAATTCATCCTAAGAAGTTTTTAGGAATGAAATTTCAAGGACTTTTCATTACACGTCAAAATGAAGTTTCTGCAGAATATGCGCAAATGTTGGCCAACGAAATTTTTACTTTCGATCGCATATTTGCTGCAATTATTAGTGGTCCAACTAAGGAAAGATTTGTTACTATGATTGCAGGTCATGCCAATAAAGCTATAGATGATGGAGTTGGCATATCTAAACCTCTAATTACCATTGTTTCTGGCAAAAGAAATTATGAGAAAATGAAAAACATAATTGTAGATAAAACCATTCGGAACATGCCAACATCGGTCCGGCCAGCTTTTGGTTATGCCGAAAAAGCTATGGGACTTGAAAAGATATTTAGAACAAAAATGCAAGCTCTTTCACCCGGCGAGTTTGTAGATTTTTTACGACCTGTTTTTCAGGAAGATGAGCTAAAATTAATACTTATTGGCGCTTTCTTAGGAATGGCTGCTGGATTTGGCCAATTGTTTTTTGTTTTTGGTGGGTTGTAAAATGAAATACACCTTATTGTCTTAGAGCTTATTTCAATATCTTATAAACCTTATCATCAATCCTAACAACAATATCCTCTTCAAAAGCTAGGTACTTGTTAAATTGTGCTTTTTGTCCTTTAGCCACTTTAAAATAACCATCGCTAAACTTCTTGATTTCAATTGCTGCTTTTAATTCGCTATCATCGAGTGTTCCTTCAACCCATTTTTCATCTCTTAGATAGAATGTCTTCGTTCCAATTTGTTTTATTGTATTAACTGTTTGTAATGCCCCTTCCGCATCTTCATACGACATTGCTTCACTAGCTGCTGACATCTTTGTATTTGATGCAAAATCTTTCTTCTGACTTCTTAAATTATTCGCAGAAGCCCCACTTACTTGTTCTAACGCTTTTAACTCATCCACGCTCTCCTCTTGCATAGATCTATTATCAGACAATACAACATCTTCTCTTGCAAGAAAAGCCGTGTAAGGAGTTAGGATTCCAAACTCTTTACTCAAACTAACTAATTCATTAACTAATTCATCGGATCTACCATTTAAATCAATTTGATCAATAAGGTGACCTACTCGCCTTGAAGCCCAAATTTGTTCTAAATAATCAAAAGTGTCACCATCCTTAGAAGATGCTAAATCAACTTTAAAAACAAACTTCTGCTCCTTCCCACCTACTTTACCTGTTACAGTTATAGTATTGTTTCCTGCTTTGTTATATTTTCCTACCCAAACTAATTGACCTCCTTTAAATAAATCGGGCAGTTTATCTGGATACATACTTCTGACATCTGTATTACTAAAGCTAACTTTTATACCTGTCATAACTGGGCTACTTATATTTCCATATAAATCAGCAACGGCAACTTCTATGTCCTTATTCGGTTTAACATATTCGGTAACCCCTCCATTGTTAGAAGTAAGCCTGTCCAATAATCTTGCATTGACATCATTTCCTACTCCAAAAGCAAATATCCTTGCTCCTATTCCATTTGCATCAACTACATTTTTAGCAATCTGCATTTCATTTGTAATTCCTGAAGAGGCCAATCCATCCGTTAAAAACAACAGGTAATTCGGTCTATTCTCATCTTGAAACATTGCTAAAGATTTTACCATTGCGTCATTTATATTGGTTCCTCCTCCTGATCTAATTCCGCTAACGTAATTAATGGCTTCCTTATAATTTTCAGTTGTGTATCTCTGCATTTCAGGTTTATACATTTCAACTCTATCATCGTAATCCACAATGTTAAAATTATCTCCTTCATTTAAATTGGTTAAAACAAACTCCAATGCTTTTTTAGATTGCTCAATCTTTTTTCCAGACATTGAACCAGATCTATCTAAAACAAAAATTATATTCTTTTCAGTTTTATCCACTACATCTTCGGCAACTGAAGGGCTTGCTAATAGCATAAAATACCCATCTTTTCCTGCTTCAGGCATATAAGATAATACTGTTGCCCCTAATGGACCACTTTGTAATGAATAAGTCATTTTGAAATCATTCTCCGGTGTATAATATGTTTTCTCATAACTTATATCAGCAGTCTTGTCACTTCCCCTTTTAACCAATATATCATCTGTAGGGCTGTAGATATTTTTTATTTCCTCACTAGATTGTATTCTTGCATGAAATTTTACAGATCTTAATGGTTTAGATGAAAATTTTTGCGT